>OJRG01000772.1_pt1 | contig 14963 bp, 12 predicted proteins | sample 1599121 | NCBI WGS metagenome assembly OJRG01 (sample SAMN03922528, study PRJEB24848) | human gut metagenome | isolation source: stool sample | host: Homo sapiens | place: Germany | collected 2010-05
GCGCTACAACGCCCGCCGGGTTCAAGGGCTACTTTGCGCCGCTGCGCCGGGAGCCCGGGATGCAGCTGGTGCTGCTCAAAAGCGGGCCCGGCTGCGGTAAATCTACTTTGATGAAGCGGCTGGCGCGCGCCGCACAGGACAAAGGCGAACCCATCCAGCGCATCCACTGCGCCAGCGACCCCGACAGTCTGGATGGCGTGGTGTTTCTGCGCCAGAAGCGTGCCATCATCGACGCTACCGCGCCCCATGTGGTGGAGCCGGAGGCCCCCGGCGCAGACGAGCGGGTGCTGAGTTTGTACCACACCATTGACGCCGATGCCCTGCACCCCCACAAGGACGAGGTGACTGCCCTGTTTGCCCGCAACCAGCTGCTGCGCAGCCGGGCGGCGCGGTATGTGGCCTCGGCGGGCAGCCTGCTGCTGGACAGCCGCCGCGCCGAAGCGTGCAGCGCAAACTTTGAAAAAGTGCGCCGCTACGTCAAGCGGCTGTGCACCCGCCTGTTGCCCCGCACTGAGGAGATGGGTTCTGAAGAGCTGCGGCTGCTCTCGGCCATCACGCCCAAAGGCGAGGTGTTCTATCAGGGCACAGTGCAGGCGCTGGCAGACCGGTGCATCCTCTTCCGGGACGACTACGGAGCAGTCTCCCGCCTGCTGCTGGAGCTCATCCGCGCCGAGGCGCTGGCGCGGGGCTACCACATCATCACCTGCCCCTGCGCCATGCACCCGGAGGATAAGATCGACCACATTATCATTCCCTCCCTGCGGCTGGCGTTCCTGACCGACAACCGCTGGCATCCGGTGCGGTTGTCTGCGGCGCAGACCGTGCGGTGCAGCCGCTTTGTGGATAGGGAGAACCTTTCTGCCTGCCGGGCACGGCTGCGCTTCAACGAGCGTGCCGCCGCCGAGCTACTGGAACAGGCCTATGCCCTGATGGCACAGGCCAAAAGCTGCCACGATGAACTGGAGACCTACTACCGCACCGCCGTGGACTTTGCACAGGTAGATGCAGCAGCCGCCCAGTGCATGGAACTGTTCGGGGTAGGATAAAGTAAAACACAACGGAGGTGAAACGCCTTGGCAAACATCCATCTGCCCATCCGGCAGCTGGTGGAGTTTTTGCTGCGCACCGGCAGCATCGACAGCCGCTTTGCCGGCTTCGACCGCGCCAACGAGGGTGCGCGCATCCACCGCAAGCTGCAAAAGGCCGCCGGGGAGGGCTATCAGGCCGAGGTATTCCTCAGCGCGGAGCGGGAATCCTGCGGCATCGCCTTTACGCTGGAGGGCCGGGCAGACGGCATTTTCACCGACGAAAACGGCACCGTGACCATTGACGAGATCAAGACCACCACTGTACCTTATGAGGAGATCACCGAGGAGCTGAACCCCTGCCACTGGGCGCAGGGCATGGTGTATGCCGCCATTTGCAGCAGCCAGCAGGGGCTGGAAACGCTTGCGGTGCGGCTGACCTATTATCAGGTCGATACCGACCAGATTCAGCGCTTTACCCGGCAGTTCACCCGGCAGCAGCTGGAGCAGTTTTTGCAGCAGCTTTTAACGCAGTACGCCCCGTGGGCGCAGCGGCAGCTGGACTGGGACACCCGGCGCAGCCAGAGCCTTGCGGCGCTGCAATTCCCCTTTGCGGAATATCGCCCCGGGCAACGGGCGCTGGCGGGCGAGGTGTACCGCGCCTGCCGCGCCGGAAAAAGCGCCGACCGCAAGGGCGGTACCCGCGTTTTTTGTCAGGCGCCCACCGGCATCGGCAAGACCATGAGCGCGCTCTTCCCTGCCCTGAAAGCCATGGGCGAGGGCTGCGGCGCAAAGCTGTTCTACCTGACCGCCCGCAACACCACCCAAGCCGCCGCCGAGGACGCGGTGGCGCGGCTACGTGCCGCCCAGCCCGGTCTTGCCCTGCGCAGCGTGACCCTGACCGCCAAGGAAAAGGCCTGTCTGCACCCGGACGCCGAAGGGCACCACGCCTGTCTGCCGGAAGTATGCCCCTTTGCCAACGGCTACTACGACCGCCGCAAGGACGCGCTGGCGGCTCTGCTGGACGGCAGCGGCAGTTTCAGCCGCGCCGCGCTGGCAGACACCGCCCGACAGTTCTCGGTGTGTCCCTTTGAGCTGGGGCTGGACTTGAGCGAGTGGTGCGATGTGGTCATCGGGGACTACAACTATCTGTTTGACCCGGTGGTGCACCTCAAGCGCTTTTTCGATGCCGCCGGGGACTGGCTGTTCCTCATTGACGAGGCGCACAATCTGCCGGACAGAGCCCGCGCCATGTACTCGGCACAGTTTGCCAAAAGCAGCCTGACCGAGGCAAAGCGGGCGCTGGGTAAAGGCAAAAACAGCCTGAAAACCGCGCTGACCAAGGCAGATAAAGTCTTTCTGGCGGCGCGCAAGGCCTGCGCACAGGCTGCGCCCCGCACAGGTGCAAAGCCCGCCGGGGAGACGGAGCCCGCACAGGTAAGTCTTTTACCTGCTGAAGCTGCCCCGGATTTTGCCCTGCCGGAGCCGCTGTATGCCCGGGACGGCACCGTGTTTTTGCAGCAGCTGCCCGCCGCTTTGCCCGCTGCGCTGCGGGCCGTGCACACGCCCTTGCAGGACTGGCTGGAACAGAACCCTGACGACCCCGCCCATGCGCAGCTGCTGGAGCTCTACTTTGCCTTGCAGGATATCGCCCGCGCGGCTGACCGGTACGACAGCCATTTTGTCACCCAGCTCACCGCCCGGGGCAGTGAGTTGGAACTGCATCTGCTCTGCTTAGACCCCGCGCCCTTTGTGGATGCCAGTCTGGCGGCAGGGCGCAGCGCGGCGCTGTTCAGTGCCACCTTGACCCCGCCCGCCTTTTACCGCAATGTGCTGGGCTGCGCCGATGCCCGGGCAGTGGCGCTGCCAAGCCCCTTCCCGCCGGAAAATCTGGGGCTGTTCTGTCTGCCGGGCATCTCCACCCGCTACCGCCAGCGGGAAGCCAGCGTGCCCGCCGTAGCCGATGCGCTGGCGGCGCTGGCAAACGGCAAGACTGGCAATTATTTGGCGTTTTTCCCCAGCTATGCCTATTTGCAGCAGGTGTACGAGGCCTTTGCCGCCCGCTGGCCGGACATCTCCACCCTTGTGCAGCAGCGCAGCTTGGACGATGCCGGGCGCGCGGAGTTTCTGGCGCAGTTTGTGCCCCACCCCGCCAACACGCTGTTGGGCTTTGCCGTGATGGGCGGCATCTTTGGCGAAGGGGTAGACCTTGTGGGCGACCGGCTCATTGGCTGCGCCATCGTGGGGGTGGGTCTGCCGCAGGTGAACCCCCGGCAGGAGATGCTGCGCCGGTATTACGAGGAGCAGTCCGGCTGCGGCTTCGACTACGCCTACCGCTACCCGGGCATGAACAAGGTACTGCAAGCCGCCGGGCGGGTGGTGCGCACCCCACAGGACAAAGGCGTGGTGCTGCTTTTGGACGACCGCTTTGCGCAGCCCGACACCGCCCGTCTGTTCCCGCCGCACTGGCAGCACATCCAGTATCTGCCCGGTACCGCCGCGCTGGAAACGGCGCTGAAAGGGTTCTGGGATGTATAAAACTGCAAAAGGAGTTGTTGCATCATGCGCAACAACTCCTTTTTGCTATAACCTTAATACTCCACGCCTTTCCGTGCGGCGATGCCCTTCTGGTAGGGGTGGCGGCGGCAGCACATCTCGGTAAGGTAATCTGCGGCGTCCAGCATCCACCCGGGGGCTGCGTGGGCGGTCAGGACGCACTCCTGCCCGGCGGGACGGTGCAGCACCGCCTGCTGCAACAGGGCTTTATCCACCATGTCCAGTTCCCACGCGCTGCCGGCTTCGTCCAGCACCAGCATATCACAGGGCTGCGCCAGCGCCGCCGCAAGGTTTTTGTTTTGCAAGGCGCGGGTAGCGGCCTTTTCGGCTTCGTTCATCTGAAAGACGAATTTCTGCCCGGCCTTGCCCCGGTAGACGACAGCACCCAGCTGTTCCAAAAGCGGAATCTCCCCGCTCTGCCCGCCCTTTAAAAACTGCACGATGACCACACGTTTTCCGCTGCCCAGTGCCCGCAGGGCAAGCCCCATAGCGGCTGTGGTCTTGCCCTTACCGTCGCCGTAATACAGATGCAAAAGGCCTAAGCTTTCCATCGTTCTTCTCCTTTTTTGGCTCTCCCGTTTTGGTAACAAAAGGCACCCGCAGCAGAACGGCTGCGGATGCCTTGTTATTTACACGTTGCTTTTACTGGTACAGCGGGAACTCCCGGGTCAGGCGCAGGACGCGCTCGCTGATCTCGTCCTTCTTTTCCTCATAGTGCCAGATGCAGTCTGCAATGCAGTCCGCGATCACCTGCATCTCGGCTGCGCCCATGCCGCGGGTGGTGACAGCCGGGGTGCCCAGACGCACGCCGGAGGTCACAAAGGGGCTGCGGATCTCGCCGGGGACGGTGTTCTTGTTGGCGGTGATGTGCACGCTGTCCAGACGCTGCTCCAAGTCCTTGCCGGTGCACTCTTCGTCCCGCAGGTCGATGAGCATCAGGTGGTTGTCAGTGCCGCCGGAAACAAGCTTGACCCCACGCTGCTGCAAGGCCGCAGCCAGCGCCTGTGCATTTTCCACGATCTTGCGGGCATATTCCTTGAACTCCGGCTTCAGTGCCTCGCCAAAGCAGACGGCTTTTGCTGCAATAACGTGCTCCAGCGGGCCGCCCTGCGTGCCGGGGAACACTGCCGAGTTGATGCGCTTGGCAATGATGGGGTTGTTGGTCAGGATCAGGCCGCCGCGCGGGCCGCGCAGGGTCTTGTGGGTGGTGGTGGTCACCACATCGGCGTAGGGTACGGGGCTCTGGTGCTGACCGCCCGCCACCAGACCGGCAATGTGCGCCATATCCACCATCAGATATGCGCCGTAGCCGTGGGCGATCTCGGCCAGTTTTTCAAAGTCGATGGCGCGGGGGTAGGCAGAAGCGCCCGCCACCAGCATCTTGGGGCGCACCTTGCGCACCTGCTTTTCCAGCTCGGCGTAGTCGATGACGCCGTCTGCGCCGACGCCGTAGGAGATGAAGTGGTAGTTTTTACCGGACATATTCACCGGAGAACCATGGGTCAGGTGACCGCCCTGCGAAAGGTCCATGCCCATAACGGTATCGCCCAGCTCCAGCAGGGCAAAATACACGGCAAGGTTGGCCTGTGCGCCGGAATGGGGCTGGACGTTGGCGTACTTTGCCCCAAACAGCTGGCAGGCGCGCCGGATGGCAATATTCTCCACCTCGTCCACATAGACGCAGCCGCCGTAGTAGCGCTTGCCGGGCAGACCCTCGGCGTACTTGTTGGTCAGCACGCTGCCCATGGCTGCCATCACGGCGGGCGAAACGATGTTCTCGCTGGCGATCAGCTCAATGTTCTCGCGCTGACGGGTCAGCTCCCGCTCCATGGCTGCGCCCAGTTCCGGGTCGGCTGCATTGACCATGCCGATGGTGTCCATCATATCCTTGTACATTTCACTTGCCCCTCTCCACAAAATGTTGCAGGTTCTCTCAGCGCAGCGCCCGCGCGGCGTTTGCTGCTGTAACATAATCATAGCAGAAAGCGGCGGCGGCTTCAATCCTCTTTTCGCCAAAAGGCTTGCTTTTTTTGTCTGAAGTGTTTATTATGTTTGTATAAAAATGCGCTGTCGATTTTGTATATTTTTCAAGTTTCTTCCCCCACAGGTGAAGCGAGGTGTTTTGTATGACCATTGCCGAGGAAAAACAGGCGCAGCGTGCCGCAGGCCGTGCCGCCCGCAAAGCGCTGGATGCGCCGCAGCGCGCCGCCGCCAACGCGGCGCTGTGCCGCCAGGTGCTGGAACTGGACGCCTACCGCGCCGCCCATACCCTTTTGCTCTACGCAGCCTTTGGGGGCGAAGCCGACCTTGCCGCCGTAGCTGCCGAAGCCGCACGGCAGGGCAAGACGGTGGCCTACCCGGTGTGCGGCGAGGGCTTTTCCCTTACCGCAGCCGTGCCGGGCGCGGACGGCTGGGCGGTGGGACAGTACGGCATCCGTGCACCGGTGCCGGAGCGCTCTACCCTTTTGCAGCCGGAGCAGCTGGATCTGGTGCTGGTGCCCTGCACCGCCTTTGACGCAGACTGCTACCGGGTGGGCATGGGCAAGGGCTACTACGACCGCTACCTGCCCCGCTGCACCCGGGCAGTGAAGATCGGCATTGCATTGGAGGTTCAGCGCGTCCCCCGCGCCGCCGTGGACGCCCACGACCAGCGGCTGGACGCCTTTGTAACAGAGAGGGGTATCTACACATGGAAATGAACGATTTAAGCTGCGCACAGTTTCTGGCACAGCTTGCCAGCAAAGCGCCCACACCGGGCGGCGGCGGCACGGCCGCGCTGGTAGGCGCTGCCGGTGTGGCGCTGGGCAACATGGTGGGTTGCCTGACCACCGGCAAAAAGAAGTACGCCGCCGTGGAAGCGGAGATCCAGTCACTGAACGCCCGGGCTGAAGCCCTTCGGCTGGAGCTGGAAGCGCTGGTACAGGCCGATGCTGACGCCTTTACGCCGCTGGCTGCGGCCTACGGCCTGCCCAAGGACACCCCGGAGCAGGCCGCGCACAAGGCCGCTGTGCTGGAAGCCGCACTGGACGGTGCAAGCGCCGTGCCGCTGCAGATCATGGAAAAGTGCGCCGAGGGCATCGCGCTGGCTGAGCAGTACGCCGCCAAAGGCAGCGTGCTGGCAGTATCAGATGCAGGGTGCGCCGCCGTGCTGTGCAAGGCGGCATTGCAGGCCGCAAGCCTGAATGTGTTTATTAACACAAAACTGATGGCAGACCGCGCCCGCGCCGCCGCGCTGGACGCCCGGGCAGATGCGTTGCTTGCAGAGTTTGTGCCCCGGGCAGACGAAATCTTCACCGCCGTCAGCGGGAAACTCCGCAATAAATAATATCACAAATGAGGGAAAGTATATGGCAACGATTTTAAAAGGTGCGCCTGTGGTGGCCGCCATGAATGAGCGCAACGCTTTGCTCTGCGAGCAGTTGAAAGTCAAAGGCATCACTCCCACGCTGGCCGTGGTGCGGGTGGGCGAACGGGAGGATGATCTCTCCTACGAGCGGGGCGTAATGACCCGCTGCGGCAAGGTGGGTGTCGCTGTCCGGCAGTTTGTGCTGCCCGCCAACGCCACGCAGGAGCAGCTGCTCCGGGTACTGGACGAGGTGAACACAGACGACGGCATCCACGGCTGTCTTTTGTTCCGTCCCCTGCCCAAGCAGTTCGATGACCGCACCGTCCGCGCCGCCCTGCGCCCGGAAAAGGACATTGACGGCATTACGGACGCTTCGCTGGCCGGGGTGTTCACCAACACCGATCTGGGCTATGCTCCCTGCACCGCGCAGGCGTGCATGGAAATTTTGAAGTATTACAACGTCCCCCTTTCCGGCAAGCGTGCCGTGGTGGTAGGACGCAGCCTTGTGGTGGGCAAGCCCGCCGCCATGATGCTGGACCGGGAAAACGCCACCGTCACCCTGTGCAACTCCCGCACCCGGAATCTGCCGGAAGTGTGCCGGCAGGCGGACATTGTGGTGGTCGCCATGGGCAAAATGGCGGCTGTGGGCGCGGACTGCCTACGGGCAGGCCAGACGGTCGTGGACGTGGGCATCCATGTAAACGAGGAGGGCAAACTCTGCGGTGACGTGCAGTTTGACGCCGCAGAGCCGGTGGTGGACGCCATCACCCCCGTGCCCGGCGGCGTGGGCACCGTGACCACCTCGGTGCTGGTAGGGCATGTGGTGCAGGCGGCGTGCAAAAAGGCAGGGGTGGAATGCTGAGAAAATTATTATAAGATAGAGCAAGCCCGGAAAGTCCGCAGACTTTCCGGGCTTGTATTTTTACGGGCGGAATTGTAACGGGTATCAGCCCCGCACAAGGAGCAGCAGCAGAGCCGAGGCCACACACTGCAGGATGAGCCAGCGGGCTACCACCTGCTCATCGCTCCAGCCCTTGCGCTTGCGCACATGGTCGTGGAGCGGGGTCAGGGTGTTTTTCAAGATCCAGATGTGCAGAAAACGCTTCAGGCTGATCTTCAAAATGCCCAAGCTGCCGTCTGCGATGAACACAATGGCGGCAAGCAAAAAGGCAAACGGATGACCGCACTTGAGGGACAGCATGGCGATGAAAAAGCCCATGGCGCGGCTGCCGGCATCGCCCATCAACAGACTGGAGGGCTTGGCATTCAACCACAGGTAAGCCAGCAGCGCACCGATGAACACCACGCCGGCGGTGGCGTAGGCGCCCAGCTCGGTCTTATAGGCCAGCAGGTAGGTGCCAATAGTCACCACTGCCAGACTGGCGGAAAGGCCGTCCACACCGTCGGTGCAGTTGACCACGTTGATGCTTGCCCAGATCAGGATGACAATGAGCAGCAGGTACACCGCATAGGGCAGCGTGAAGCTCCACTGCAAAAAGTGTACGCCGCAGCCGTTGAAGTTCAGGTAGGTGACGCCCGCCAGCACCGCAATGACAAAATCAATGATGCCCTTTTTGTACTCGTTCCAAGCGGTCTCGGCGGCATCGTCCAGATAGCCGGAGAGCATGGAAGCGATCAGCAGCACATTGTACACCACATACTCTGTGTTGAAGGGCAGGAACGCCAGCGACACCAGTGCGATGCACAGTACAAAGATCAGTCCGGAGCCTCGCGCCTTGCCCTTGGAAAGTTCGCCGTTCACCGCAAAGGCGCGGCCGTGGTCGTGGGGCAGTTTATCGCGGAAAATGGAATCCGTCAGGGCGGTCAGGGCAAACGCCAGCAAAAATGCCATGGCATCCACGCCCCGCTGCCCGATGACAGAGGTAAGCATTTGGATCATAAGATAACATTCCTCTTTCTTTCTGTATAGTACGTTGTGAGTGTATCACGCCCTAGACCAAAAATCAATCCCGGCGGCACAATTCACTTTGGATTGACTTTTCTCCCGCGGCTCTCTATAATAATGTATTAGTCTGTAATTTTCACCCACAACGCAGGAGGTTTCATGTCCATTACACTTGAGCAGCTCTCTGCCCGGATGCGGCAGGGCGAGCAGGTGCCGCTGCGCCACACCGCACAGGTGGCGCTGACGCTGAGCATCCCTTCCATTTTGCAGCAGATCGTAGTCACCGCCATGGAGTACATCGATGCAGCCATGGTGGGGCATATCGGTGCCGCCGCCACCGCTTCCATTGGCATCGTCAGTTCCAGCACATGGCTGCTGCACGGGATGCTGGCCGGGCTGTGCATGGCGTTTTCCATTCAGGTGGCGCAGTATCTGGGCGCAGACCGCCAGCAGGACGCCCGGGGCGTTTTGCGGCAGTCCATGCTGTTCAATCTGGCGGTGGGTCTTGCCGCAGCGGCCTTTGGCGTGGGCATCAGCCGGTTTCTGCCCGGGTGGCTGGGCGCAGACACGGCATTGCAGGCAAACGCTTCGGCCTATTTTGCCATCTGGTCGGCTTCCCTGCCCTTCATCATGGCCATGGGCACCTACGCCGCCATGCTGCGCTCCACCGGTGATGCGCTTACCCCGGGCCTCATCAGCATTTTCACCTGCGTACTGGACATCATCTTCAACTTTTTCCTCATCAACCCCACCCGGGAGATGACGGTATTCGGCCAGAACCTCACGGTCTGGGGTCTGGGCTGGGGCGTACCGGGCGCAGCACTGGGCACGGCGCTTGCCAACGCCGTGGGCGGCACGCTGGCGCTGGGCGTTCTGCTGCTGCGGGACGGCCCACTGTGCATCCGCAAGTCCGGCTCGTGGCACATTACCCGCGCCTGCCTGCATAACGTGTGGAAGGTAGGCGCACCGCTGGCGGCAGAGCGCGCCGCTCTGTCCTCGGCGCAGGTGCTGCTGGTGCGCATCGTGTCCGGGCTGGGCACTACCGCCATTGCCGCCAACAGTCTGGGTGTCAGCGCCGAGAGCCTGTGCTACATGGCGGGCTACGGCATTCAGGACGCCGCTCTTGCGCTGGTGGGACAGGCCGTTGGCGCGAACCGCCGGGACATGGCCAAACGCTTTGCATGGCTGTGCACCGCCATGGGCATGGGCATCATGGCGCTGACCGGCGTGGGTCTGTATGCGTTTGCCCCGCAGCTGATGGGCATCTTCACCGCCGATGCCGCCGTTATTGCGCTGGGCGCACGGGTGCTGCGCATCGAAGCCTTTGCCGAACCGATGTTCGGGGCAAGCATCGTGGCCAGCGGCTCCATGCAGGGCGCAGGCGACAGCACCGGCTGCTTTATCCTGAACCTTGTTAGTATGTGGGGCGTGCGGCTGACCTTGGCAGTTCTGCTGGCTCCCTGCTTTGGGCTGGTGGGCGTATGGGTGGCCATGTGCGCCGAGCTTTGCACCCGCGGCGCACTGTTTTTGCTGCGCATGGCGCGGGGCAAATGGCTGGATAAGGGCGCACTGGCGTAAATCAACCGTCGGGCGGGAAGCTTCCTCCTCGGACACGACTCGGGCCATTCCATCGCCCGCCCTACCGCCTGCGGCGGCAGGGGCCCACCCCAGCGGACGGTCCTCGGAGAAACTTCCCGCCTAACGGCTGTCTATACAATCAAAAAAGCCGAAACAACCCTGCAGTTGCTTCGGCTTTTTCTATGCCTAATGAACTAAGAAAAATCACTTGCGGCCGTGCAGGATGGGAGACAGGGGCTTATAGATCAGCAGGCACAGCACGGCGTCCAGCAGACCCTTGACCAGCGTGAAGGGCATATTAAAGATCACAAGGCACTTGATCAGGCTGTCGGCAGAGGGCAGGATGGCCTGATACATGCCCAAAATAGCTTCCAGCGGCATGTGGTAGAACTGCACATACGCCGGATAGGTGATGAAGTAGTTGGAGGGCACGCTGAACACGGCCATGACGGCTGCACCGGCAATGGCACCCAGAATGGCGGTCTTGCGGCTCTTGTGGCGCTTATAGACAAAGCCCGCCACAGCGGAGAACACAGCGCCCAGCATAAAGTTGCACAGCTCGCCCACGCAGGCGGTGGAGGTGCCCTTGATGATGATGTGCAGCAGGTTCTTCATAAAGCTGATGACCACGCCGTACACCGGACCCAGTGCAAAGGCACCCAGCAGGGCGGGCAGGTCGGAGAAGTCCATCTTGACAAAGGACGGGATGAGCATCGGCAGCGGAAACTCGATGAACATCAGGATAAAGGCGACCGCGCTGAGCATGGCGGCAACGGTCAGGTTGTGGGTGGTATTCTTTTTCATGGTAGTTGTCCTCCCCGGGGTGTACTCCCCGTTCAAATTTGTTCGGAAAGCCCTTTTCGCGCTGGATCGAACCGGAAAGACAAACCAAAAAGCGCCCTGCTGCAATAAAGACTGCAACAGGGCGCACAGACGCAATTTGCCTGCCGTTTCTTGCATCCGGACTATACCGTTGGTCCCGGAGTTGCACCGGGTCAGCACCCTTGCGGGTGGTCGCGGACTTTACCGCCAGTGGGGAATTGCACCCCGCCCTGAAACGAACTTTCTGGCCTAGAGTATAGCGCGGTACTGCGGCGCTGTCAAGTCCCCTTTTCGAAAAGTTTGCGCATTTTTTATCAAAGTGTGTTTTCACCTTTCTTTCCTTGCCCCGGGCGGCAGAGTATGCTATCATAATATGCGTTGTGAAAAAACACAGGAGGTTTTCCATGATTTTCTCGATCCGTAACCTTGGCTTCGAGCTTGGCTCGCTGCTGCTGGAAGGCTGGGCAGCCTTTGCCGCCCGCGTGGTGTGCGCGGCGCTGCTGCTGGCGCTTGGCTGGCTGGCGCGGCAGCTTTTGTCCCGCAGGGTGTTCCCTGCCCTGCTGCGCCGCAACTGGCGGCTGGCCGGTACGCCCATTCTGCTGCGCAGCTTTGCCGTACCGCTGCAGCGGCTCACCCTTGCAGCGTTCATCTATGCCGCAGCGGCCAGCCTGCCGTGGGCCATTCCCGGCGTAAGTAAATTTCTGCTCATGGTCTTTGAGCTTGCCGCCACCTTTTTTGTGTGTCAGGGACTGTACGCCGCCGCCGACCTTACCGACCTTTTGCTGGCAAACTGCGGCGAGGAGGTGCGCGCCAACCGCACCCTGACCACCCTGCTGAACAAGGTGTACAAAGTTCTCATCGTGGTTCTGGGCATTATGACCATGGCGCAGGAGACCGGCCTGCCGGTGGGCAGCATCGTAGCCAGTGCGGGTCTTGTCGGTCTGACTATCTCTCTGGCGGCGCAGGACAGCGCCAAAAACCTGTTCAGCGGGCTGGTCATCCTGCTGGATCGCCCATTTTCCATCGGTGACTGGATCTCCGTGGGTGATGTTTCCGGCGAGGTTGTGGACATCAACTTCCGCTCCACCAAAGTCCGCGCACTGGATAACTCGGTGTACATCCTGACCAACAGCACGGTCAGCTCTGCCACCATCAACAACGGTACTTTGCGTAACAAGCGGCTGTACCGCTTCACCCTCGGGGTCACCTACGACACCACCCGTCCCCAACTGGAACAGCTGATGACCGACCTGACCGCCATGCTCAAGGCCAGCCCCTACACCTACGAGGACTCGGTGCTGGTCAAGCTGAGCGGCTTCGGGGCTTCCAGCATCGACCTGCTGGTGTCTGCCTACCTGCGCACCGCCGACATGACCCGCTTTTTGCAGATGCAGAACGATCTGAACCTTGACCTGATGGACGTGATGCAGAAAAACGGCGTGGACTTCGCCTTCCCCTCCACCACCGTGTATCTGGAAAAGAACAGCGAAAACTAAAAGACGATCCAGAATGGCCGCCGCTTGCGCTTTGGCCATCTTCAGCGGAAATCTATTTATACTTCATGTTTGCCGCGGCCTGTGGGTTGCGGCAAACGCATTTTCACGGATCAAATCAAAGAAACGCCTGTTTTGTTGTAAAAAGCAGGCGCTTTTGCCCTATGATTTTCCATCCGGTCATGTTATTCTTATAGCGCACCCGCATACACTGCGGGACACGCCGTCAAATCATCTGTGGAGGAACTTTTCCTATGACACAGCTTTTGCTGCCTATCATTTACTTGGCCTTTATCAGCCTTGGCCTGCCGGATTCTCTGCTGGGGTCTGCATGGCCCACCATGTACCCCCAGCTGGGCGTCCCCTTCTCCTACGCGGGTATCCTGTCCATGATCATCTCGCTGGGCACCATCGTTTCCAGCCTGAACAGCGACCGGCTCACCCGGGCGCTGGGCACGGGCAAGGTGACCGCCCTCAGCGTGGGCATGACCGCTGCGGCGCTGTTCGGTTTCTCGGTCTCCGGCCAGTTCTGGATGCTCTGTCTGTGGGCTGTCCCCTACGGTCTGGGTGCGGGCAGCGTGGATGCCGCCCTGAACAACTATGTTGCCCTGCATTACGAAAGCCGCCACATGAGTTGGCTGCACTGTATGTGGGGCGTGGGCACCACCATCGGCCCCGTGGTGATGGGCACAGCACTTTCCGGCGGACTGGGCTGGAACAGCGGCTACCGGTACATCGCCCTGTTCCAGATCGCGCTTACTGCCGTGCTTTTTTGCAGCCTGCCCCTGTGGCATAAACGCCCCGACGCTGCCCCGGACGGCACCGTGCCAAAGGCGCTGACCCTACCGCAAGTGTTCGCGCTGCCGGGCGCAAAGGAAGTAATGCTCTGCTTCTTCTGCTACTGCGCGCTGGAGACCACCGCCGGGCTCTGGGCAAGCAGCTATCTGACCCTTGTGCGGCAGGTGCCCGCCCAGACAGCTGCCAGCTTTGCCAGCCTGTTCTATATCGGCATCACGGTGGGACGGGGCGTCTGCGGCTTTTTGACCTTAAAGCTGAGCGACGACCAGATGATCCGTCTGGGGTTTGCAGTGCTGGGCGTGGGCATTGCCGCCCTGCTGCTGCCCGGGGCGCAGGTCTTTGCGCTGGCAGGGCTTGTGCTGGTAGGGCTGGGCTGTGCGCCCATCTACCCCAGCGTCATCCACGCCACCCCGGCGCACTTCGGCGTACAGAATTCACAGGCCGTCATCGGCATCCAGATGAGCAGCGCCTATGTGGGCAATCTGGCCATGCCGCCGCTGTTCGGTCTGCTGGCCAACAACATCACCCCGGCGCTATTCCCCTTCTATCTGCTGGTATTTCTGGTGCTGATGGCGCTGATGCACCGGCAGCTGGTGCGCAAAACGGCGCACACCTGAAAGGGTCCAACCCGCTAAAATTAAAGGGACTGCCGTACCTCATTTGGTGCGGCAGTCCCTTTGCTATTTATTCAGTTATTTGTAAAGAACTGCACTCAGAACTTATTGAGCATCTTTTTCAGCTTTGCCAGTTCCTCTGCATCGCGGGTGTCATCCAGCAGGGTGAGGGCATCGTTGAAATAGTTGCGGTCCAGATAAGAGTGGGTAGCATTGGCGTGGGCAGCCATAGCCTCCAGCACGGCATAACCGGAGCGCACCAGCGGGTGGGTGGCAGGCACGCTGCCGCCCTCGGCCACCAGCGCAAACTTGCTTTCAGCCATATCCTCCAGCAGGGCGCTGTAAGCGTTGTTGGGGTCGGTGCCGTGGTTCTGCAGGCCCTGATACAGCAGCTGTGCCACAAAACCCAGCGTAGAAGCCGTATACCAGTTACCATTGAAATTATTGGGGTTCGCGGCCTTATCGGTGACCGGGGAGTTGATCTTGTTGGTCAGGTACACCACCACCAGGTTCTCCACGGGGTCGATCATGGTCAACGTACCGGTCCAGCCCTGATGGCCAATGGTATTGGAGGGTGCCTGCGTACCGAAATACCAGCAGCGCTGGTTGTCGCCCTCACGCCACCAGCCCAGACCCCAGTTGGCAGCGTCCTCCTTCTTGGGTGCGGTAAAGGCGTCCATCACGTTGCGGGAGAAGTAGCGGTTCTCGCCGTAGCCGCCGGTGAGCATGACAGAGGCCAGTTTTGCCAACTCGGTAGCGTTGGAGAACAGGCCTGCATGGCCGGAAATACCGCCCATCGCGTCTGTCTCTTATACACATCTGACG
>OJRG01000788.1_pt1 | contig 14728 bp, 20 predicted proteins | sample 1599121 | NCBI WGS metagenome assembly OJRG01 (sample SAMN03922528, study PRJEB24848) | human gut metagenome | isolation source: stool sample | host: Homo sapiens | place: Germany | collected 2010-05
CTTTGGGGCTCCACCCCGTTTCTTTGGGCAAGACCAAAGAAATGGGGTGGAACAGCAGCACAAGCTAAAGTCAAGCAGAACAAAACGGCGAGTTCCTGAAACCCAATGTCCGGGCGGGGATGGAACCCCGCCCCTACAGGAGGGGGAACGCTGAAAACATAGAAAACGCCCCCATCAGGGGCGTTTTCAGACTTTGACTCCTCATCCGCAGGCGCCGAGCACCTCGTCCAGCAGCTCGCGCGTGCACGCAAGCACGGCCTCGATGCCGTCCCGGCCAGGGGCTTCGTAATGGATGCCGCAGACGGCTGTGACGGTGGCGCCCAGCTTGCGGGACAGACCCTCGGCAAACATGTCGCTTACCACGTCGTCCCTGTGTCCCGGCAGAAGCAGGGTGCGCAGAACGGGCTCCCCGCTGTCCCAATAGGCGACGCTGACGCTGCCTATGTGCGGCGAACAGCCGCCCGTTATCTTCACCAGCGTGTCGTTCCCGCAGCCGGAGAGCGTCACGTTTATGGGCAGGCCCAGAGCCTGCCGCTCAAAACTCAGCCTTTGCAAATTATTCCTCCCTGCCTTCCGCACCGTGCTTTTTCTTCCCCTTGCCGAAGGGCCAGGCGCGGTTCTTGTCCACGAGCCCGAGGACGACCAGAGCCAGCCCCAGCACTATGCCGGTGACGGAGCGGAAGCTGTCCCCGACGGAGAACATGCCGCCGATACACAGCAGCGTCCCGCAGATAACAAGAATGATGTCAGTAGCCTTCTCCACGGCGGACCTCCAATGAAGTGTTGTTGACATAATAACACAGCCCGTACGCTTATTCAAGCCCCTGTACGACGCTGACGCTGCCGATGCCGAGTTCCTCCATGAGCTGCGCCGCCTCGGGAGTTATCCGCTCGCCGCAGACGGCCACGGGTATGGCCGGGGGGCAGCTGACGGCAGCCTCCGCGCAGACCCTGCCCGCGCTTTCCGACACAGGGACGCTCTCGCGACGCGCCAGCAGCGCCTCGCGCGGGGAGAGCAGGCGCTCGCCCGGCCCAGGCAGGCTGCGGGGCTTGCGGGAGCCGGGCCTGCGAAGGGGCATGGCGCGCCTTACGTGTTCAAAAGCGCCCTCTCCCAGCCCGGGCGAGAACATGAGCACCAGCCAGTCCTCGTCCGCGTACTCCGCCACGGTGCGCCAGTCGCGCAGGCAGGAGGCCAGCTCGAAGCCGGTGCAGCCGAAGTCGCAGGAGGGTATGGCCAGCTTCAGCGGGTCGCCTTCGGGCGGCTGGAGGCCCAGCTCCCGCGCCAGCTCTGCGACCTTCCGCTCTGTCGCGCGTATGAGCGCCGGATAGTCCTTGTCCAGCCTGTCCGCACACAGGTCCAGCGACTGCAATATGAGATAGGACGGGCTCGAAGAGCCGAACACGGCAAGGGAATGACGCGCCTCAGCCTCAAAGGCAGCCTGCGCGCGCTCGGATACGTGCAGGTAGGCCCCGCCCGTCAGCACAGGCAGGGTTTTGTGCGCCGAGTCGCAGCACATGTCCGCCCCCAGGTCCAGAGGATGCCGCGAGGGTTCGAGGAATTTCAGATACGCCCCGTGCGCGTTGTCAACCAAAAGCGGCAATCCGTGCCGGTGGCAGACCTCCGCCAGCGCCGCGATGTCCTGCACGCCTCCAAGGTAGTCTGGAGAAGTTATGTAAACCGCAAACGGTCTCTCGCCCGTCTGGAGAGCCCTCTCAAGCGCCGCGGGCGAGACTGGGCAGGAGCACAGGGGCGTTCCCGCCTCCGGATAGAGCCAGCGCGGTTCGAGGCCGAGCAGGGCGCAGCCGTGCAGGAAGCTCTTGTGCGCGTTGCGCGCGGCGAGGATGCAGTTTCCGGTCCACTCCGGGCGGAAAAGGTACGCGAGGTGCAGCATGGCCTTGACGCACTGGGAGCTGCCCCCGGTGCAGTAAAAGCTGTGCCGCGAGCCGAAGAGCTCCGTGGTGTTCTCCTCGCTTTCGAGGATGACGCCCTCCGGGCAGGCGAGGTCGTCCGCGCCGGGGACCTCGGTGATGTCGAGGGCCTCGCAGCCGAGCTCCCCGCGGCCCTTGTGGCCGGGCATGTGGAGGCGCAGCAAGACGCTCTCGCAGTAGCCCCGCACGAAGTCGCAGATGGGCGTGCTCATTCGTCATCACCAAGTTCCGACGCGGCCTGGAGCATGATGGCGCACTCCATCCGCTTCTTGAAGAGGCGGCAGCCGTATTCGTAGACGCCGCCTATGCTGCCCGTGGCGTGGTAGCTGTTGGCTGCGCAGCCGCCGGAGCAATAGAGCCTGGCCCAGCAGTCCTTGCAGTCGGGGCGGGAGTAGGCGTTGCAGGCGCGGAATTCCTCCTGCGCTGCGGCGTTCGTGACGCCGTCCCAGATGTTGCCGAGGCTGTATTTCGGGTCTCCGACGAACTGGTGACAGGGGAAAAGCTCGCCCCAGGGGGTGACGGCCATGTACTCCGTGCCGCTGCCGCAGCCGGTGACGCGCTTGTAGATGCAGGGGCCGTGCTTGAGGTCTATCATGTAGTGGTAGAAGGTGATGTGCCTGCCCTCGCGCCGGCGGCGGAGCATTTCCTTCGCCAGCAGCTCATACTGCTCGCAGAGGACGGGGAAGTCCTCCTCCGTGAGCGCGCAGGGGTCGTCGGGCGCGCAGACGACGGGCTCCATGCTCAGCTCCGTGAAGCCCAGGTCGGCCATGTGGAAGAGGTCGCGCGTGAAGTCGGTATTGTAGTGCGTGTAGGTGCCGCGCATGTAGTAGCTCTTGTCCCCGCGCTTTGCGACGAAGCGCTGGAAATTGGGCACGATGCGCGAGTAGCTCCCGTTCCCGGCGGCGTCCACGCGGAAGCGGTCGTTCACCTCGGGCCGCCCGTCGAGGGAGAGGACGACGTTGTGCATCTCGCGGTTGCAGAAGTCCGTTACCTCGTCGTCGAGCAGGACGCCGTTCGTCGTGAGGGTGAAGCGGAAGTTCTTTCCGGCGTCCTTTTCAATGGAGCGCGCGTAGGCGACGAGGTCCTTGACGACCTGCCAATTCATGAGCGGCTCGCCGCCGAAGAAGTCCACCTCAAGGTTCCGGCGCGAGCCGGAGTTCTCGACGAGGAAATCGAGCGCGCGCTTGCCGACCTCGAAACTCATGAGCGCCCGCTCGCCGTGGTACTTGCCCTGGCTGGCGAAGCAGTAGGCACAGCTGAGGTTGCAGGTGTGGGCGACATGGAGACAGAGGGCCTTTATGACCCTGGACGAGCCCTTGTAGTCCGCGGCGAGCTGCTCGTAGTCGTCGGGGGTAAAGAGCTTGCGGCATTTTTCAAGCTCCGAAACGTCGTCGAGGCACTCAAGGACGTCCCTGCGCGTGACCTCGGGGTATTTTGCACATATCTCGGCGCATATTTCGTCAGCGGAGCGGGACTGGTACATATCGATTATGTCATAGGCTACGTCGTCCACGAGGTGGACGGAGCCGGAGGCGGTGTCGAGGACGATGTCGTAGCCATTGAGCTTGTATTGGTGGACCAAAGTAAAAAACCCCTTTCCGAGAGCATAAAAAGGCGCCGCCTCGCTGGGAGACGGCGCCGGATTCAGCGTGAGGCTATTACTTCTTCTCGCAGGGCTGGTTGGCAACGCCGCAGCTGGTCTTGCAGGCAGACTGGCAGGAGGTCTGGCACTCGCCGCAGCCGCCGTTCTTAACGCTCGCGCAAAGGTCGCGGGTCTCAAGGGTCTTGATCCTCTTCATAATAAGAACTCCAATCATAAGTGCAAAAGCACGGATTTACATTTATATAGACTAAAACATCGCGGGCCCAATGTCAAGTGCCAAATGCGCGGTAGGACGAGAAGAAAGCGCCGGAGTCAAAGGACTCCGGCGCTTTCTGGTGGAGACTGCTGGACTCGAACCAGTGACCTCCTGCGTGTGAAGCAATGACTATAACAATGATATTGCTGAATTATCAATGCGTATAGGCTGCAACTAGAAATAATATCCCCAAAATTATCCCCTGTTATCACCAAAGGTCTCACAAACAGCCCCTATATTTGCCTCGGCGCTGCGCTCCATGAGGTGGGTATATATGTTGAGCGTGGTGTCCACTTTTTCATGTCCCAGCAGGTGCTGGACGACTTTGATATTCGTGCCGGCCATGAGCAGACTGGTAGCATATGTATGCCGCAGAATGTGAGGTGTGACAGGGAAGTCGATCTCGATAGTCACCGCAGAGTTCGGGACTTTGTCACCGAGCTTTTTCTCTACCTGGACTTTGCACGGCTTGCCGGTCTTCGGGTCCATACGCTTCCGCGATGCAGTGCCTGTCTGGCGGCGCTTGATGTATCCCCAAGCGCTCTTAAAGCTGGCCTCTGACCACGGCTGCCCGGCCTCGGTGCAAATCACATAGCCTGAGGCCGCCTGTCGCTCTCTCAGCCAATTTGAGAGCTGTGGGGGTATAGGGACATCCCTGCGGGCTGCGTAGCTTTTGAGAGCGTCTGAGACGATAGGGCGGTTGTGCTCCCATCTCAGCGCCCGGCGCACTTTGACATGAGGTGCAGGTCCATCAAGGACAACGCAGTCCCACATGAGCCCGAGGATCTCCTCCCGGCGCAGGCCGGCAAACAGCCCGAGCCGGACAAAGCCTTCGATCTGCTGTCCGGAGACCACGCGCAGCAGCGTGGCCTGCTCTGCGGGCGTCAGCGCGCTTTTCTCAGCGGTTTTTTTTCCGCCAGCTTTTATCTTGTCGCAAGGGCTGCTTGATATGTACCCCTGTTCCTCAGCATAGGAGAACACCTGCCGAAGCGTGCTGGCGATCTTGTCCTGCAGGCTGCGGCTGTACCCGTCGGCTGCGGCCATTACAGAGGCGACGTCGGCAGCGGAGACCTCGGATATGTGCATCTGCCCTATCACGGGGCAAATGTGCCTGTTGATGGCATTGCGGTAATCCTCCCGGCGCTTGAAGCTGCGCTGCGTGGTCGTGGCGTACCAGTCGACGGCGACCTGGTAGACATAGGGGTTAGCCGCGAGGGCCTTAGCTGCTTCTATCTGTGCAAGCCTGGCGGCGACCTTAGCCTCAAGCTCCTCCGGTGTCTTGGCATACACGGGGATCCATACCCCGCGCTCGTCTTTGACTTTTTTCTTCAAGTATCCCACAGCACACCGCCTAAAGGTAAGCCGCCCTTCTTCAGAGCGGCTTAGGTGTCCAAATTGGACACATCTTCAAATCGTTCAGGGTGAAGTTCTTTTATCTTGTCTAGGGCATTGTATAGCACTTCTTTATTGTGTTGCACATAGAGACAGCTCTCCCCGGAAGTATCTGCACAAAGAATTATATTGACGCCACGATAACAATCTGTCTGTTGTCGGCGCTTGAGAATACTGTCATATAGCTGCATCGCATCAGCGGTGGCCGAGTCCCAGTTGTCCAAATCAAAGGATGCTACAGTCTCGTCAATTGCATAAATATATATTTGGTCACCGCAGTACACAAGGCAATTTGTGCCATAGTACCCCTGGGCATATACGCACGCAATTCTGGCGAGTGCCTGTACTTCTTCCTCGTCAGAGGTAGAAAAAAACGCCTGTGTCCCTATGGGTATCGGCGCGGGTGGGATAAGATCGAGCATTTCTTGGCGCTCTTCATCGGTCATACGGTTTGCCTTGCTTGGGTCGTAATTAGCAGTAGTAATAATTCCAATAATCAGCGAAAAAGCGGCAAAGCCAATTATTATTATTTTTACAGTTTTTCTGCTGCGATGTGCCTCCGGGGGTTGTTCGTAGTTATTGCTGACATGACAATTAGGATCATAAAAACCATTCTCTGCGGGATCCCTTTTGCTTGCCTCGGCTTTTCGATTACTTCGATTTTTATGCAGGCCCACGATTCCGAAAACGAGCATTGCGACGCCAATTGCCCACACAATTATGTACAGCCATGTTCCATAAGCCGCCTGCGAACCAAAGAACAGCATAATACCGCAGACCACGAGGACAATATTTTTTGCCTTCTCCATTTGCTACACCTCCACATAATGCAAAGGCTGTAATATTATGCTATACTCACTTTGGTACCAATATGGCGCGGATCCGAGTCAGAAAGGAGCCGGTACAATGCCCTCTGATCTGGATGACCAAATCATTGCACTGTTTGCCACACTGTCGGACAATGAAAAACGTGAGTTTATTCGTCTTTTTTCCGCTGCTGTAGAAGAACAAGCATCGCAGACTTCGTCTCAGGATCAGCCCGGCGTAACAGGTCCATAAGCTGCGCATCAAGAGGATCAGGGAGCTCGACGGCATTTTCGCCGTCGGGCTCTTTTTTTGTTTCTTCCCCCAGCAGTTGCGAAACTGTTACATGAAGATAATCAGCCAACATTTCAAAACGGTCAATGCCGGGGTTTTTTCCGGACCGAATATCGCCGATAAAGTTACGACCAGCGCCAGACGCTTCACAGGCTACGGTTGGCTTAACTCCGCGTAATTTGCAGTAATTCTGTATTCTCCAAATGACAGCGTCTTTGTCCATGTTGCACAATTCCTTTTTTTAATGAAAGAAGTCGCGATTTGCACAAAAAATCATTTATAGATGAATTATCGTTGACAATCATCGATTGATGATTTATAGTTTAAGCACAAACTTAACCTTACGCCTATCATAACATGAGGGATAGACGCGAGGCAAGAGGGGAGGGACAAAATAATGGCAAAACCAAGCATGAACATTCGAGCGCTGCGAAACGCCCGCGGCTTGACGCTGACTGAACTTGCTCGTCGCTGCGACGTGTCCATAGCATCTGCGCACCAGTGGGAAGTCGGCATCTCGTTCCCATCCGCAGACAAGCTGCCGATTATTGCTGCCATCCTCGGCTGTACGATAGACGACCTGTATGACATGGCAGCCTATGGAGATACGATCATGCTGTACGATGATGAACCCAGCTTATGCCGAAAGGAGGCCTGACACAATGAGCCGCGACCGCAGGAATATCGCGCGAATCGGCAGAGGCATTGCAGGCATGACCCAGGAACGCTGGGCGGAGGCCCTCGGCTATTCTGTCCGCACCGTGGCGGCCTGGGAGCTCGGCGAGCAGCAGATATCGAGCGAGGCTGTTGTCCGTATGGTGGACGTCACAGGGCAGCAGGTCCTTGCCTATTGGTACCTCGTCGACAGTCTCGGAGCTCCCGGCATTATCCCTGACATCCAGGTCACGGAGCTGCCGCAGGCCGTGTTGTCGCTGCTGCGCAGGCTGCGGGACTTCGGCCGGAAGGAACGCCTCGACGACCTGATTGAGATTGCCGAGGACGGGAAGATCGATGCGCAGGAGCGCGAATCGTATGACGATATCATGGACGAGCTTGACGACATTATTCAGGCCGCCATGTCCCTCAAGTTTGCAAAGGAGGTAAAAAATGCTGACCAAGAAGGAAGTGGCCGAGAGGCTCGGTGTCTCTGAGTCAACGGTCTATCGCCTGGCCAAGACCCGGCGCATCGGCGTCTACTACGTCATGGGCTCGACAATGCGATTCTCCGAAGCGGATGTAGAGGCATACCTGGAATCCGTCAAGCAGAACGCGATACGTTACGTTCCGGCGGCGCCGGCATCCGCGGCACAGCCAGAGCCTCAGAAACCGACCCCGACTGCTGCGAAGCGCAAGCGAGGCCCTGGGCGCCCGCGCATTGGAGTGGAAGAAGTACCGGAGTACTATCCGGGAATGAAAGTGGTGTGAACTATGTGCAAGAACAAAAAAAGCGCCGCACCGGCGGCAACCGGTACGACGCAGTCCATGCCAGAGACACAGACGAATGTAATCCCATTATATCCGAAATCCCGCAAAATGCAAGAGGGCGTGTGTACCATGCCGGAGATAAGGCGCAGTTACTGGGCGCAGCTGCCCTCTGAGGTGAGATACTCCGAGGAGCTGTCGTCCACGGCGAAGCTGCTCTATGCAGAGCTCTCCGCCCTCATAGGCGAGGACGGTTACTGCTGGGCGACGAACACCTATTTTGCGGGGGTCCTGGGCGTGTCGGAGCGGACCATCAGCAGGATGATCACTCAGATGGAGGCAGCCGGGTTTATACGCTGTGAAATGGCAACTAATGACAATGGAAGAGAGCGCCGGATATATGCCGGTGCGTTTTTCCCCGGCAAAGGGGGTATAGACAATTTTGTCTACACCCCCCGGGGGGGTCTAGACAAAAATGTCGAGAGGGGTGTAGACAAAAATGTCTACCCTAATAATAGTAGTAGATTATATATACATGATAATACTAACCCCCCTACAGTCCCCCCAAAGGGGGGAAATGCGTGTGCCGGCCCAAAAAAGAGCGGACGCACGGTTTCAATGCCTGAGTGGAAGCCAGAACGCTTTGAGAAATTTTGGAAGGCATATCCTAACGGAGCAGGCCGCAAAGCCGCGGTGAAGGCCTGGGACAAGCTAAAGCCCGACGACGCGCTTTTGGAGCTGATGTCCCATACGCTCAAGAAGGACATGCGCAGCGAGCAATGGCGCCGCGGCATAATCCCGCATGCCTCCACCTGGCTCAACAGCGAGCCTTGGAACGACGATTACTCAAAAATACCCGGAGCGCATACCCAGCGCACCCCCGGCGGAGGGGAGCGGACGCAGGAGTGGTAAACGAAAACATGCTCACTGCTGCCAGACAGTCCGTCATCGGCTCCATGCTGCTCAGCCCGGAAATCATCGGCGATGTCGTCAGGCGGCTATCTCCCGAGGACTTCGGAGCAGGCGCGCTCGGAAGCCTGTATAAGGGCGTTTGCAAGCTCTTCTCCTATGGCAGGCCAGTTGACTCTGTGACGCTGATGGCAGAGGTAGGGGAAGCCTATGAACCGCTTATCAGGGACATTCTCCGCAACACGCCTACCGCCGCCAACTGGGAAGAGTATGTCAATATCGTCCGCGACGCTGTGCAGCTCGGCAAACTACAGACTGCGGCAATGCGAATAGTCAGCGCCGTGGACATCGACGAGGCCCGAAGCAGCGCAGAGCAGCTGTCACTGATGCTGGCCAAGCGGAGCCAGCTTCGCATAGTTCCGTTCATTGATGGAGTATGCGATTTCCACTCGAGGCTGTCAGAGCGTAAAACGCCTCAATACCTCCGTTGGAATTTCAAACCGCTTGACGAGCACTTGTATGCCGAACCGGGAGACCTGATAATACTGGGCGGGTATCCTTCGGCCGGCAAGACAATGCTGGCAGCGCAATTCGCATACGAGATGGCTCAGGCACAGAAACAGAGAGTCGGCATATTCTCGCTTGAAACGAGCGACAAGAAGCTGTACGACCGAATGATATCCTATGCGGCGGAAATTGATTTCAACGCCATAAAGTCCGGCAGCCTGAGCGACAGCGAGCTCGACGCCGTGGCTGCCCTCGGAGCCCGGAGCGACAGGATCCCTCTTGAGGTCATAGAGGCCTCCGGCATGACGCCGATGGACATCCGTGCGGTATCGCTTTCCCGCCGCTATGACGTGATAATCATTGACTACCTTCAGCTGCTCAACGCCTCCGGGCGCGACAGATATGAGAAGATCACAAATATCTCTCTTGCCCTCAAGCAGCTGGGCCGGGATACGGGGATAACGGTCATTGCGCTCTCGCAGCTCAGCCGTCCCGAAAAGGGCCGCCGGAGCGCGCCGACGCTGGCGAGCCTGAGAGAATCCGGGCAGATAGAGCAGGATGCAGATATCGTCATGCTCCTGTACCTCGAAGACGATGATGTCCCATCGGGCAATCGCACACTTAACGTTGCAAAGAACAAGGACGGGGAGCTTGGCCATTTCCGGCTTGGTTTCTATCCGAAGCACATGAAGTTTTTTTATAAGGGCGCCAGCTATCAGTTCAAGTCCACGTCGCGCCTCAAACCGGCCACGCCGGAAGAGCGGCAGATGGAACTGCCGTTTTAGGAGGTAATAGTGCGAGTAGGGGATAGAGTACACTGTGTGCCGTATTATGGAGGGCATATATCACCGCCAGTTCTGGGGCGAGTGATCTACATACACCCAGCCCGCAGGTATTACACGGTGCAGTTCGATATGCCTCGCGGCAGGGCATTTCGAGAATCTTATCTTATCGGGCGCGGCAACGCCCAGGAAAGGACGATACAGACGAATGAAAACAATATCCATCGTAAATCTAAAAGGCGGCGTCGGTAAGACCGTCACCGCCGTGAACATGGCTGCAATTCTGGCCGAGGACTACGGCAAAAAGGTCCTTGTTATAGACGCCGACCCGCAGGCCAACGCCTCGCACTTCTATGGCATCGGCGAGGACGCGAATACGATCGCCTGCATAATGGACGGGCTTGCAGACGATCCTTATGACTGCATCTACTGCACAGCGCACGAGGGCGTCGATATTGTGCCGTCGGATATATCGCTAATCACCGCTGACATCGCCAGCGTCAGCAAGGGCGTAGGAGCCGGCAGGCTGCGCGACTTCCTGGACGTCATCGACGAGGACGCCAGGACTTCAGGAGAGGCCACCGCATACGACGTGGTGCTCATCGACTGCCCGCCGTCCTTCACTGCCGCCAGCGTCGCGGCAATCGCGGCGTCGGACGATGTTATTATCCCGGTCAAGGTCGACGCATTCTCCGTGTCCGGTATGCGTGAGCTGCTCACGCAGATCTCCGGAGTTCGGGGGATATGTCCGGGCATACGCACGGCGGGCATCCTGGTCACGATGTGGCACAACAGCCCGGCGGTCGTTCAGGGCGAAGCGCTGCTCCGAGACTCCGGCGTTCCCGTGTTCCGCACGGTCATCCGGCGCAGCGACAAGGTCGACGAGAGCACATTTGCACGGCAGCCCCTCAATGTGTACAGCCGTCATAGCTCCGCCGGCCGCGACTATCGCGCTCTGGTCGCAGAATACCTCGAGGGGGCGGGTGTTTGATGGCGAAGAGGCCTTTTTCAGTATCTGATTACATAAAGCCGGAGGACGTGTCCAAATTGGACACCGAGGCAACAGCCATATCCTTCATCCCTCGGGAGCGACTGCTGCAGAACGAGAAAAACTTTTATGACACGAGCAGCATAGATGAGCTCGCGGACAGCATTGCGCTCAATGGCCTTATCGAGCCGATAATCGTCAGGCCGGTGCGCGACGGCAGCGGAGACTTCCGTATAATATCCGGGCACCGTCGGTTCCTTGCGATTTGCGAGCTGGCGAAGGCCGAGCCGGAGCGCTGGAGCCGGGTGCCGGCCATTATCAGGGAGCCCGCCTCAGATATACTGGAGGAGCTGCTGCTGATCGAGGCCAACCGTGCGACAAGGGTCATGTCGTCGGCGGACACGATGCGCCAGGCGGAGCGCTACAGAGAGCTGCTTGCCGAGCTGAAAAGTCAGGGCGTGGAGATCCCCGGCCGGCTGCGTGACGCCGTGGCCGAGGCTATGCAGATATCGGCATCCCGCCTGGCGCGGCTGGATGTTATACGCAAGAATCTCTCCCCGGAGTGGATGGAAGCATTTGAGACCGGCAGCCTCTCCGAGTCGGCGGCGTATGAACTTGCACGGCTGCCTCAGGAGCAGCAGGCAAAGGTTAGAAGCAAGGCTAAAGGGACGCCTACTGCACAATCTGTGGCTGCTATCGCGTCTGAGCTTAGCAGGGAAGCGGACTCTTCTTTAGGTCAAAGCCATGCAACAACAAGCCCCAGAGAGGAGCCGGAAGCAGATGAAAGGCCTGACTGCCTTATAGACGACCAAAAAGAGTTTTCTGCTCGGTGGCGACATCTCGTTGATGTGTGCTCTGAGGCAGGCGTCTCAATTAGTGAGGTCGCCGATACCCTTTGGGAGTCCGAGGAAGATATACAGAGCTTCATATCCGGACGACCAGATAACTCGGGATGTCTTATATGGCCGCCTGAAGGTTGTGCCCTCGAAGATATGTTGGAGCTGTCGGAGATGACCGGTATATGTGTAAATACGTTGCTGGGGCGGGCGCCAACGGGCTGCGCTGGCTGCAAGTGGGCGGCTGAACCGGTTGAACAGATTTGAATTGGAGGGCGTATATGGATATTACCGCTGAAAGATGCGAGCAGGTGATTTCAAACTTGAAGCGCATATCGGTGCAGGACGAGCTTCGCTGCTTTGGCTGTGGGCGTGAACACAACTGCAGCCTCCACGGCTGCGCCATAATCCGCGACGCAGTCGAACTTATTCAGTCGCTATCAGCCCGGCCCACTGCGAAGCGGACGACGATAATGCCGAATGACATCGTGCTGCATGTGCCATCGGGCGAAAAATGGGCCGTATGCGGCGTGGACCACATACGAGGTGAGCTTGTTCCCTACGGATATCCGTTCCCGACCATCGCACAAATTAGTGACTGTGTCTTGCTCGAACTGTGTTATGAACAGATGGGACAGACCCGCGAGGCAGCTCAAGAGCTTGAAAAATGCGGACTTCACAGGTTTATTGACCCGTGCTGGCTGATAGCCCAGGCTTACGACAGCGCTGAGCTATACAGAGAATCATTCGACGATTTGATGTCAAAGGGGAACTGCAACAACTGTGTAAAAAAACAATGGTGCGGGTCGGCAGCAAAGCCGGGAGAAACGGTCAGAGCAAATTGCCCGCTGTACGCAGCTCCCGCCGAGGAGGAAGCCAATGCCGAAGAATAAACGCCTGGTGCGGCTGATTGTCCGCGTCACCCCTCAAACCGCCTGGCATATCCGAGAGCTCACCCGGCTCTGCGGCTACCGCGAACCCGGCCGCGTCATAGACAAACTCGTGCGGGATAAGGCCGTGCAGATGAGAGGGGAGCGTTTAGGCGGTGTATGAAGGGGGAAAGAAGCGTGTCATTTTGCAAATACAGAGTACTTGATAAGTGTACAAAAAACAATATGCCATGCACATTCAACGAAGCGTGCTTTGAACCCCAAGATGAACCTGTAAGGCACAAGCTAAATTGCCTCAACTGTCATTACTGTCACCCAGACAACGGGAACTGTACGGCAGTGGGCGGATTCTGTACGGCTGTTCAAGCGGCTCATTGTCCGCTAATACCGGAACTGCTTGAACGCGCAGAGGCAGCCGAGGCAAGAGCAGCGAAAGCTGAGAAGGAGCGGGACGCGGCTATCGAAGACTTACGCGCGTGTTACACTTCGCCATGTGATACATGTAAACACGCTTCTGCGCCACCAAAATGGTGCGAAGTGGATTGTGTACTTTGCCAATGGGAGAGCTGCCGGTGTCGTAACTGCACCTTTAGCGATAGCCAATGGGAGTGGCGCGGGCCACAGGAGGAATAAGAATGAAACGGGTTCATCATTGCGGGGATTGTGCCCACTTTGAGGCGTGTGCTTATATACTAAAATGTTCTAGTAAGGACCTCAAAATGAGTGGATGCGGGTACTCTTGTGAGCACTATGAGCCACGTATCAAGGATATCCTCGGCGCTTACTTTGTCATCGACCGTCTGTGCGAGCTGATTGAGGCTGAGAAGGAACTTGAGACAGTGCTAGAGCGGCTTGGCGAATTTGGACAGTTGTTTATCGATTACGTAGGCTGCCCGCGCGGGGCAATGGGAAGGCAGGGCGCCCCGCTTACGGAGGAGCTGCTGTCCATGCCGGTGATAACAGATGTTGACGGCGGGCGCTGGAGGCCTGTTAACGAGGAGGCGCTGCAAGAGGCGATTACTCTGCTGAAAGAGAAAGGCGATGAGTGAAAATGAAAATCATATTGAACAAATTTGACTACGCTACCATAGTCCGAAACTGCGCAAAGGCTCGGGATGGGTATGACGGATGCGGCAAATGCGCGCTGAACGCGGTGTGTGATGGCCCGGATAACCTTGAGGAAAGCTGCTCCATTACGGACGAGTCTCTGTTTGAGATGGGCTATATTAAACGCAATATGCCGAACGATGAAGCTGTCAGTGAAACAAATTGACCGCCTGTTCTGGGCGATGTGGTCCGAGCTCATTGGCTGGATCGCGTGCTGCTGGCTCGATGTGCCGCTTTGCGGGTACGTGCGCATACGCTCATGGACGGGCTATGCCGGAGCCATGGCGGCGGTGATGGCCATTATTATTACATACCGGATGTCTGCATACCGGAAGGGGAGACTGCCTTGTGAAAACTGAACGTCATATCACGCTGTGCGTGACCTGTAGTCCGAAGTTTGAAGAGGTGACCGAGCTCGACGCGGATAAACCGCTGAGCCGGGTCCGCTGCGCCTGCTGCGGGCGGTCTCGGGATGGGTACTCATATCGGGTGCGAACTCGAAAAACTGCTGAAGATGGGAGGAAGGCCAGTGCCAAGGATAAAGTTTAGGCTCGCGTCAGACGCCGACGGGCGGAGCGTTGACTGCAAATCGTTTCGCCGGCTGCCGGGTGGCAGCGCCGTGTGCGATATCCTCAACCACCCTTGGTGCGTAGCCAGGGGATCAGCTGGGCCGGAAGGCTGCTCGTTCCGGCAGCCACGGGAACAACAGAAAAGGGAAGGCGAGGCTGCGGCCTCGCCTTCGCGCGTAAAGGGGGGCGGCCGCCATAGCAAAGACTAAACGCCTCATCACGGTGACAGCCGGTCGGCTCGTGTACGGCGTGTGCTATACCCAGGCCATGGCGTCGGACTCCCCGAGGGAGCGTGCGGAGAAAGCCAAGTGCAGCAGCGCGGCCCGGCAGAAGTTGAACTTCAAAGCGATGTGGAAGCAGCTGCAGCTGCTGCTCTGTGCCAATTTCAAAAGGCACGACCTGTGGATCACCCTCGGCTTTGATGACGCTCACCTGCCTCC
>OJRG01000803.1_pt1 | contig 14613 bp, 14 predicted proteins | sample 1599121 | NCBI WGS metagenome assembly OJRG01 (sample SAMN03922528, study PRJEB24848) | human gut metagenome | isolation source: stool sample | host: Homo sapiens | place: Germany | collected 2010-05
TGCGACCAGTCAACGGTCAGTTTTTCGGTATTCAGTTGTTGTGTTCAGTTCGGTAAATTGAAGTTGGTCAAAGTTGTTGGCGAAGATATTCCACAACATTTCCATTCGTATCATAGAAACAGATGTTTCCTACATTGAGGGGCAGGACAATGGCGAAAGGCTTGCCACTATCAATATCAATCACCTGAATGCCGTTGCCATCATCTACTTCAAGTCGAACAATATTTTGGGTATTCATTGAGATAAATGCCCTTTCGTTATTTCCCTCAACAACAAACTCTGCAATGTAATCATCAACCTCAACTATATCTCCACCACCACGGAAGAAATATCCAAAAGACAAGCCAGGGCGATTTACATAGACAGAAAAAGTGTGGTCTGTCTTGTCCTGTGGGTAAGAAATAAATGCAGCCATTGTGTCGGAAATGCTTCCATCAACAATCCAATCATCCAAAATTTTTTGAGATTGGCGAATGTCTGCTTCTAAACTGTTTGCGGTTTTACCAATGTCATTGTTTGCATAAAGGAAACCGAAAACCAACACACAAGCCAAAATAACACCCAAGAGGATTATGGGTAATTTCTTTTTCATAGAATCACACTCCTTTATCAAATTAAGATTCTTGATTTTCAAACTTGCTGGCGGCGAACGGTTTGTCAAAACCGTTTGCGGACGGCAAGTCCACAGGGGATAGCCGCTTTAGCGGCGCAAGGGGGTGTAGCCACCTTGACGGAACGAAGTGACGCAACATTCTCGGTCAAGCAGTTTTCTTCTGCTGACAGAGAATTAAGCTCCGCAGGACGCACTACTCTCGATAGAGAGTATAGAAGTGCGCCCTTTAGTTCCTAAAGGGTTTTTGGCAGACAGACAATTGGGATTCATTACCCTTATTCTGCTTCCTCAACAACTTTGATACTATACACTTCTCTCAATCTTGACGGATTTACTTCCATAATGACACCGCTATGTGTAATTTCAATAGTATCTCCAACTTCTGGCTCTAAGGAAGGGTCAAGTTTTTTATAGGGACTTCAACCTGTTTAGCAACAGTCTGTTCATAGCTACCTTCTAATGGTTCGACCAAATAAAAACCATCATAGATATCCACAAGAATTGCTTGAAATACCCAACTTTCATTCGTTTTCGCATCCTGAGTTGCAGTGTTACAACCAACTAAACCCAGAACACAGACCATAGCTAAAACTAATGCTATCAACTTTTTCATAGCAATACCACCTTTCTATCTATATGAAAAATTGTAGCATACCTTTGTGAACACTCTGTGATGGTTTGATGGGCATAATACACTTTCTCATATTAAAGTATAGCATAAGAATGTGAATTTTTCTACCATTTGCACAAGAAACGCCCGAACATTTTCCGTCCGGGCGTTCTCGGTATCAATCATAACTCAGCTCAAACTTTACAATCGCTTCTGCCTGTGCCTTGCAAGCGTTCATCTGCCGTACCCATTCAAGTTGGTTGTCGGCTTTCAGTTGCTCGGGCACACCGTTTCGCTTCGCCAACTCCGGCACGATCAGCTCCATGCGGTTTCGTGCCGCTTCGTCAATCTCGGCGCAATACTGTCTTGCGCACACCCGGCAATTGGCGGGGGCTTTTGCGAGCCGCAAGGGGGCCTTAGGCCTCCGGGGGACAGTTTTCCGGGATGCGCTTGCCCTTTGGCACCCCGTCGTCGATGGCGATGCGGGCGGGGGGCTCCATGAGCAGCTCCGGGTTATTCAGCAGCCGGCGCAGGAGCTTCATGGCGTTGGCATAGTACTGGCCGTCGCAAATGCGCTCGTCGGTAACGAACTTAAGGCCGATGAAGCGGCGCTCGATATGCTCCCCTTCCTTGGTGCTCATGCGGACCTTGTGCTTGTTGCCCATGGCCAGGAACATGGAGCAGGTGCCGAACTCATATAGGTGGTGGTAGATGGGGCCGATGCCCAGGGAGCCCACGTTGGTGAGGAAGGCGCTGCAATGGAAGGGGCTGGCCTTGTGGATGGCCTTGGGCAGCCAGCCGATGCTGTCCAGGCGGAAGATCACCCAGATGGTGAAGCGCATGATCCAGGCGGGAATGTAGCCGAAGAACCGGGCGATGGCGTCCATGCCGTTTTTGGCGTCCTCCAGGATGTTCACGTTCACCAGGGCGCTGACCCGGTCCACCACGTCCTTAAGGGTATCCTCGGGCTGGAACTCGGGCTTGATCATGGTTTCCACATTGGAGCCCTTGCGCTTGATCATCAGGGAGATGTTGATGGAATTGCGGGCATAGATCTTGTTCCATACCACGAACCGGTTCAGGTAGGGCTTTTCCGCGATCATGCGCACCATGGCCGCCATGAGCACATGCATGAAGGTCAGGTCCGGCATATCCTCCCGGTGGGCCCGGATGAAGGCTTCCACCGGCTCCAGGGGCATATTTTCCTCAAAGAGGTTCTGGGAATCCATGCGGGTACGCATGATGAAGGGGATCACGTTATATACCGCGTCCACGTTCCGCACCCGCCAGCCGTCATAGCGGTCGAATAAACCCCGCCTGAAATATTGCTTCATAAATGTTGTCCTCCGTACGATGTGGGGATTGGTTTCATTTTAACATGTTTTGGCCCGCACCACAACGGGCACCGGCATTCCGGGCCGGGATCCAGGCGGGAAAGCCGCAAAAAAAACCGCTCATAAAAGAATTTCTTGCATAGGTATCTGTACAAACGCCTTGCAATATAGTATGATGGATATATCACAAACAAAAAGTTTTTGTCTTTCGCTAATTATTTTTAAGAGTTTATTGTTACGAGGTAAATCATGCAGCATATTCTTGGGTATCGTTGCACCCTATGCGGTGCGGAGCTTCCCTATACCGAGCGGATGACCTGCCCCCATTGCGGGGAAAAGGGCATACTGGATATCGTTTTTGATTATGCCTACATCAAAAAGAACCTGCTGTCCCGGGAGGGCTTAGCCGCTTGCCGGGACAATAGTATGTGGCGGTACAAGGCGCTGATGCCGCTGAAGGATCGGGATTTTTCGCCCTTTTTGCGGGTGGGCTGGACGCCCTTGTATCCCTCCCGGCGGCTGGGCCCGGAGCTGGGGCTCAAGGCGCTGTATATCAAGGACGATGGCCTTAACCCCACCGCGTCCCTGAAGGACCGGGCCAGCGGGGTGGCGGTGGCCAAGGCGGTGGAGCTGGGCTATGATACCATCGCCTGCTCCTCCACGGGCAACGCGGCCTCCTCCTGCGCGGGCAATGCGGCCCGGATGGGGGTTAAGACGGTGATCTTCGTGCCCAGCCGGGCGCCGGAGGGCAAGGTGGCCCAGCTGATGATCTTTGGGGCCAAGGTGGTATCCGTCCAGGGGGACTATAAGGCCACCTTCGACCTGTCCAAGGCCGCCATTGAAAAATACGGCTGGTATAACCGGAACGCGGGCATCAACCCCATCCTCACCGAGGGGAAAAAGACCGTGGCGCTGGAGATCGCCGAGCAGCTCAATTGGCAGCCCACCGACTGGGTGGCCTGTTCCGTGGGGGACGGCTGCACCATCGGCGGGGTGTATAACGGCTTCCACGACCTGTACGAGCTGGGCTTCATCGACCGGATCCCCAAGATCCTGGGGGTGCAGTCCACCGGCTGCTGCCCCTTTGTGGACGCAGCCCGGGAGGGAAGGGACCTGGCGCCCACCGAGGAGAATACCCTGGCGGATTCCATCGCCGTGGGGGTGCCCCGGAATCCCAAGAAGGCCCTGCGGGCGGTGTCCGCCTCGGGGGGCGCGTGGATTGCGGTGCCGGACGAGGCCATCTTGGCGACCATGGGCCTGCTGGGCAGGACGGAAGGGGTCTTTGGGGAGCCTGCGGGGGTCACCGCCACGGCAGGCGTCAAGGCCGCCGTGGAGGCGGGCATCATCAAGCCCGGGGAGACCGTGACCACCATCAGCACGGGCAGCGGGCTCAAGGATGTGAAAAACGCCCTGCGGGCCGCAGGCCGGCCCACCCTGTGCGAGCCCACCCTGGAAGCCCTGGAAAAAAGCGGAATACTGTAACTAACTTACAAATGATATGATACCTACCGGCCTTGCAAAAGAAGAAAAAGTGTGGTACCATTACCCTTGTTCTTCCGGAAAGGCTAGAAGAACAGCCGATTTATTTTGGTCGCTACGTCCTAAAAAATGTGAGCGTTAGATTATTGTTTCGGCATATATTTGCTGGGCGATATCTAAATCTTACAAATTAGGCGTAAAAATAAAGCGATAAAAAACAAGGAGGAATAGCAAATGAAGAAGTTTCTTGCAATTGCGCTGGCATTGATCCTGGCGCTGGGCATGGTGGCTTGCTCCACGCCTGCTGAGGCCCCCGCGGAAGAGCCTGCTGCGGAGACCCCCGCTGAGGAAGCCCCCGCTGAGGAAGCCCCCGCTGAGGAAGCCCCCGCCGAGGAAGCCCCAGCTGAGGAGGCTACCGATGGCCGCGCGGCACGGGAGCCCATCGCCGCTGCGGATCTGAAGATCGGCGTCATCCTGGTGCACGATGAGAACTCTGGTTACGACCTGGCCCACATCGAGGGCATTCAGGCCGCCATTGCCGAGCTGGGTATCGACGAGAGCCAGGTAATCTTCAAGTACAATATTCCCGAGGATGAGACCTGCTATGACAACGCCGTTGACTTGGCGGAGCAGGGCTGCCAGATCGTATTCTCCGACAGCTACGGCCATCAGACCTACATGATGCAGGCTGCCGCCGAGTATCCCGATGTGACCTTCGTTGCTTGCACCGGCGATATGGCCGCTGCCAGCACTCCCAACACCGCCAACATCTTCCCCTACACCTTCCAGAGCCGTTATGTCTCCGGCGTGGTGGCGGGCATGAAGCTCAAGGAGCTCATGGATGCGGGCACCGTGACCGATCCCTATGTGGGCTATGTAGGCGCCTATCCCTATGACGAAGTGGTTTCCGGCTACACCGCCTTCTATCTTGGCATCAAGAGCATCGTTCCCGATGCCCACATGGATGTCCAGTACACCAACTCCTGGTATGATCCCGTTGCCGAAGGCGAAGCTGCCAACGCTTTGATCGCCAAGGGCTGCGTTATCATCGGCCAGCACGCGGACTCCACCGGCGCGCCCCAGGCCGTACAGGCCCAGCTGGATGCCGGCAAGGTCTGCTACAGCGTGGGCTACAACATCGACATGCTGTCCGTAGCCCCCACCGCCGCCCTCACCAGCTCCCAGAACAACTGGGGTGCCCTGTACACCCCCACCATCAACCGGATGCTCACCGGCGAGGCTATGCCTGCGGACTTTGCCCTGGGCTATGCTGACAACGCGGTTATGATCTCCGCCCTGGGCGAGAGCTGCGCCGAAGGCACCGCCGAGAAGGTGGAAGAAGTGGTGGCCGGCCTGAAGGACGGCTCCATCCAGGTCTTTGATACCGCCAACTTCACCGTGGGCGGCGAGACCGTTACCTCCACCCCCGCCCTGGATACCGACGGCGACTTCGTCAAGGATTCCGGCGAGGCCATCGTGGACGGCGTATTCCAGGAGTCCGTGCTGCGCAGCGCGCCGTACTTCGGCCTGCGGATCGACGGCATTACCGAGCTCAACTAATCCTTTGCGACTTGCGAGAGAAGCGGGCTTAGCCTGCTTCTCTCCTTTCAAAAATAGCCATTTCTGGGGTTGGCTCACCCTTTCTCACAACCCCGGCCCCAACCTGCGATCATACATTTCATCAATCTTACCCAGCGCCAGGCCGGTTCCGGCCAAGCGCATAGAAAGGACAAAGCTTTGGAAACCCTACAAGCCATCCGAATGGTGGATATCACCAAGACCTTCGGCAAAGTGGTGGCCAACGACCGGGTCCATCTGGACATCTACCCGGGGGAGATCCTCTCCCTGCTGGGGGAAAACGGCAGCGGCAAAACCACTTTGATGAACATGCTCTCCGGCATTTATCTACCCGACAGCGGGCAGATCTATGTGAACGGGCGGAAGGTCGTCATTCGTTCGCCCAAGGACGCCTTTGACCTTGGGATCGGCATGATCCATCAGCATTTTAAGCTGGTGGATGTGCTTACTGCTGCGGAAAATATCGTTTTGGGCCTCAACGAACACCGGGTGGTGGATCTTCGCAACGTGCGGCTCAAGGTGAAAGAAATATGCGACCGGTACGGCTTCGTGGTGGAGCCGGACAAAAAGGTCTACGATATGTCGGTCTCGGAAAAGCAGACCCTGGAGATCGTCAAGGTGCTCTACCGGGGGGCGGATATCCTCATCCTGGATGAGCCCACGGCGGTGCTTACTCCCCAGGAGACCGATAAGCTGTTTGCGGTCATGCGGAACATGAAGGCGGACGGCAAGTCCATCGTCATCATTACCCATAAGCTTCACGAGGTCATGGAGATCTCCGACCGGGTGGCGGTGCTGCGCCGGGGCCAGTATATCGGGGATATCGCCACCAAGGATACCAATCCCCAGGCCCTGACGGATATGATGGTGGGCCGCTCCGTGTCCCTGAACATCGGCCGGCCGGAGCCGGTGGATCGCAAGGAGCGGCTGGTGGTGAAAAACCTGACCGTGGTGGACGCCGACGGCATCAAGCGGCTGGACGGGGTCACCTTTACCGCCTACGGCGGGGAGATCCTGGGCATTGCAGGTATCACCGGCAGCGGCCAGCGGGAGCTGTTGGAAGCCGTGGCCGGCTTGCAGACCTTGCAGCCCGGCAGCTCCATCCAGCTGATCCCCCCGGACGGGGCTCCCACAGAGCTTACCGGCAAGGACCCCCTGGAGATCTACAAGCTGGGGGTGGGCCTGGCCTTCGTGCCGGAGGACCGGTTCGGCATGGGCCTGATCGGCAGCATGAACCTGCCGGATAACGTGATGCTGCGCAGCTATAAGAGCGGCAAATCCATGTTTACCGACCGGAAGACCCCCAGGGCATTGGCCCAGCAGATCGTGGAGGAGCTGGAGGTGGTGACCCCCGGCTTGAACATCCCCCTTAGGCGCCTATCCGGCGGCAACGTGCAGAAGATGCTGGTGGGCCGGGAAATCGCGGGCTCGCCCTCCCTGCTGATGACCGCCTACGCGGTGCGGGGCCTGGATATCAACACCTCCTATACCATCTACCACCTGCTCAACGAGCAGAAGGCCAAGGGCGCGGCGGTGGTATATGTGGGCGAGGACTTGGATGTGCTATTGGAGCTGTGTGACCGGATCCTGGTGCTGTGCGCCGGCAAGGTGAGCGGCATCGTGGATGGCCGGACCGCCAAAAAGGAAGAAGTGGGCCTGTTGATGACCCATTTGGGAGAGGAGGCCTAGGCATGAATAAAGAAAGAAGAGAACCCTGGGTCCGCATCGCCAAGCGAGGCGTAGTCCTACCCCGGTGGAAGGCCTGGGGCATACGGGGCATCGCCCTTGCAGGCGCCCTGGTGCTGTGTGCCATTATCATCTACTCCATCGTAGAGCTGAACCCCCTGAAGGTATACGGGGCCATGTTTGAGGGCGCCTTCGGCACCAACAGGCGGATGTGGGTCACCATACGGGATACTATGATGCTGCTGTGTATCGGCATCGGCCTGGCCCCGGCCTTTAAGATGCGCTTCTGGAACATCGGCGCAGAGGGCCAGATCCTCATGGGAGGCATCGCCTCTGCTGCCTGCATGATCTATCTGGGCGGCGACCTGCCCGCGGGGCTGCTGCTGCCCCTCATGTTCATCCTCAGCGCACTGGCCGGCGGCCTGTGGGGCTTTATCCCCGCCTGGTTCAAGGCCAAGTGGAACACCAACGAGACCCTGTTCACCCTGATGATGAACTACATCGCCATCCAGATCACCAGCTATTTCGTGGCCCTTTGGGAAAATCCCCCAGGCTCCAACTCCGTGGGGGTCATCAATCCGCAAACCAAGGCGGGCTGGTTCCCGGAGATCTTCGGCCAGATGTATACCCTCAACGTGGTCATCGTGCTGGCCCTGGCGGTGCTGATGTTCATCTACCTGAACTACAGCAAGCAGGGCTATGAGATCGCCGTGGTGGGCGAAAGCGAAAATACCGCCCGCTATGCCGCCATGAGCGTGCCCCGGGTCATCATGCGCACCATGCTGGTATCCGGCGCAGTCTGCGGCATCGCCGGCTTCCTGGCGGTTTCCGGCGCCAGCCATACCATCTCCATCAGCACCGCCGGCGGCCGGGGCTTTACCGCCATCATCGTAGCATGGCTGGCCAAGTTCAATTCCTTTGTGATGATCCTCTTCTCCGCTCTGCTGATCTTCCTGGATAAGGGCGCCATCGAGATCGCTTCCCAGTACAACCTGAACGACTACGTCTCCAGCATGCTCACGGGCATCATCCTGTTCTTCATTCTGGGCAGCGAGTTCTTCATCAACTATCAGCTCAAATTCCGCAGCGGCAGCAAGGAGGTGCAGGCATGACCCAGCTTATTTCCCTATTTCAGGCCGGTATCGTATTTGGCACCGTTATCCTGTATGGCGCCATCGGGGAGATCCTCACGGAGAAATCCGGCAATTTGAACCTGGGCGTTCCCGGAATCATGTACCTGGGCGGCATTGCGGGCCTGATGGGGGTGTTCTTCTACGAGATGAACAATCCTGCACCCAGCCCCATTTTATGCGTGATCATCGCCCTGAGCTGCGCCTTCCTGGCCTCCGTGCTGGGCGGGCTGATCTACAGCGTGCTGACCATCAGCTTGCGGGCCAATCAAAACGTTACGGGCCTTACCCTTACCATCTTCGCAGGCGGCTTCGCCAACTTCTTCGGCGGCTCCCTGATGAAGCTGGCCGGCGGCGTGGGCCAGATCAACGTGGCCACCACCAGCGCCGCCTTCCGGGCCACCCTGCCCTTTGTGCAGGAGTTGCCCGCCCTGCCTCGGATGCTCTTGGGCTTCGGGTTCATGGTGTATCTGGCGGTAGTGGTAGCCTTTTTGGTGAGCTGGTTCCTCAACCGCTCTAGCGTAGGCCTTAACCTGCGGGCCGTGGGTGAAAACCCCGCCACCGCAGACGCGGCGGGCATCAATGTGACCAAGTACAAATACCTGGCCACCTGCATCGGCGCCGGCATCTCCGGCATGGGCGGTCTCTACTACGTGATGGACTATACCAAGGGCACCTGGGATAGCGCAGGCGGCATCGAAAGCCTGGGCTGGCTGGCTGTGGCCCTGGTGATTTTCTCCAGCTGGAAGCCCAAACGGGCCATCTGGGGTTCCTACCTCTTCGGCCTGCTGTCCTGGCTGTATTTCTACATCCCCGGCCTGACCCGCCGCTCCATGGAGCTGTTCAAGATGCTCCCCTATCTGGTGACGGTGATCGTGCTGGTGGTGGTATCCCTGCGCAGGAGCCGGGAGAATCAGCCCCCCGCCGCTTTGGGCTTGCCCTATTTCCGCGAGGAGCGGTAACCGATTTTCGCTTTATCAGGCAGCGGTCTAAGGGCCGGTGGGTCTACCACCGGCCCTCAGCCTGTCGAAAAACCCCCGGGGGTTCGGGGGCCGCAGCCCCCGGAGGCTTTGATCGGATTTGGCGACATGCGCGTCAAATCCGCAAAAAGCCTTGCGTAGCAAGGGTTTCCTTGCATAGCTCCCTGGCCGCGCCGTAGGCGCAAGGGAGCTATGAACCCCTCGAAAAAGTGGCGCAAGCCACTTTTTCGACAGCCTGAGGGCCGGTGGGTCTACCACCGGCCCTTTTGGTTGTCCTTTGGCGGGGGCGGCGCCCGCCGCCCCCCCGCTCCGCCGGGCGTTCCACGGCCCCCTGGGCAGCCCGCCGGCCTTGGTAAAGGGGAGGGAAAGCCGCCAAAAAGGCAACAAAAAAGCGGGGGCTAAGCCCCCGCCAAGGGAAAACCAAGGGATTATTTGCCGAAGCCTTCGATGATGTCCACGATCTCCGCGCCGATGCGCTTTTGTGCCTCCACGGTGGCAGCGCCGATGTGGGGGGTGCAGGAGACGGCGGGATGGTTGATCAGGGCCTCGTTGGTGGGAGGCTCCTTGGCGTAAACATCCAGGCCGGCAGCCCGGATCTTGCCGCTGTTGAGGGCCTCCAGCAGGGCATCCTCATCCACGTTGTTGCCCCGGCTGGTGTTGATGAACACCACGCCGTCCTTCATCTTGGCGATGGTTTCCGCGTTGATGAAGGGCTTGCCGTCGATGGAAGGGGTATGGAGAGAGATGAAGTCGGACTTGGCCAGCAGCTCATCCATCTCTACATAGTGCATGGTATCGCACTCCAGGCCGTCCACCTTGAAGATATCATAGGCCAGCACCTGCATACCCAGGGCCTGGGCCATGCGGCCCAAGGACTGGCCGATGCGGCCATAGCCAATCACGCCCAGGGTCTTGCCGCCGATCTCGATGCCCTTGCCATAGGCTTTCTTTTCCCACTTGCCTTCCCGCATGGTGTGGCCGGCAAGGGAGATGAACCGGGCGCAGGAGAGCATATGGGCGATGGCCAATTCCGCAACGGAATTGCTGCTGGCCCGGGGGGTATTGCGCACGGCGATGCCGTTGTCCTCGGCGTATTTCACGTCGATGTTGTCCACGCCGACGCCGCCCCGGATGATGAGCTTCAGCCGGCCTTCCTTGGCCTGGTCGATATGCTGGGCCCGGACCTTGGTGGCGGAACGCACCACGCAAACGTCAAACTCCTTCAGCGCGGCGCCCAGGGCGTCGGGCTCATAGAACTGCTCCACCACGTCATGGCCATTGGCCTTGAGCTGGGCCAGAGCGGTTTTATCCATACCATCGGTTACCAGAATACGCATAACGTGCCTCCTTATTTACTTATGGTTGGCTTCAAAGTCCTGCAGGAAGGAGACCAGGGCCTCCACGCCGTCCTTGGGCATGGCGTTGTAGATGGAAGCCCGCAGGCCGCCCACGCTCTTATGGCCCTTCAGGTTGTCGTAGCCGGCGGCCTTGGTGGCCTTGACCACTTCGGCGTCCAGCTCCTTGCTCTCGGTGACAAAGGGTACGTTCATGAGGGAACGGTATTCCTTATCCACCGTGCCGCGGAACATCTTGGACTGATCCAGGAAGTCATAGAGGATCTTGGCCTTTTCCTCGTTCCGCTTGGCCATGGCCTCCAGGCCGCCGATGCTCTTGAGGTATTTGAACACCTTGCCGCATACGTAGATGCACCAGCAGTTAGGGGTGTTGTACATGGAGCCGTTGTTGGCATGGGTGTCATAGCGCAGATAGATGGGGGTGCGCTCGTCCAGATCGGAGCGGATCAAGTCCTCCCGGATGATGACGATGACCATGCCGGCAGGGCCGATGTTCTTCTGGACGCCGCCGTAGATCAAGCCATAGTCGCTGACGTTGCAGGGCTTGGACAGGAACATGGAGGATTGATCGGAGACCAGGATCTTGCCCTTGGTATTGGGGAGCTCCCGGTAGGTGGTGCCATGGATGGTTTCGTTTTCGCAGATGTACACATAGTCCGCATCCGGGCTGACAGGCAGGTCGGATACATCGGGGATATAGCTATAATTCCGGTCTTCGCTGGAGGCCAAGAGGTTTACCTTGCCAAACTTTTTGGCTTCGGTATAGGCCTTTTTGCTCCAGCCGCCGGTGACGATATAATCCGCCACGCCGTTTTTCATCAGGTTCATGGGGATCATGGAGAATTGCAGGGTAGCGCCGCCCTGGATGAAGAGGACCTTATAGTTGTCGGGGATGTTCATCAGCTCCCGCAGGTCCGCTTCAGCCTCGTCCACGATGGTCTGAAACACCTGGGAGCGGTGGCTCATTTCCATGACGCTCATGCCGGAGCCCTTGTAATTGAGCACCTCGCCGGCGATCTCCTCTAGCACGGGTTCGGGCAACATGCTGGGGCCTGCGGAGAAATTGTAGATACGACCATACTTCATAGCAGATGACACTCCTTATGACATTATTTTATACAGTGCAACCTGTGAATACACTGCAAAAAAACGATTCGAATTGAAAGCGGGCCAAACGCCCAGAAAACAGGAAGTAAAATTGAAACTTTATCTACGTTGATTATATACCACCTGGGAGCGCAAAGCAACCAAGAAAACCGACATTTTAACAGATGGCAAAAAAATTTGTTTGCCTGGTGAGAACCCCGGGGGCAAACTGTGCGCGCAGCACAGCCGGGGGCTTGGCGCATAAAAAAGAAGCGGCCAAAGCCGCTTCGCCGCCCCGGAGCCGGGGCGGAGGGGATGGGGGAAGGTCAGCGGATCTGATTGCCGCAATCGCCGCAGAATTTGGAGCCTGCCGCAATGGTAGCGCCGCAGATGGGGCAGGTTTCGGTAGCCGGGGCGGATTTTGCCTGGCGGGCCTGCTCCTTGGCCTCCTGCCGGGCCTGGGCCCGGGCCTGGCGGCTCTCCTCCTGGGCCAACTTGATCTGCTGGATCTCCTCCTCCATGGAGCGGATATTTCCCTTCCGCTCCCGGATGGCCATGCAGATCACCGTCGCCCGTTCATCCATGGCGACGCCGGATTCGAACTTTTCCCAAATATATTCCCCAAGGTCGTAGAAATGCTGCTCAATGGCATCCTCTTCCCCGTGGATGCGGGAATTCAGCTTGCCGATCTCCAGCATATCGTTGGTACGGTCTCCTACGTTTTTCGCAAAGTCGCCGATCCGATTAAAAAACTCCATAATAACCACCTCTGGCACCATTGCCATAAAAATACATTTTATATTATGCCACAAACCCGCTTCTTTTGCAACCCAAGGGCCGCCCTGCTTTATGCCTATGCAGGGCAGGGCAAGACATATGCCAAAGGGAAGGGGCCGGCAACCGGCCGGCCCCAACGCCGTTTCACCTTACAGCACCCGCATGGCCCAGCCATGGGGATCGGGGGCCGTGCCATACTGTATGCCGGTCAGGGCATCGTAAAGCCGCTGGGTCAGGGGGCCGATCTCCCCTTGATGGATCACCGCCTGCTCCTGACCGAACACCAGCTCGCCAATGGGGGAAACCACTGCGGCGGTGCCGCAGCCAAAGGCTTCCTCCAGCCGCCCGTCCCGGGCGGCGCTGAGCAGCTCCTCCACGCTGACCAGCCGCTCCTCCACCGGCACACCCCAATCCTGCAGCAGCTGGATGCAGCTGCGCCGGGTGATGCCGGGCAGCACGGAACCGGTAAGTTGGGGGGTCACCACCCGGCCTTCGATCTTGAACATGACGTTCATGCTGCCCACTTCTTCCACATATTTGCGCTCCACCCCGTCCAGCCAAAGCACCTGGGAAAAGCCCAGCTTTTCCGCCCGGTCCCCGGCGCGGGTGGCAGCCGCGTAGTTGCCGCCGCACTTAGCATAGCCGGTGCCGCCCCGCACAGCCCGCACATCCGCCGTTTCAATCATGATGCGCACTGGGGCCAGCCCCTCCTTATAGTAGCTGCCGGAGGGGGACGCGATGATATAAAAGCTGGCCTGCCGGATCCCATGCAAGGATAGGTCCGGATCCGTGGCGAACAGCACGGGCCGCAGATACAAGGACGTGCCCGGCGCGCTGGGCACCCAGGCGGCGTCGAGCTTCACCAGGGCTTTAAGGGCTTCCAGCCCCATATCCGGATCGATCTGAGGCAGGCAGAGCCGGGCGGCGGAATCGTTGAGCCGGTGCATATTATCCAGGGGCCGGAACAGCTGCACGCCGCCATCCTTGCGGCGGTACGCCTTGAGCCCTTCAAATACCTCCGCCCCATAGTGGAACACCGCCGCGGCCGGCGGCAAGGAAATGTCCCCATAGGGCAGGATGCGGGGATCCCGCCAGGCCCCGGAAGCATATTCCATAACGAACATGTGGTCCGTAAAGATGCGGCCAAACCCCAGGGCGTCGCTATCCGGCAAGGGCTTTGGGGTTTGTGTTTTGGTGATGGTGATGTTCATGATCCAACGCTCCTTTCTTTTCTTGCGGCCGCAGGATGGCGCCGTACGGTTTGCCATAGCTGCAACCGCAAGCCCGAAAAACGCCTGCGAGGGGCAGTGCCTGTGGGACGCAAATTATTTTGGTATGATACCATACCCTCGCATGGTTTGCAACTGGGGAATTGGTCGCTTGCAGGGGATAGAAAAAGACTATATAATGGTACCTAGGAAAAGATTTTGACGAAAGGAAGCATACCGATGGAATGGAGCCAGGAGGGGATCGTAGCCGGCCTGCGGGAACAGGACCCGACAGCCGTGCGCGACTGGGTCACCCGGTACACCCCCAGCATCCAGCGGATAGGCATGTCCTACCTGCATGATAACGACCAGGCCGCTCAGCTGACCAAGGCTGTTTTTTCCAAGGCGCTGGCCACCATACAGGCCGGCTTTACCCCAACGGATATGGAGGGCTGGCTGGTGGACATGGCCAAAATGCGGGCCTCCCAGCAGGTACTTGCCACCCCCGCCGAGCCGTTGCCCCCCCAGACGGTGCATACGGTGCCCCGGCCTGCGCCGGTATCCAGCTTTGCCCCCTTGCAGCAGGATAACGCAACCTTTGTGCTGGAGGCATCTTCCTCCCTGGCGGAGCCTTTGCCTGCCCCCGAAGAAGAAATGCAGCCGGCGCCTGTCTCCCCTGCAGAACCCCAGCAGGCCGGCCAAGCCCCCGATCCCCAGCCGGCCCCGACCTGGCAGGAGGATTGAGAGCTGTCTCTTATACACATCTGACGCTGCCGA
>OJRG01000809.1_pt1 | contig 14520 bp, 13 predicted proteins | sample 1599121 | NCBI WGS metagenome assembly OJRG01 (sample SAMN03922528, study PRJEB24848) | human gut metagenome | isolation source: stool sample | host: Homo sapiens | place: Germany | collected 2010-05
CTTCACAGCCACAGCAGCGGCGGTGTTCGGCGTGTATTTCAAGCTGCAGAGCTTTGTGTTCATGCCCGTGTTCGGCCTTAATAACGGCATGGTTCCTATCATCGGCTACAACTACGGAGCGAACAAGCCGGAGCGCATACACAAGACGATAAAGCTGAGCATGCTGTACGCTACGCTGCTGATGGTCATAGGCTTTGCGGTGTTTCAGCTCCTGCCGGAGCAGCTGCTGCTGCTTTTTGACGCCTCGGAGGACATGCTGAAGATAGGCGGACCGGCGCTGAGGATAATCAGTTTCAGCTTCCTGCTTGCTGGCCTGAATATAATCGCAAGCTCGTCCTGTCAGGCCTTTGGCTACGGCATGTACAGCCTGTATATTTCAGCCGCTCGCCAACTGGTGATCCTGGTCCCCGCGGCCTACCTTCTCTCTCTTACCGGCACGCTCTCGAACGTCTGGCTGTCCTTCCCGGTAGCCGAAGTAGTCTCCGTCTTCGTCTGCCAATTCCTCCTCCGCCACGTCCTCAAAAAGACCGGCATGGAGCCGCCGAAGAAGAAAAAAGCGTAAATAAGGCCGCAGCTTAAGCTGCGGCCTTTTCTTTGCGCTTTTGAGTCCGTTCAATTTTACTCGGACAGCTTTTCGGATCCGATTTTCTTAAACAGCCGTGCGAGGACGATTATGGCGGCGATGGAGAGGACGAACTCAGCGAAGGGCTGGGCGTAGGCAAGGCCGTAGAGGGGGAAGAGACGGTTGAGCACCCACAGCGCGGGAATTTCCAAGACTATCTTCCTCAGAATCGCAAAGACCAGAGCGTCCTTGCCGAAGCCTACAGCCTGGAAAACGCCAACGGCGAGGAAATCTATGCACATGAAGGGCCCCGCCAGGGACATGGCCCTCAGGAAGTGGGAGCCGTAGTCGATGATGGCCTCGTTGTCCATGAAGAGCCCCACAAAGAAGCCCGGCGCGATGAAATACGCCGCAGATACCGCCGCTATCACTACGACCGAGGCCACGCCGGAAAAGCGGATGGCACCCTTCATTCTCTTGCTGTTGCCGGAGGAGTAGCTGTAGCTTATGAGCGGCATCACGCCCTGGGAAAGGCCCAGCGCGACGTACATGGGCAGCATGTTTATCTTCTGCGCGATGCCCATGGCGGCTATGGCGTCGGCCTTGTATACCGAGGTGAAGTTGTTGAGTATCGTCATGCCCGTGACGTTCAGCAGATTCTGGATTGCCGCAGGCACGCCGACGCCGCAGACGGCGCGGACTATGCGCCGGTTGAAGCTGAGCTTGCGGATGTCGATGCAGACAAAGGTGCGACCACGCCGCACGGCGATGAGCACGAGGAAGTAGAGGCAGGCCACGCAGTTTGAGATAAACGTGGCGAGCCCCGCGCCCGCGGCGCCCATGCCGAGGCCCCAGGGCATGATGAAGATGGGGTCAAGCACGATATTCAGCAGGCAGCCGCTCATCGTGCCTATGCTGGCATGTACGGAGGAGCCCTCGGCGCGCACCAGATAAGCGAGCACGACGTTCAAAATCGAGGGCGCCGCGCCGAAATACACCGTCCAGAGCATGTACGCCGCAGTTGCGTCCCAGGTCGTCTCATCCGCGCCGAGCAGGCCGAGCAGCGGGGCGTTGAACGACGCGCAGAGGATCGAGAAGATTATCCCGGAAAACAGCGCGCAGTAAAAGCCGAAAGCGGAGCTCCTGGACACCATGTCGTAGTCCTTGCAGCCCAGCGAGCGGCTCATAAGGCTCGAAGAGCCCACGCCGAAGAGGTTGTTTACGGCGTTAAAAGCGAGCAGCACCGGCGCGGCCAGCGTGACCGCCGAGTTCTGGATGGGGTCGTTGAGCATGCCGACAAAGTATGTGTCAGCCAGGTTGTACAGCACCATGACCAGGGAGCTGAGGATGGTCGGCACAGCGAGCTGAATAACTGCGCTGGGTACCGGAGCGGCTTCAAATAGGTAGGTTTTTTTGTCGAGTTCCTGCAATGGGGTTCATCTCCGGCTCTGAGTATTAAGCAAATATCAAGATAATGATAGCACTGTTTTGTGCAAGTTACAAGGCATGACGGGGAGGTTTTACTCAGCTTGGCCAATATTGACGCCGGCGCTGCCAAAATTTTGTGTAGAATTTTCCCCCGCAGCTTGCTATAATATATCAGCGGCAATAAGCATCCTGCGGACGGGAGGTTTGAGCGGAATGAATATTGAACTGACGCCAAAGGAATTCCGGCGCCTGCTGGATATGGTATATATAGGCAACTGGGTGCTCAATTCCACCCGGGGAGAGGACCGCTTTGAGGACTATGACCTGCTCCAGGAAAAGATGTTCGCCTACTGCGCCAAAAACGGCATGAAGGACCTATATCAGACCTGGTACGGTCACGTTTTCCCCTCAAAGGCCTTTGAGGAGGGCGGCATACACGAGGCGATAGCCGATTACGAGGACGCCGTGTTTTTCGACATCCTTGCTGAGGAGCTCGCCCGGCGCGACATGCATCTCGAAGACACCGACCCGGAGGATTTCACGGAGCTCACGAACCGTATGGACGAATATATATCCGAATTCGAGGAAAACGGCATCGACAACCTCACCATAGATATCTGACAGCGCCAAAGGGCCGGCAATGCCGGCTCTTTTTTTATTGCAAAATCCCACTGCCTGTAATATAATATTGTGCCTGCGTGCGTAAACGCGGGGATATTTTTGCGAGGTAATGGGTTTTGTACTTAAAGGCATTGGAGATACAGGGCTTCAAGTCCTTCCCGGAAAAGACGCGCCTGACCTTTGAGCGGGAGATAACCGCCATCGTCGGGCCGAACGGCTCCGGCAAATCGAATATTTCCGACGCCATCCTCTGGGTCATGGGCGAGCAGAGCTCAAAGACCCTGCGCGGCGGCAAGATGCAGGACGTCATTTTCGGCGGCACGGCCAAACGCGGGGCCATGGGCTTCGCGCAGGTGTCGCTCATAATAGACAACTCCGCCGGCATCCTGGGCATAGACGCGGAGGAGGTCACGATAACCCGCCGCTATTACCGCTCGGGCGAGAGCGAGTACTATATAAACCGCGAGCAGGTGCGCCTGCGCGACGTGAACGAGCTGCTGATGGACACCGGCCTCGGCCGGGACGGTTACTCGATAATCGGCCAGGGGCGCATAGCGGAGATAGTCAACGGCCGCAGCGAGGAGCGCCGCGAGGTGCTGGAGGAGGCCGCGGGCATTTCGAGGTTCCGCTACCGCAAGGAGGAGGCAGAGCGCCGCCTCGCGCGGACGGACGAGAACCTCCTGCGCATAAACGACAAGATAGACGAGCTGGAGCTCCAGGTCGGCCCGCTGAAGCAGCAGGCGGAGGTGGCGAAGCGCTATCTCACCCTGCGCGACGAGCTGAGGGTCGAGGAAGTCAGCGCCTGGATGGACGCGCTGGACAAGCTGCGGGAGCAGTCCCGCGCCATCGCCGGGGACTACGAGGCGGCTAAGAGCGGCCTGGATGCCGCCCGGCGCGAGCTGGAGGCTCTCTATTCCCGCAGCGAAGCCCTGGCCGAGCGTATGCGCCAGAAGGACGTGGAGGCCGAGCAGCAGCGCTCGCGCCTGTCCGCGGCGGAGGCGAAGGTCTCAGAGGCGGAGGCCGAGGCCGCCGTCCTGCGCAACAGCATCGAGAACAGCCGCCAGAGCGCAGAGCGCATGCGCGGCGAGCTCTCGGAGCAGACCGAGCGCGCCGAGACCATCGCCGGGCAGATAGAGGAGCACCAGAAGCGCATAGCTGAGATAGACGCGCGCGCGAAGTCGCTGGAGGCGGACGCCGCCTCGGCGCAGAACGTCATGGACGGGCGACGCATGCGCATAGAGAACCGCGAGCGCGAGGCTGCTGAGGCGGGCGACGAGCTGACAAAGCAGATTGTCGAGCTGCGCAGCACCGATTCGCGCATAGCCATGCTCAGCGAGATGGAGAAGGAATACGAGGGCTTTGCCGGCGCAGTCAAGACCGTTATGCGCGAAGCGCGACGCGGTACTCTGCGCGGCGTACACGGCACGGTGGCGGAGCTCCTGCGCGCGGACGAGCGCTGCACCCTCGCTATAGAGACGGCCCTGGGCGCGGCAATACAGAACGTCGTCGTGGACACGCAGGACGACGGCCGCCGGGCTATAGAGCTGCTCAAGCGCCGCGACGCAGGCCGCGCGACCTTCCTGCCCCTCGATACGATACGCGGCGGCAGGCTCGACCGGATACCGTCGGAGGACGAGGGCTGCCTCGGTCTCGCCGTGGACCTCGCGAGCTTCGACGGGCGTTATAGGAACATCTTTGAGAACCTTTTGGGCCGCACCCTGGTGGCGGAGACGCTCTCCGACGCCGTGGCCATCTCGCGGAAGAACGGAAACCGTCTGCGTATAGTCACGCTGGACGGACAGCTCATAAACGCGGGCGGCTCCATGACCGGCGGCAGCGCATCGAGGAACGCGGGTATACTCTCGCGCCGCGCGGAGCTGGAGAAATTGCAGGGCAGCCGCGGCAGACTGGCCAAGGCCCGGGACGAGCTTGCGGCGAGGGTGGAGACCCTCAAGCGCGAGCTGGCCTCGGCGCGCTACGAGCTGGACGTCGCCGCGCAGGAGCTGCAAAGCGTAAATAACGAGCTGGCCTCCCTGCGTGCGGAGCGCCGCACGACGGAGAACGCCGCCGCGCAGCTGGAGCTGCTCAGGCAGAGCATCTCCGGCGACAGCCAGACGCGGGCGAAAGCGCTGGCAGATATGGAAGCCGGGGCCGAGAGCGCCAGGCGCGAGCTCGCGGCACGTGAGGAGCGCATAGGCGAGCTCCGGGCCGAGGCCGCGCGTATAAAAGAAGAGATAGCCGCCGCCACGCAGAAGAAGCTGGAGGTGGAGGGCGAGCGCACGAAGACAGACCGTGCCGTCCAGGAGAAGAACAATGCCCTGCTGGACATGGAGCGCACCTGCGCGAGGTTCGAGCAGAAGAAGCTCTCCGCCGAGCTGGAGGAAAAGCAGCTGCTGGACAAGCTCTGGGACGGCTACGAGCTGAGCCACAGCGCCGCCGAGGCGGTGCGGCGGCCCATAGAGAGCGCCGCAAAGTCGAACCGGCGCATTGCGGAGCTCAAGAAGGAGATGAACTCCCTTGGCACGCCGAACCTGGGCGCCATCGACGAATACGCCAGGGTCAGCGAGCGCTATGAGTTCCTCGCCTCCCAGCGGGACGACGTTGAGAAGGCGAAAAATGAGCTGCTGGGTATAATTTCCGACATAACCGGGGAAATGAGAACTATCTTCACCCGCGAGTTCACCGCGATAAACGAGAGCTTCCGCGCCACCTTCACGGAGCTCTTCGGCGGCGGCAAGGCGGAGCTGACGCTGGAGCCGGGCGAGGACGTGCTCAGCTGCGACATAGATATAAAGGTACAGCCCCCCGGCAAGGCGCTGACGACGCTCTCTCTGCTCTCGGGCGGCGAGACGGCCTTCGTGGCCATTGCGCTGTATTTTGCCATCATCAAGGTCCGGCCCACGCCCTTCTGCGTCATGGACGAGATAGAGGCCGCGCTGGACGAGGCGAACGTCATCCGCTTTGCGGAGCACATGCGCCAGATATCGAATAAAACGCAGTTCATAGTCATCACGCACCGCCGCGGCACGATGGAGGAGGCGGACTTCCTCTACGGCGTGACGATGCAGGAAAAGGGCGTCTCCAAGGTCATAGAGCTAGACCTGGAGGAGGCCGAAAAGCACACAGAGGAGGCAGCGGGCGAATGGGATTCTTCGACAAGATAAAGGCCGGGCTGGAAAAGACCCGGCGACAGATGGGCGGCGTCTTTGCCGAGTTCACGGGCGAGAACGAGGAGTTTTTTGACGAGCTGGAGGAGGCGCTTATCGTGGCGGACTCCGGCGCGGACACGGCATATAAGGCGGTGTCCAGCCTGCGCGACATGGTCCGCGAGCGCTCTCTGCTGGGCAGGGAGGAGGTCAAGGCGGGCCTCGTGGAGGTGCTCTCGGGCATACTCTCCGTGGGCAGCTTTGAGCTGAAGCTGGACACAAAGCCCTCCGTCATCCTGATGGTCGGCGTGAACGGCGTCGGCAAGACGACGACTATAGGCAAGCTCGCCGCCAAGTTTACTGCCCAGGGCAAGAAAGTCCTGCTCGCGGCGGGGGACACCTTCCGCGCTGCGGCGGCGGAGCAGCTGACGGTCTGGGCGGAGCGCTCCGGGGCCGATATCGTGAAGCACGGCGAGGGCTCTGACCCCGGAGCCGTGGTGTTTGACGCCCTCTCCGCCGCCAAGGCGAGGGGCACGGATATCGTCATCATCGACACGGCCGGACGCCTGCACAATAAGCAGAACCTGATGAACGAGCTGGCCAAGATTCGCCGCATAATCACCCGCGAGCTGCCGGAGGCCGACGTCGAGACGCTCATGGTCATTGACGCCACCACGGGGCAGAACGGGCTCATCCAGGCCAAACAGTTTGCGGACACCGCGGATATCACGGGCATCGTCCTCACGAAGCTGGACGGCACTGCGAGGGGCGGCATCGTGTTCGCCATCGCGCGCGAGATGGGCGTGCCGGTCAAATACGTGGGCGTGGGCGAGGGCATGGACGACCTCATGCCCTTCGAGCCGAAATCCTTCTCGGAGGCGCTGCTGTCATGAAGCTGATACTTGCATCGAACAATAAGGGCAAGGTCGTGGAGTTCCGCGAGATACTTGCCGGGACAGGCATAGAGGTCATCCCGCAGCGCGAGGCCGGCTGCGACTTCGAGGTGGACGAGACGGGCGAGACTTTTGAGGAAAACGCCTTTCTCAAGGCCGAGGCAGCAATGAAGGCGACGGGCCTGCCCGCCGTCTCCGACGACTCCGGCCTTGAGGTGGACGCCCTGGGCGGCGCGCCCGGCGTACACAGCGCGAGGTATACCGGAAATCACGACGACTCCGACCTGGACCGGCGCAAATTCCTTATGAAGAATCTGGAGGGCGAGGAACATCGCACGGCGCGTTTCGTCTCAGCCATATGCTGCGTGTTCCCTAACGGCGACGTCCTGCGCGCCCGCGGCACCTGCGAGGGGCGCATAGCGACCTATATGAAGGGCGAGAACGGCTTCGGCTACGACGCCATGTTCATCGCCGAGGGCCATGACATCACCATGGCCGAAATGACCCACGAGCAGAAGAACGAGATTTCGCACCGGGGCCGCGCCCTGCGCGAGTTTGCCCGCGTGCTGAAGGAGTATTGCGATGCTGACAAGTAAGCAGAGAGCCTATCTTCGCGGCCTGGCCGCGAAGGAGGACACCATCCTGCAAATAGGCAAGGACGGGATAACGGAAAACACCACAGCTGCGCTCTCGGACGCCCTGCGCGCCAGAGAGCTGGTAAAGGGCCGCGTGCTGGAAAACTCCATGCTGACGGCGCGCGAGGCCTGCGACACGCTCTCGGAGCGCTGCCGGGCCGAGCAGGTGCAGGTCATAGGCAGCAAGTTCGTGCTCTATAAGCGCAACGAGACCGACCCCAAGATAGAGCTGCCCAAGTCCCAGAAGCGGAAATGAGGATAGCGGTCTACGGGGGCAGCTTCAACCCCCCGCACCCGGCGCACGTCCGGGCGGCGCGCCTGGCCTACGCGGCCCTCGCGCCGGATAAGCTGCTAGTGATCCCGGCGGCTGACCCGCCGCACAAGGCCCTGGCCGCTGGCAGCCCCACGCCGGAGGAGCGCTTCGAGCTTACGAAGCTCGCTTTCCGGGACTTCCCGGAGGCCGAGACCTCGGATATGGAGCTGCGCCGGGGAGGGGAGAGCTATACCTCGGACACCGTCGAGGAGCTGGCTCGGGAGTATTCCGGTGCGGAGCTCTGGCTCGTCATAGGCACGGATATGCTCACGAGTTTTGAGCGATGGCACGAGTTCCGCTCCATCCTCGCGGGTGCGGCGCTGGCCGTGCTGCCCCGGAACGAGGGCGAACTGCCGGAAATAGAGCGCTGCGCCGCGCGCTTCGAGGCGCTCTACGGCGCGCGGGTGCGGATAATAGACGCCGCGCCCCTGCCCATGTCCTCCTCAGAGATGCGGGACATGCTCGTTGCCCGCAGGGGAGCGGACGTGCTCGACGGCGAGGTCTATGCGCGCATCATCCGCCTGCGCGACTATGGCGCGAAGCCCCAGCTCGATTGGCTGCGCGAGCGCGCCTATGCCTACCTGAAACCCAAGCGCATCCCCCATGTTGCCGGCTGCGAGCAGGAGGCGTCAAAACTGGCCCTGCGCTGGGGCGAGGACCCGGGCGACGCCGCCGAGGCCGGGATTTTGCACGATATCACCAAAAAACTCAGCATGGACGAGCAGTTGATATTGGCGGAGAAATATGGTATAGTGTTCGATAAATTTGAGCGGGAGAATATAAAGCTCACGCACGCTATCACGGGAGCGGCGCTTTCTAAGGAGCTTTTCGGCGTCCCGGAGCGAATTTACAGCGCCATCCGCTGGCACACGACGGGCCGCGCGGATATGACGCTGCTGGAAAAGATAATCTACATCGCGGACTATATAGAGCCCACGCGCGACTTTGAGGGCGTGGAGCGGCTCCGGCAGCTCGCGTATGAGGACATAGACTCCGCCATGGCCCTCGGGCTCAGGATGAGCCTGGAGGAGCTGAGGCAAAGCGGCATTGAACCTCACGGCGCCACCGTAAGCGCCCTGGCATGGTACGGAAAGGACAAGGTGTAATGCATCTCTACGGCGGAAGCGGAAAACACTCAAAGAAGAAGCCCGAGAAAGAAAAGAAATACGAGGAATACGACTACGACGCCGGCTACGGCGAGGACTATGATTACGAAGACTACGACTATGAACCCGCGCCAAGGCAGAGCCATAGCCGGAACGCTGGCCAGACCCGCAAGACCGAGCCCAAGCCCCGCAGAAGCGAGCCTCAGCGCCGCAGCCGCCGCAGGGACTCCGAGGACATAAGGAGCACCAACCGCACCGTCTACGGCGGCAACGGCTATGACTATGAGGACGACCTGCACTTTGCCTCGGACGCCTATATCTCGCGCGAGGAGCAGCGCAGGAACAAGCACCGCGGGCGCGGCGCGCTCATAACCATCTGCGTGCTGCTCATACTCTGCATAGGCGGCTATGCTGGCTTCAAGATGTGGGCCAAGCCCGCCGCAACGCAGGATAACGGCCCCAACACCTACGACAGCGACGACAGCAGCTCGACCGGCGGCGTGGACGGCGTGGCGCCCGGCCAGGCGGACAGCAACAGGCGCCCCGGCGTCTGGACCTTCCTGGTCAGCGGCCTGGACCGCGAGGGCCTGCATACTGATACCAACATCGTCGGCATGTTCGACACTGTAGAGGGCAAGCTGAACCTCGTGAACCTCCCGCGTGACCTGCTCATAAACATTCCGATAAGCCCCAAGCAGATGAACCAGCCCTATCCCGCAAGCATCAACAACGGCGGCGACGGCATCTCCGCCCTGCTCGACGCGGTGAAGGAAATCCTCGGCTACGAGGTGGACTGCTGGGCGGTGATCGACATCCAGGCCACGGCGGACATTGTTGAAGCCATAGGCGGCGTGTACTATGACATCCCCTTCGACATGGACTGGGACGCGCCTGACCAGAACCCGCCCGTGAGCATCCATATCAAGCAGGGCTACCAGCTCCTGGACGGCGACGACTTCGTGAACGCCATGCGCTTCCGTATCTCGAACGACGGCTCCAACACCTACATCGGCGGCGACATCGAGAGGATAGCCTTCCAGCAGAAGCTGCTCATGGCCCTGGCCCGCCAGACCCTCTCGCTGGAGAATATCCCGAACCTGACGAAGATTTTTGAAATTTATGAAAAGCGCGTTGACACCAACGTCTCCGTCGGCAACCTGGCCTATTTCGCCACGGAATTCATGAAGCTGGACGCGGACAGCATCACCTTCCAGACCATCCCCTCGAAGGGAGACGGCTACGCCCTGGGCAAGAGCTATGTTTTGCCCTATATCGACGAGTGGCTGGAGGTCATAAACGAGTACCTGAACCCGTTCACAGTCGAGATAACGCGCGAAAATATCAATATGATATCCTACGACATGGAGACCGGCACCTGGGATATGACCCAGGGCTACATCGCCGGTCAGTGAGGAATAAAGGGGAGGTAGGGAAAATGCTGACACCGAGAGAGATAGCCGAGGCTGCGGTCAGGACGCTGGACGCCAAAATGGCCAAGGATATAAAGCTCCTGTGCACCACGGAGCAGACCGTGCTCGCGGACTATTTCGTCATCTGCACGGCGACGAGCTCCACCCACGTGAAGACCCTGACGGACGAGGTGGACAAGGCCCTTTCCGAGCTGGGCGAGCCGCCCCTGCGCCGCGAGGGCTATCGCGGCGGCGGCTGGATACTGCTGGATTTCGGCTGCGTCATCGTGCACATCTTCCAGAAGGAGATGCGCGAGTTTTATAACCTCGAGCACCTGTGGAGCGACGCGGAGGAGATAAGCCTCTCAGCCCTTCCCGGCCCTACGGTCTGAGCCTGGAGCTCGGGTCAAAGGGGCCTGCGGTACAATATAAAAAGGGGAGAACTGAAAATGGCTTACGATTTCCTGAGAATAGAGAAAAAATGGCAGAACTACTGGCTTGAGAACAAGACCTACAAGGCCGTTACCGGGGATAAAACGAGGAAGAAATTCTATCCTCTCATAGAGTTCCCCTATCCCTCGGGCGACGGACTGCACGTCGGCCACCCGCGGCCGTATACGGCGATGGATATCGTCGCGCGCAAGCGCCGCATGGAGGGCGAGAACGTCCTGTTCCCGATAGGCTTTGACGCTTTCGGCCTGCCCACCGAGAACTACGCCATCAAGAACCACATGCACCCCCGCGACGTCACCAAGCGCAATATCGAGCGCTTTTCAAAGCAGCTGCAAATGCTGGGTTACAGCTTTGACTGGGACCGCATGGTCGATACCACGGACCCCAACTATTACAAGTGGACCCAGTGGATATTCCTGCAAATGTACAAGCAGGGCCTGGCGTATAAGACCTCCATGCCCGTCAACTGGTGTACGAGCTGCAAGATAGTCCTGGCAAACGAAGAGGTTGTGAACGGCGTCTGCGAGCGCTGCGGCGGCGAGGTCATCAAGAAGGAAAAGAGCCAGTGGATGCTGGCCATCACGAAGTATGCCCAGCGCCTGCTGGACGATCTGGACGACGTTGATTATATCGAGCGCGTCAAGATACAGCAGCGCAACTGGATAGGCCGCTCCACGGGCGCCGAGGTGGACTTCGCCACGACGGCGGGGGACACGATGTGCGTCTTCACCACGCGGCCGGATACGCTCTTCGGCGCGACCTATATGGTCATGAGCCCGGAGCACGCCCTTATAGCCAAGTGGTCGGACAAGATAACGAATCTGGACGCCGTCCGCGCCTACCAGCGTGAGGCCGCGCGCAAGTCCGATTTCGAGCGCACGGAGCTGAACAAGGAAAAGACCGGCGTTGTCCTTGAGGGCGTCCGCGCGATAAACCCCGTGAACGGGGAGGAGATACCCATCTTCCTGTCCGACTACGTCCTCGCGAGCTACGGCACCGGCGCTATCATGGCCGTCCCGGGCCACGACCAGCGCGACTGGGAGTTTGCCGAGAAGTTCGGCCTGCCTATAATCGAGGTCGTAAAGGGCGGCGACGTGACCAAGGAGGCCTATATCTCCAAGGACGAGAGCGCCATCATGGTGAACTCCGGCTTCCTGGACGGCATGACCGTAAAGGACGCCATCCCGGCCATGATAAAGTGGCTGTCCGAGAAAGGCCTTGGCCGCGAGAAGGTGAACTTCAAGCTGCGCGACTGGGTCTTCTCCCGCCAGCGCTACTGGGGCGAGCCCATCCCCATAATCAACTGCCCGAAGTGCGGCTGGGTGCCCATGGACGAGAAGGACCTGCCCCTGCTGCTGCCGGACGTCGAGAGCTATGAGCCGACCGACAATGGCGAGAGCCCGCTCGCGCACATGCGCGACTGGGTGGAGTGTACCTGCCCGAAGTGCGGCGGCCCGGCCGAGCACGAGACGGATACCATGCCCAACTGGGCCGGCTCCTGCTGGTACTTCCTGCGCTACCTCGACCCGGATAACGACCAGGCCCTGGCGAGCGAAGAGGCCCTGGACTACTGGAGCCCCGTGGACTGGTATAACGGCGGCATGGAGCACACGACGCTGCACCTGCTGTACAGCCGCTTCTGGCACAAGTTCCTCTATGACATCGGCGCCGTGCCGACGAAGGAGCCCTACGCCAAGCGCACGAGCCACGGCATGATCCTCGGCCAGAACCCGCACTACGTCGGCAACGTCTCCACGCAGGAGGAGAAGGACGCTCTCATTGCCAAGTACGGCAATCAGGCGCTGCGTCCGGCGGTGAAGATGTCGAAGTCCCTCGGCAACGTTGTCAACCCCGACGATGTGGTCAAGGCCTACGGCGCGGACACCATGCGCCTTTATATCATGTTCATCGGCGACTTCGAAAAGGTCGCGACCTGGTCCGACGACGCGGTGAAGGGCTGCAAGCGCTTCCTCGACCGCGTGTGGAACCTCGCGGAGATGGCAACGACGGACAAGGCCGTTTCCGAGAAGAACGAGCCAATTATCCACAAGACCATCAAGAAGGTCACGGACGACATCGACACGCTCAAGATGAACACCGCCATCGCCGCGCTCATGACGATGGTCAACGAGTTCTACGCCAATGGCCTCACCCGCGGCGATTTTGAGAAGCTGCTGCTCATGCTCTCGCCCTTCGCGCCGCACATGGTCGAGGAGCTGTGGGAGCAGCTCGGCTGCGCCGCTGAGTACGGCAAGATGGCCATGCAGATGCCCTGGCCGGAGTACGACGAGAGCAAGACCGTCGCCGCCCACACCGAGATGGCGGTGCAGGTCAACGGCAAGCTCAAGGGCACCGTCACCGTGGCGATGGACAGCGAGCAGGATGCCGTCGTCGAGGCTGCCCGTCAGGTCGAGAAGATCGCCAAGGCGCTCGACGGAATGCAGATCGTCAAGGTCATTTTCGTCAAGAATAAGCTCATCAACCTGATCGTCAAGCCGCAGTGAGCGAATTTCTGCGAAAAAACGAAAAAGGATATTGACAAGCCGACGTTTTTTCAATATAATACCCACGTTAGTCATGTCAATGACTCTTAAAGAGCACTCAGGAAACAGCCGGGTGCATCGGAGGGAGGGAAAACATAAATGTCCGAGGTCCATGTCAAGGAAGGCGAGAGCCTGGACAGCGCTCTGAAGAGATTCAAGAGAAGCTGCGCCAAGGCCGGCGTTCTGGCGGAGGTCCGCAAGCGCGAGTGCTATGAAAGCCCGAGTGTGAAGCGCCGCAAGAAGAGCGAGGCTGCCCGTAAGAACCGCAATAAGCGCTATTACTAAGATCATTCAAAAAAAGAAGCATCACAGTTGTGATGCTTCTTTTTTTGAGCTTGGTTTCAGCGCTTGTCGCTCACCGCTTCGCGCGCTGCAAGGTGTCGCTGCGGACGCGCAGGTCGTCCTGCGCGACGGATTTCATTTGGTTTCGCGCCGTGCGGCGCGAAATGACGCAGGTCGCTTGCTATCCTGCGCGGGGCGTGCTATACTCGTGCCAAAGGGAGTGGATACGATGAAGGAACACATTCTGGCCTTTGGCTGCGAGACGATCGCGCCGCTGCTGACGCAGACCTTTGCGCCGCGCAAAATGGCGGTGAAGGCCGTGCCGCTTGCGGACTACGCGCAGACGGTCGGCGCGCTCGCGGGCGCGGCGGATTGCCCGCGCACGGAGGAGGTCTATGCCGGGCTGCCGCTGGGCGAGCCGATGCTCGTGTTCTGCGGCTTCTACGGCGACCGCATGAACCACGCGCTGAATGCCATGCGACGCACCGGACTGCGCATTCCGTATAAGGCGATGCTGACCGCGGCGAACCGCGGCTGGAGGCCCGCGGAGCTGTTTGCGGAGCTTCAGAAGGAGCACGCGGCGATGACCGCTAAGCGTTGAGCAGCTCCGGCAGGAGGTCGCTGACCTCGGGATACATGAGAAAGGCGGTCTCCATGCCGCGCTCACGTCCGAGCCGGAGCTTGCATCGCAGCGTTTCGGCGGTGTCGAAGAGAACAAAATGCGCCCGGCCCTGCGCGGTGTAGCTGAAATAATTCGCGCACAGCTCCTCGGAAAAGAAGACCGCCGCGCCGCAGCGCTCCCGCCGTGCGGACAGCTCCTCCGGTGTGAGCGGCGTTCCCTCGCCGCTGCGGCAGGGGAGAACGAAGTCCATCGCAAGGCGCTGACAGTCGAGTGCGATGCGCTGCGTGCCGTAGCGCGCGGCGGCGTCGCTCAGCCGCTCGCGCAGTGTCCCGCCGGAGAGCGCGGTGCAGATGAGCACACTCGCCTCGGGTACGGCAAAGCGCTCTGGCACATAGAGCCGCCGTCCGCTCTGCGCGAGCATCGCGCCGAGCCGCGAGAGAAAGGGAAGACGATCCTGTCTCTTCTACACATCTCCGAGCCCACGAGACAGGCAGAAATCTCGTATGC
>OJRG01000817.1_pt1 | contig 14365 bp, 10 predicted proteins | sample 1599121 | NCBI WGS metagenome assembly OJRG01 (sample SAMN03922528, study PRJEB24848) | human gut metagenome | isolation source: stool sample | host: Homo sapiens | place: Germany | collected 2010-05
AGAGTAGATCGTCGGCAGCGTCAGATGTGTATAAGAGACAGGCTGCACATGCCGAAGGGCGGCAGCTTATTGTCCATCACCGTGGCCGCAGGCAGGCCGCAGGCCATCACCCGGCAGGCGGGCGCCACCGGCAGGTTCGCCGGCGCGGCGCCGAAGGAACATTGACATACAGCCGTATTGGCTGTTTGTATCGCCATCGCTTACTCCTTTCCTTTGGGCTTTGCGCCCAGATCCACCTGATTGACCCCCTTGTCCAGCTTCCATTCCGTAAGGTTCGCTTTATCGGGGTCCAGTATATAAGCCGGTACGGGCTCCCGGAAAAAGGCCAGGATCTGACCCTTTTCGTCTGTATGATATTCCTGGGCGGGATAAAAGGCCGCCCCCCGCTTATGGGAAAACTGCAAGGGGGTATCCAAGGTGGCGTGCCCGCCCTCTGCGCCGGAAATGGCCACCACTTCGCTGTTTTTTCCATCCACGATCAGATAATTTCCCGGGAAGCGCCCCTCGGGCCCGCCCCGGAAATACAGCTTCGCCTCCCGGCTGCCCGCCTCCGCCGTATCCTGGGCCAGCTTCAGATCCGCCATGGCGGCCTTGGCCGCTACCCACAGGGCGCGGTCCGCTACCGGTTTCCCCCGCTCCGTCAGGGTGGCGGAAAGCTGGGTCATCTGGCTGTAAAGGGGATAGTTGGGGGCCGGCTTTAAGGTGACGTTTCGCTCCACATGGCCGGCTTCCGGGATCTCCAATAGGATCTTCTCATCCCGATACCGTCCGCCCCGCAGCACCACCGTATGGGGCCCGGGGGCCAGGTTGGTGAAGATCAGGTAGCCCCCCCGGCGGTAGCCCGGATGGCAAACCTGGCCGTCCAAGATACACCCCACGGCGTTTTGGGCCATAGGCTTGCCGGTAAACCCATCCCGCACAGCCAAAGCTGCGCTCAACCGCACGCGGATCATAGGTTGCCTCCTTCCCGGATGCCGGCCTTTTCGTCCAATGCGATGGCCACGTCGCCCACCCGGGCCACCCGGCGGGTGCGCTTGCTGTCGATGAGGATGCCCTCCAGCTTGCACACGATGGATAGCTTATAGGGCTTGGTGGTATTGTTCCAGATCTTGATCATCTGGTCGAAGTTGGGCCGCTCCACGGAAATGTGGATGGCCGCCCCGGTATCCAGCAGGGAGCCCTGCAAATACTTCCGGTCCAGCACGGGCTGGTCCTTGAGCACCTGGATCGCCGCCCCCAGCATCCGGTATTGATCCGCCTCCCGCAGCTGGGCGGGGGCCTTGGAATGGGCGGTGATCAAAAAGCTCAGCTGAAAGCGGGAAGGCGCCATGCGCTGCATGTTCCGGGTCTGCTGCATATAGCCCGCCTGGGGCGCGGCCTGCTTATCCTCCTCGATGTGGAACAGATAAACCGTCAGCTGGTTATTTTCGCTTTCGTGGGGGGAACACAGGGATATCAGATCCCGCTTGCTGATAGGCTCCGGGGTCATGTTTTCCCGCAAAAGCTCCACCAGGCCGTTCCCCGCCTCCACAAAGGCCGTATAGTCTGCCATCCGTCATAACCTCCTATTGGCTTAAGGCGGTCAGCCAATCATACTGGCTGGCCAGCATCCCATTGGTCAGGGTGTTCAGGGCGTACATCTGCACCGCGCAGCCATGGATGGCCGTATGCAGATCCACCGTTGCCTGGCTGTGGGCGCACAGGGCGTCGCAGCGGGCGGTCTCGTCCACCGTGCCCATGGCGTATCCCGCCAGGGCCGTTTCCATATCCGCCTTGGCAGTGTTGTAATCCGTCTGGGCTTGCAGCAGCTCCTGCCAGGCCAGCTCCAGATCCATCAGCCCCAGGGCGATGGCCTCCCGGTTTCCCGCCCCCTGTAACGCGTCCACGTCCAAGGCGGCCGGGTCCACCAAAAACAGCGCCTCCGTCAGGTCATAATCCGCCAATGTCCCCGTCAAGGTACCCTTGGCCTCCAGCTGGATCTTCTCCATGGCCACCATGGCCCGGTTGGCGCTCAGCTCCAGCTTGTTTACCTCCGCCGTCAGGGCGTCCACGGTCTCCTGGCTGCCTGTGCCCATGCTGCACTTTTTTTCCTCCGCCGCCAGCAGGGCCTTCTTCCAGGCCGCCTGCTCCTCCATGGCCTGCCGGGTCTCCCCCTGCAGATAATAGTCCGCCATGGCGGTCAGCCCCGCTTCCAAAGAGGCCCCGGAGGTGGCGCCTAACAACGCCGCCGGCGCCGCCGTGCCGTAATATTCGCAGCCCGGCCCTTCGCCGGCCGCGGATAGGGCGGCCGTTGCCCCGCTGCTGGCGGCAGCAGCGGCGGACGTTTGGGCGGTTTCAGCGGCGCTGCCGCTTGTTTGCGGCTCTGTTTGGGATTCCCCTACGGCCTCCCCGGTGGCGCCGGCATCCTCCGTCAGCCCCAGCTTGCCCAGTAGGCTGTCCATCCGGGTGGCGTTCCCGCCATCCCCGGCGCTCCCCGACCCGGAGGCGCCCGGCAGGCTCTGGTTCACGATCCATTCCACCATCACCCATTCCGTTTCCCCGGGCTGGCTCCAGCCCACGAATACATAGTCCTCGTAATAATAGGCGGTCCGGTGATAGGTGCCGTTGGGATAGGGCACCCCGCCGGTAAACACGGCGGCCTCGTCCCGCTCCTGCTTGTCGTACCCTGCGGCCTGGGCCTCGTATTCCTCCGGGGTATGCCAGGACATGGCGTCCGCAAAGGGGTCCGCATCCCGGTCATAGCCGTACACATAATATACCGTGGGGTCCGCCTCTTCGGTCTTGTAGGTACAGAACAGGGTCACGCCCAGGGCTTTGTTGTTGATGGAGAACCCGTTGCGCTCCCCCGGGGTCTCCATCAGCTCCGCTTCCCCAAAGGCCGCACGCACCTCGTCCCCGGTCTTGTTGAGCAGCGCCCCCAGATCCGGCACCCCATGGATCATATTGCCGATGTAAATGGATTCCCCGGTGCTGGCATACAGGGTGCCTTCCCCATGGGGCACCAGCCCTTCCACATAGCCCTCGTAATAGAGCTTGCCGCCCCAATGGATGGTCACCGCCCCCACCGGTTCCCCGGCCTCAAAGGTGCCGGTGAGCCGCAGGTCCTTGCTGATGTTCAGCACTCCGTCCCCGGAATACAGCCCTTGCAGGAACCCGCCCTGGTATAACAGGCTGCCGTCCTCGTTATAGAGGTTGCCCGTCTGGTCATACAGGCCGTCCAGGAAGCCGCCCTTATACTGCACCTGGCCGTTTTCATAGTACAAGGTGCCCTCGCCGTCGTATTTCCCCTGCAAATAGCCGCCCCGGTGGAGGATCTGGCCATTGGGGTAATAGGAAGTGCCCGTGCCGTCGTACAGGTCTGCGGCAAAGTCCCCCTTGTAACATACGATGCCGTCTTCATAGGCGGTGCCGGTACCCTCCCGCAAGCCGCCTGCAAACTGGCCTTCGTATAGGATCTCTCCGTCCTCATACAGGGTGCCCTTGCCTTCATAGACCCCGCCGGCAAAGTCGCCGGTATACACCAGCACCCCTTCTTCATAATAGCTGCCCTTGCCCTCGTACATGCCGTCTACAAAGGCGCCTTCATACAGGACCCGGCCCGCCTCGTCATAGGCTTTGCCCTGGCCCTGGATCATGCCGTCCTCCATTTTGCCCTGAAGCATGGGCATATCCTTTTCCGGATCGTAATATACGATCACCTTCCCGCTGTAGGTGGGCACCGCTTCATCCTTCTGATACAGCCGGGCGGTAAAGAACATGCGCACCAGCCAGGGCCATATCACGAAATAGAACAGCAACCCAAAGGCGATCAGCCCCACCGCCAGCATGACCAGCAGGGATTTTGCCACGAACAATCGCTTGGTCTCAACAAAATCCTCCCGCTTCGTGGGCTTTTTCCCGGCCACCGCCACCGAGGACATGGCCTTGGGCACCAGCCGCACCGCCTGGCGGGACAGGCTGGTGACCCGGCGGATACGGGCCCGAAGCCCCACCACCTGCCGGGTGAGGAAGGCTCGGAAGGTACGGAATACCAGCCCGCAGGAATTTAGGATTTGCTGAAAAAATCTTGCGATCACGTATGGATCCTCCCTGGAAAATCATCCTGTCCGGGCCGCGGCCCTTTGGGGGATTAGAATAGGTACTGGATCAGCAGCAGGGCAATGCCTGCAAGCAACGCCGCCGCCACCACCCCGCCGACGATCCGCCGGGTCAGCCGTTTGTAATAGTCCGGCGCCACCCTAAGGGGCTGCACCGGGGAGCGGCGCACATAGCCATCCGGGGCTAAGACGGCCGGCTGCTCCTGCACATAAACCCCGGCCTTGGCCCGCTTGGGGGCGGCCTGTTTTTTTCGGGCCCGCTCCACCCGTTGGGCGGCGGCGCCGATCCTGGCATTGGCGTAGCCCACGATGCTGGTCTCCCGGCGGAGCTCCGCCTGGGCGCTGCGCACCTGGTTCCGGGCCGCGCTCTTGACCTGGTTGCCCACCAGGTTCAAGGGATTGATGGCCATGGTTACACTTCCCTTCTGCTGGCCGGCTCCGACCCGTTCAGGCCGATCCAATCCGGCGCCTGCTTTTCAAACCGATCCGCCAGATACAGATAATGCCGCGCCACGCCGTCCTCGCCCTGCTGCCGGGCGATCTCCATAAACAGCCGCTTGGCCTGGGCGAAATCCCCGCTGTACAGGGCGTAGATCCCCGCGCTGAAGGAGGCCCGGGCGCTTTCCTTGGCCAGCCGCATTCCGTAGGGGTCCCCGTCGAAGATCTCGTATACCCGGATCGGGCTATCCCCATCCCGGCTCTTGCCGATATAGCGCAGGTGATATTCCTTGGCCGCGTCCGCCACCGCCATAGTACATAGGATGTTGGCGTCCAGCACCTGGGCCAGCTCCACCAGCTTGCGGGCGGTGTTCAGGCAGGCGGATACCACCGTGGGCACCACCCGGTCCTCGTCTCCCACCACGCCCATCATGGCCACCCCATGATCCAGGGCCACCCGCAGCTCCACCGGCGCGTCGTCCCGGGCTTCCCGCTGGGCGTTGAGCTCTAAAAGGGCCTGCCGGACCTCCACAGCCGCCCCCACCGCTGCCTGGGGCCCGCTTTCAAACACCGCGTCAAAGCCGTCGTGGGTAAAGTTATAAATGGTGCCCCCTGCGCCGGATACAGCGCCGGCGATGTGGGCGAATACCTCGTTAATGTTGTCGAACAGGGTCTGGGCGTCCTGCTGATAGGCTGCCTCCGGGAAGCGGAAGCGCACCACCATCATGGCGATCTCCTGGGATACGCTGGTATCCTTATCTACCTGCTCGATGTTGGCGACCCCCAGCAGGGCCACCAGCCGCCTGGGCACGAAGCGCATATACGCGCTTCCCGCCAGAGCCGCGCTTTCCTTTTTCTTCTCCAGGGCCCCGCTCAGGTCGTTGAAGGCCGCAGCCAGGGCTTCCAGCTCGTCTCCGGTATGGTGCTCCACCCGCACCTGGGGCGCTCCGCTGGCCAGCAGGTCCACCCCGCGGGTCACCCGCCGGGCGCCCAGGGCAGCCTCCCCGATGGCCAACAGGCTCAACAACACCACCAGGGCCACCGCCCCGTAGGCATACAGGCCCAGCTCCAGGATGCCCCCCTGGATCGCCTGCTCCAGAGCCTTATCCTGCACCCGCACATAGAGCGCGCCGCCCTCCGCCTTCAGGCCGACGGCGTAATAGTAGCCGATGCCGCCGGATGTGGCATGGCCGGCATATTGCCCCTTTTCCCGGGCCAGGGCCAGCTGCTCCGCCACCCCGGGCAGGAAGCCCGGCGTCTGCAGGGTTGTGCCCGCCGCCTCCGGGCCGGAGCTGGCCAGCACTTCGTAGGCCCCATCCGCCCCCTGGCCCAATGCCAGGAAGGTGCAATCCGCATAATCCCCATCCGCCTGGGCCAGGGCCTGGGCGGCCTGGGTCAAGCCCGCCTCGTCCTGGGCGTCCACCTGGGCGGCCTGGGCCTCCAGAGCGGCCAGGATGTTCTGCTTCGCGCCGGCCCGGTACCGGGGCCCCACCGCGATCAGCAGCGCCGCGCTTACCGCCACATAGCCTGCCAGGCCCAGCCACAGCAGGTTTTTCACCACCAGGGGGAAGTATAGCTTCTGGTATTCGCACACCAGATAGTAGAACCCATAGGATAGGAACAGCACCCCCGCCACCAGCAGGGCCAGCACCAGGCCGCTCTGCCAGGGGATTCGGTACAGGCCGGCGCTCAGGTCGGTATGCCCGCCTTGTGGGGATACCGATAGCAACATCTGCCCGCTCTCATAGAGGAGGGCCAAGGCCCCCCCGTTCCCATCGGGGGCCAGCCACGCCACGCTGGCGCCGGGCAGCCCCGCCAGGGAAACGGCCTGCCTGGCCTGCTCCAGGGCCGCCGCGTTGGCGGCCTGGGCCTCCTGAACATCTTCCCCCGTCAGGGCGCCGGCGGCCACCAGGCCCTGGCCCTGGGCCGGATCAAAGGTATAGGCGGCGTATTCCCCCTCCTGGAGCACCGCCAGCTCCACCAGCTCTCCATCGGCCGTTACGTACAGCAGCCCGGCGCTGGCCCGCCGCTGATCTGCGGTGCTCCCCGACAGGGGGGCCTCCAGCAGCAGCTGGAAGGGCTGCTCCGGCAAAGCCGCATACAGGGCATAGCGGGTCAGCTCCACGCCGGCCCGCTCATACAGCCCCAACAGGATGCAGCCGTTTTTCGCCACATAAATTTGTTCCACGGAAAAGTCCTGGGGCAAGCCCTCGGAAAGGGGCCGCTGGGAAACCCGGCCCTCCGCGCTGGCGCCATATAGGCTATACCCGCCGCCCCGCTCCGCTTCCAGGGCGTAGGCCACCCCGTCCGCCCCCTGGACGGTCTGGATAAAGGTACGCGTCCCGCCGCCGCTGCGCAGGTTTTCCGCCATATCCCCCAGCGCCGCCGGAAACAAGCTGTAGAGCAGCACGCCAAACACGGCGATAAACAATAGGAAGATCGAAAACTTGCGAAGATTTCTCATGCTTTGCGTCCCTTTCTCTTTTTCCACAGCCGTTTACACCATCTACCCAGGTTCTGGAAGCATAGGTACAGGGCCCGCTGCAGGGAGGATTTCTCCTCCAGGGCCTCATAATCCGCGATGATCCCTTCCTTGGCCCGCAGCCAATGGCTATATAGGGCCACCGGCGTCAAAAACGCCTGCTCTTCCAAGCTATCCAAAAAGCGGATCTCCGCCTTGGGGGAGCTGAACCGGCGAAGCAGCACCTTCTTGACCTGGTCCATCAGCAGCAAGGCTTCCTCCCGGGGGTTCATATCCGCCAGGGGCAGCACCTGATACTGGACCTCCAGCCTGCCCTCCTTGGGCCAGATCCGCAGGTTGTCGCTGAGCAGGGCGGCGCAGGCGATCTCCGGCGGATAATCGGAAATGGACAAGCCCAAGTGGAACAGGGCCTGGGCCGCGTCCACCCGTTCCTTCCAGCTTACCTCCGCCCCCTTATAGAATACCTGGTCGATGGGGGCGCCATCCACCGCGTCGAACACCGCCACCAGGCTGCCCTTATCCATAAATATCCCATGGTACGCCGGGCAATGGCGCAGCCGGTCAAAGCTGTCCACATAGGTTTTGACCAGCTGCCCCTCGTATACGTTCAGCAGGTATTCCCGCTTATCCCGGCTTTCCAGATCCACGGCCAGCAGGGCCGCATACTGGTCCTGGGCGTGTTGGATATGGGTCACCTTATATCTGGAACGGATCAGGATCGCGTCCACAGCATAACCCCTTTCTCCCTTGCTCTTCGGTTTATTCCACAATCACATAGGCGCTGGCCGCCACGCTTTCATCCGCGCTGGCCGTGGCTACGATCTCATAGGTGCCCTGGGCCTCCGGCGCCTGGTAGATGCCGTTCTGGTCGATGGCCCCGCCGCCGGCGTCCTTCACCGTCCAGATCACGCTCTTATCCTCGCTGCCCTGTACCACCGCCTTGAAGCGCATTTGCTCCCGCTTCTCCAGCCTGGATACCTCCGGCACGATGCTCACCCGCACCTGCCGGTTCTCCAGCAGCCGCTTGGTATCCCGCTCGGGCTTCTGGGCGTAATAATGGATGCGCACCCGGTTCCCCTCCACGTTGTCGTGGAGCCAGATCCCGATCCGCATGGTGCCCTTGCCGGGATACACCACCGCCGCCGTCTCCACCCAAGGGGCTGCGATGGGGCTATTCTTGGAGCGGAACACCTCGCTGTTGCCGAACAGGTGGGCCTCCCCGTCGTTTTCAAATTCCACCGCCAGCCGCACTTCCACGTTCCCCGGCCCCAGGCCGTGGGGGATCTCCTCGGACATATACCGGCCGTTTACCTTGATGCCGCCCGGCATGGCGATGTCCACGATGCCGTGGCTGGTGGTATAATCGTACAGCTCCGGCGACGGGATGCCAAAGGCCAGGTGCAGCGCGTTTTCGCTCTGGGAATAGCTGGCCTTCACGTCCGGCTTCTGCCAGAACTCCAGGGATTCCACCGAGGTGGTCACCTCCAGCCGGTCCTGGCCCGCCGTCTGGGCCGCCCGGTCCCGATCCAGCCGCTGCCCAAAGGGCAGGTTGGTCACATGGCCCAGGAATACCCGGTCCGTAGACTGGATCAGCTCCAGCTTGGCCAGATAGATGGGGGTCTCCCGGCCCTTCAGGTGCTGGCTCAGGTCGTCCTTTTGATGCTTCAAATCCAGGTATGCCGTCCGGTCTGCGCAAAGGGCGATCTCCGCCGGGATCTCCAGCATGTTTTTGTAGGTATGGCCCCCCATTTCGATGGTCAGCTCCGCCCCGTTGGGGAACAGGGGCGCCACGATGTCCGAAAGGCCCTGGGCCTTGAGCCGGAAGGTGGTGACCAGCACGTTGCGGGTCTCCTCCGGGCTCTCGCTGTAGCTTAGGCTGATCCGGCCGTCCTCGCCATCCACGATGCCGCACTCCCCTTCCAGGGTAAAGCGCACCGGCGGGGTCTTTTCGTTTTTGACCACCAGCATACCCGCAGTGAATTCATCCCCGCCGCATACCGCCGCGTCCACGAAGAACACCAGGGTCAGCCCGTTGTCCCCGTACAGGATGCGCACGTTTTCCCGGCCCATGGTCTCCAATAGGCCCCGGTATTCCGGCGGCTCCGCGGAGAAGTACAGCCTATAGCCTTCCCGGGTCATATTGAACTGGCTGGTGGCCCCCGTATCCGAGCCCACCGCGTTCACCGGCTCCGTATCGGTTTCATCGTAGGCCAGGCACAGATACGCGTCCGCCTGGTCCTTCAGGGAGCCATAGCCCTCGATCATCTCCAGCCGCCGCACCAGGGGCTCCTCGATGACCACCTCCCGGCCCAGATAGTCCAGGGCCATGCCGCTGCCGATGAGCAGGGTGGTATCGTCGCTGCGGCTCACACCCAGGCCGCACACCACGCCCGCGCCATGCACCACACGGTTGACCAGGCGGCGCTTTGCGCTTGCATAGTTCTGCTCCGCCTCAAAATCCCGCACCGTAAGCAGCTTTCCATAGAAATACCGGTTTCGCTCCATGGGGAAAAAGCTAACGTCCTTCAACTTCGTTTCCTCCGATCATAGTGTCATAGTGGATGGTGGTGTTTTCATCTATTACAACCGGGACATAATCGCTTACCATGGTATTGACCCCCAGGTAGGTATGCCGGTCCAATTGTACGCATCGCTTAAGCAGCACCAGCTCAAATTCCGTGCCCGCCGGGATCAGGCGCTGCATCCGTTCCAAAAAGGCTTCCATCTGGGCCCGGCTGTGGAAGGCGTCCTCCGGCAGCAGGATGAAAAACTGATAGGGGTTTTCCCCGTACAGCCGCCGGTACAGGGCGGAATTGGCGCAATCCGGCCGGTTGGGGTCCACGTCCGCGCTTTCGATGAGCAAGGGCTCCCGGCCGGTGAGCCGCCGGACGGAGCGCTTGATCCCCGCCACCGTGTACAGGCTTTCATAATCCGCCTGGGCGGTGCGGATCCGGTCCGCCAGGGTCTCGCCCTCGCCTTCCTCCGCCCCCACGCACATCCAGTCCGCCAGGTATTCCAGCATGGGGCCCGAGGTGTTCTCATAGTCGAACCGGGCGGGCAGGTCGTAGATGGCCTGTTCCATATCCATCATAATGCTGTCGAAGATGGAAAGGAAGCGTTTTGTGAAATCCCCGTTCTCCCGGTAGATGGCCGGCAGGTAATCCACCATATGGTCCCCCGCCATGTGGAGCCGCAGGGCCTCCAGCCCGGGCGCGGGCCCGGAGGCAAAGAACTCCAGCATCAGCCACAGATAGCGGCCGTTCTGGTCGATGTAAAAATCCTCCCCTTCCCCCACCGGGGTGAACAGGGCCTCCAGGGCCTCCTCCGCCTCCGGTGCGCCGGGGGCCAGGCTGGCCAGGTATGCTTCCAGGGTGGCGTAATCCCCATAGGGGGCTGCGTCCGCCGCATAGGCCCGGGTGCGGATCAGGCTATCCTGGGCCAGCCGGCAATCCAGGGACGCGCGGCCCCAATAAAAGCCCTTTTCCCCGCTATCCAGGCCCCATAGGCAAATGACCCCCCGCCTGGCGCCTGGCGCCAGGGTCAGGCCGTCCCCTTCGGGGACCACCCCCCAGCAATAGGCGGCGCGCCAATCCTCCGCTTTGTTCAGCACAAGCTGTCGTTGAAGCCGTTTCATCCTTTCCTCCTATGCGGGCCCTAGCGGGTCTGTAGATCCAGGGAGCCCAGGTAGGCGATGGCGTTCTGCTTGAGCCTCAGGTCCCCCCGGGGATCCTCGTAGCAGTCGGGCCGCAGGGCCCTTAGCTCCAGCCGCTCCACCTGCATCACCCCGTCCAGGGCCATCAGCTCCGCCATCAGGTCGTCCTTGACCACCGGGTCCCCAATGGTCCGGCCCTGCCTGCCCGTTTCCAGGTAAGCCTCCACCTGCCGCCGGATAGCCGCCTCCAGGCCGGGGCCCCGGCCCCGCACCTGCAAGCGCACCCCCACCGGCACGTATTGGGGCGGCACCACCTTCACCCGGGTGCATACCGGCCGGCAACGTTCCAGCTGGGCCTGGATCGCCGCCATAAAAGCCGCGTCCGGCATGGGCCGCTCCTGGGCGCTCCAGGGGCGCACCACCACCGTCACCACCGGGATCCGGCTGCGGCCCGCAGGCTCATCCGGGTCAAACCCGGCGATGGCCTTGGCCTGGGCCACCCGCAGCCCCGGCGTCGCCAGGGCCAGGCGCTCATAGTCCGCCTGGGACACGCATTTATAGGTATCCTCCATGGAATGCAGGAAGGCGGTAGCCGCATCCTGCAGGCTTTGGGCCTCCCGGCCGCCTACGGCCGCCCGGTTGTCCGCAGGGCTGCCGTCCGCAAAGGTAAGGCCGCAGCCCTCCGGCACATTGCCCCTGCTGCAATAGGACAGGGCCAGGGAGGCGATCATCACCCCCTGCTCCCCACGGGGCGGGATGGCCCCATGGGCCCCGTCCCCGAAGAGCAGCTGTTCCCCGGCCGGGTCAAAGGTAAAGGCCAGATCCCGGGGGCCGCAGGCGGACAAGTCCGCCACATACCGCCACAACCGGGGTCGCACCTGGCCATCCCGGCAGCGGGTATCGCAGATGAGGGCCAGGGTCTCAGGCAACGCCTGCCTGCCCCCCAGATCCAATTCGATGGCCATATTGGGCAGCCCGGTGGAGGGGTACAGCAGCCGGTTATACCGCAGGGCGTCCTGGCTCACCACCAGCAGGTTGTCCTGGCCGTCCTGGGCGCTGCCCGCGCCCTGCACCGTCACCGCCAACCCGTCCGCCGTGGGCCGCTGCGCCCATTCCGCCACCCTTAGCCCCGCTTCCTCCCGGAGGAACAGGTAGACCCCGCCGGTCTGGGACACCGCGTCCTGCAAAAGGAGGGTGGTCTCCCCCGGCCCGATCCTGTGCCAGCGAAATCTGGCCCAGGTCTCCTGCTGGGCGCTGCGGAACCAGCCGGCGGATACCTGGCTGAGCCGCACGTCCTCCTCGCAGCCGTGCCGGGTCTCCTCCGCCACCAGATACCGGCCCGGGGGCAGCCCGCAGCCGCCGTCGCTTTCCCCGAAGCCTTCCGGGAAGGTAAAGGTGATAAAGCCGCTATGGCTCAAGGCGTGGGTCTCATCCTGGACCTGGGGCAGGGCGTCTGTGCCCCAGCACCGCCATGCCAACGTCCGCGGGGCCGCCTGGCCTGGGGCGAAGGGGTTCCGGTCCACGGGCCGCTTGTCGTCCACCTCAAACCACAGGCGCATGACCCGTTCTTCCCCGGAGATGCCGATGATCAGCTGGCCGCCGCCCTTTCTAGGCAGGAAGGGCCATATGGTGATGCCCGGCTGCCCCATAATGCCGGTCATATCCTGAGGGCCCTGGGGCCCGTTCAGATAGATGGCCGTCACCTGGCCCCCCGCCCGGGCGGGCTCCAGCAGCTCGAAGCATACCCCTTCGCTATTTTCCAGCCGGGCCAGCAGGGGATAGGCTTCCCCCTCCTCCCAGGCCGGGCGCACCAGGCAGGCCGCCGGCCGGGCCGGCGCGGGGATCACGCCCAGGAGCTTGAGGAACTTCTGCTTGAGCTCCTCCGTCACCACGTTCATGTGGTATTGCTGCATTTCCTTATACCAGGCCATCAGCTCCAAAATGGTGATGCCTGGGTCATGGGCGTTATGATCCGTCCAGGCGGGGCAAAGCCAGGGCAAGCGCCCCAGGGCATATTCCATGATATCCCCAAAGGTCTGGTCGTCCAGATTCCTGGATCGCAGCATATCCCCTTCCCTCCTTTCCCGGGCTTATACCACCCGGATGGTGTGGTTCCCGCTGCGCACCGTGGCAAAGGGGAACCCATCGTCCGTATCCAAGGCGCACAGACAGCGCCGTCCGTCTTCAAAATAACTGCCCTCGCAGGACACCCGCTCCACGCTGCGCACATTGGGCGTAGCCTTGATGGTGCGGTATAGCTCCAGCAGGTTGATCTGCTGGCCGATCTCCCGGCTGCGCCAGGTCTTTTCGATCAGGGCCGCGATATGCCCCATCAGCGCCTGCTGGGTGGTGGCCGCCTGGTCCAGATCCCACATCTGCACCTGGGCGTGCACGTGTACCGTCATCTCCGTGGAGGGCACCACGTGGAGCCGCTCCCCGGCGATCAGGTTGCAATCGCACCGCTCTGCCAGGTAGTCGTAGATCTCCCGGCACAGGTTATAGCCCATGGCGGTCTCGGAAAGGTCCTTGCCCATCACCACCAAACATACATGGCCCGGGGCGTGGCGGCCCTTTTGATCCGTATTGGAGAAGCATTTCACATGGGCGGCCCGGGAGAAGCGGAAGAGCACCATCTGCTCAAAATCCGCCGCGCCCAGAGCCCTGCCCCGGTGGCGTATGCAGGTATTGCCCAGCCGCTCGATCTTTTCCATGGGGGTAGGGTCCGTGCCGCCGCTCATGGGCCCGATGTTGGCCACTCCGGTGATCCGGGGCAGGGAGCCCACCAGGGCGTTCACCTGGCCTGGGGGCAGGTTGCCCACCGCGCCGCCGCCATAGGAATACGTCACCCGGATGTTCAACATGCCCTTGGGGGGCACCTTGCCGTTGCGGCCGTTGCCAAAGCGGATGATCCCCGCCAGGGCGTCCAGCTCATAGACCCGGTCCTCCCCCCCTGCCAGCAGCAGGTTGGGCACCTGCTCCCAGCGGACGAAGCAATGGGTCACCAGCCCTTCCTCCCGCTCCAGCCGGATCCGGCCGGGCAGCTGGGCTTCCAGCTGGGCCATCTGGCCGGCGGACAGCTCCCCGGCTTCATCCACCCACACCTGGCATTCCAGCACCGGGGTCTCCAGCAGCTCCAGGGTCTTATCCACCTCATAGGCTTCCGTGCTGAAGTATTGATCTGCGCCCCGCTGCTGCTGCCGGGCCTCCACGATGTTGAAGTCCAGCCCGATCACCTGGGGCGCGGGCCGGGTGAGGGGAGTGAAGGAGCTCAGGCTCATCCGCAGCCAGCAGCCCGTTTCCCCAAAGAAGGTGGTCTCAGGCACCGGCTGGGAGATATACAGGAAGGCCGTGCCCGTATAGCGCATATTCTTGGTTTGGTCCACCGTGCGCACCGGGACGAACCCGGTCCCGTCCCAGGCCTCGAAGAGGATCTTGCTGGGCAGCCGGGTCTCCCCGGCGATCTGCATCAGCATGGACAGGGGCATCCCGTGGGGCGATCCGTCAAAGCGCAGATACATGGCCCGGGGATGGGGGGGCAGGGGATCGTAGACGGTCATGGCCAGGTCCGTGACCCCCTCCGCCTCCGGGACCTCGGTCAGGGTGGCGTTGTTCCAGGCACGCACGGCCTGGGCAGGCCGCAGGTGGTCGTATTGGAAGTTGCACTGGATCCCCTTCACAAAGGGCAAGATCCAGCGG
>OJRG01000832.1_pt1 | contig 14142 bp, 5 predicted proteins | sample 1599121 | NCBI WGS metagenome assembly OJRG01 (sample SAMN03922528, study PRJEB24848) | human gut metagenome | isolation source: stool sample | host: Homo sapiens | place: Germany | collected 2010-05
CTTGAATAAATTGCCCTAAAGAATGTAAATCCCTTGTATGAATCATAGAAATAGGTAAAATCCCCTTACCTTCTTTTCCTTCTGTCTCCCCAAATAATTGTTTTAACCATTCTAAATAATAATACCAATTATTTTCATAAGTAACAAAATTCTCTACTACTTTTCCTAAATCAAACAAACTACGGCGACAAACGGCATAAGAAAATGCATCATCCCTTAACATAAGACCTTCTTGATATCCCGAAATTAATTCTTTAATATCTAAACAAAAAGAAAGTGGAAATAAATGAGCAGCAGTAAGTAAAGAATAACGACCACCAATATTATCAGGAATAACAAAGGAATGATAGCCTTCTCTATTTACCTCTTCACGTAAAGTTCCTTTTACAGGATCTGTCGTTACAATGATATGTTTTTTTACTTCATCAGAATCATATTTTTTTTCTAATACTTTCTTTATTGCAGCATAAGTAAGAGCTGTTTCACGAGTTGTTCCACTTTTACTAATAACATTAACTGTAAAATCAATAGTTTCTAAATACTCTAATAACTCTTTCATATAACTACTAGATAAAGTAGTACCTGCAAAAATAATTGGAAAAGAACTTTTCTTAAAATATGGAGTAAATAACTCATAAAAAGATTTAGCTCCTAAAAAACTTCCTCCAATACCAACAACAACTAGACATTTAGAATGACTTAACACTTCATCACGTACTTCTAATATCTGATCAACAAAAGAAACATCAGGGTTAAGCCAACCATTCATATCAGCATGATCTAGCTTTTGAAAAACTTCATCTTTACGACTATTATATTTTTCTACCAATTTAGAATCTAAAAACTGATCCATATATGTATTAACATCTATCTTCATAACATACCTTCTTTCTAATTATTAAAAGTATAACACAAAATAAAAAATAAAAAAATATCTTAGACTCTCTAAGATATTATTCAACCACTAAAGTATTTATTAATTCTAATACATACTGCTTATCTATCTTTTTATCCTTTGTCATCAAACTAAATCCATACTCTTCATTATCAACAAAAATATGTACTTCATAACAATCTATTTTTTTGCCTGATTCATTCACATATTGTCCATCTTGCATATATCCAGTATAATCACCTACAAGATAAGTTATTTTTTCATTTGAAAACTGATCACTAAAAGTAAGACTTGCCATATTAGACTTAATTGCGTAATTTTCTTTCATAGTAGAAACGCTATCAAAAATACTAAGATTCTTGTCTCGATTCTGATACAAATAATCAAATAAATCAAGTACGGTATCTAATTGATAATGTTTTACGAAATCTTCTGCATAGGAGTCTTGTTTTCCATCAATAGAAGTTGATGACAAATGAAATGGTAAAGAATAATGATAGAATGAAATTTTTGTCATTTCTATATCATTATCATAAAAAGAATATTGCTTCAAATTAGGTGAATTATAACTTTCTACAAAATTAGATAAAATGTTTTTCATTTTTAAATTATCATACATAAAGTATTCTTCGTCAGCAAGTTTTTCTGTATGAATAGAATACGTTTCCTTATTTTCTATTAATCTAATAAACTTCTGATAAAATCTATCATAGGAAAAAACATTATACTTATGTAAACAATATGCCTTATACCCAAAATATCCCCCCACAGCAATAACAACCAAGACCACCAAAACAATAATAACTTTCTTTTTCATAATAACCCTCGTACTTTTCTTTTAGTATATCATAGAAAACAAAAAAAACTACCAATAAATAACTTATTGATAGTTTTATTTTATCCAGCAATAAAATGTACTACGACTTCATGTTCTTTTTTATCATTAACAAGTGGAATAATTCCAACCGTACATTTCTTACCATCTAAAGTAACTACTTCTTTCTTAGATTTAATGACTTCAACATGATAGATAGTATCCATATAAGTATAATCTAATTTAAAGGAATCCCAAGCGATTGGTATATTAGGATTAAATACTAAAGTATCCCCTAATTTCTTAAGTCCTAAGATTTCTTGAATACCTACATAATAATACCAACCAGCAGTACCTGTATACCAAGTCCATCCACCTCTACCTGGATATCTTTCAGCAGAATATATATCCGCTGCAACAACATAAGGTTCTACTACATACTTATTAACCCATTTCTCATCTAAACTACGATTTACTGGATTAATCATCTGATAATAACGATATGCTCTATCATAATAACCAGTCTGAATTAGAGCCATAATATACCATGACGTTGCATGCGTATATTGTCCACCATTTTCACGAAGTCCCTTAGGATAATTCATAATATAACCAGGGTTATTTAAAGACTTTTCAAATGGAGGTGTAAGTAACTTCACAATTTTATTTTTATCATCAACTAAATTTTCCTCAACTGCAGTAATTACCTTTTGGATTCTATCCTTTGGAGCAACACCACTTAATATTGAGAAACTTTGAGAAATCAAATCAATCTTACATTCTTTATTTTCATGACTTCCTAGTTTATCCCCATTATCAAAGTAAGCTCTTAAATAATATTCACCATCCCAAGCTTTCTTATTTAAATTATCTTTTAGTTTTTCATTAAATTCTTTAAACTCTTTTAATTTAAATTTCTTATTATAGACTTTTGTGAAATCAATAAACTGATTAATCACTTGATATAAGAAGAAACCTAGCCAAACACTTTCTCCTTTACCCTTAATACCAACTTTATTCATTCCATCATTCCAGTCTCCACCACCCATTAGCGGTAATCCATGACTTCCCATAGAATTCATTGCTAAACGAAGAGATTTCAAACAATGTTCAAATAAAGTTTCTTTATTTTCAGAATAAGTAAATACCATGCCTTTTTCGTGTTCATAATGACTAAGTTCTGGACCAACTACATAAGGAACCTCTTCATCTAAAATGGAATAATCATTTGTAATTTCGATGTATCTACTAGTTGCATAAACAAGCCATAAATAATCATCTTTATAACGACTTCTTAATCCAAAACGATTCTTCTCATGCCACCAATGTAGAACATCTCCTTGCTCAAATTGATGAGCGGCATTAACCAAAATTTGATGTCTGGCTTGATCTGGACGAACCAAAGCAATATTCATAGAATCTTGTAATTGATCACGATAACCGAAAGCACCACTTACTTGATAAAATCCTGCTCTAGCTAAAATACGAGATGCAAGTGCTTGATATAAATACCAACCATTAACCATATAATTAAAGCTCTCATCTGGACTTTCTACATGAACAACGCCTAATGTCTTCTTCCAATAATCTTTTACTGCCTTTAACTCAGCCCTTGCTTTTCTTACATCAGCAAAACGAGAAAGCATTTCAGGAATTGCTTCACTATCCATACTACTTCCAAGAACAAAGACACAAGTATTATCCTCCCCTGGCTCTAGATGTAACTTAGTATGAATACTCTTAACCAAAATCTTATCATTGACAGTAGAATCAATCTTTAAATCAGTAGACATAAAGACACATACATCAGCATAAGTAACACTATAAACATTACGAAGTTTTAAGTAATTATCACGCCCCATAAATTCAGTTAAAATATGTCTTGCTGTCTTCTCTTCAAAATTACCAAAGACTGGATTAATCCAGAAATCAATATCTACATCTACTGCTTTCTTTAGTTTATTTGTAAGTTTAACTAAGTAAAATTTAACAGTATCTTCCTTCGCTACGAACTCAGTAATTTCTTTCTTTAATTCATCATTTTCACTTTCTAAAATACTATAACCAAATCCATGAGTACACTTCATAGGATCAAATAATCGTCCATTAAACTTAAATCCTTCAGATTTATCATTCGCAACCATATCATTAGTCCAAGAAGTAATCTTAAATTCTCCAGAGTTATAAGCATAAGTATAACCACAACCATTATTAGTAACAATAGTACCAAAATTCTTATTAGCTATAATATTACTCCATGGAGCTGGTGTATCAGGATTATAAACAACATATTCACTACCATGATTTTTAAATCCACCATAACCATTATCAAAAGTAAGTTTTTCTTTAGAAGAAAGTTCAGTATGAGTCTCTACTTCTACTTTTTGATAATCACTAACTTTATTATTCTTTTGTAATTCTTCTACTTCTTCTTGTAAAGAATGATGCTCTTTAATTGGGAAAGCAAGTCTAGCAACCATATAAAGTAGACTCTTTTCTTCTCTAGAAATTTCATTACCATTGACAACAGTAACTGAACCAGGAATATGATAAAAACTATTCAATGTATACATACGATATAGTTCATCATCAATTTCCTTCTTGATTATTTTAGCATATTGACTAGATTCGCTATTAATAATAACTACATCCACAAAAATAGAATTATTCTTATAATATTCAAATGCTTTCAATACTTCATAAACAAAAGTCAAATCAGCAATATCAAAAATTTCTACTAAAATAATAGGTCGATCCCCACTAACACCAAACTTCCAAAGACCAGATTGTCCTAAAGCATTACGTCTAAGTAAATCCATTCTCTCTTCTGTAACAGAAAGACGAGTCGTTTGATATAAGTAGTTAAGCATAATATTAAAGATTCTCATGTCTTTACCAGTAATATTCATATTCTTAGTATTAATAACATTCATAAGTGTAGATACTTTAAACGCCTTTTCAATAGAATATTCATCATTATAAGAAGAAATAATGTCATGAATCTGTTCTATACTACGTCCAAAACCATTAATAATATAAACTGTTGTAGAATTATTTGGTAAAATTTCAATAGTGTTTCGAATACTTAAAACAGGATCCAAATTAGTACCATCCATATTACTTAATGGAACAAAGATACCTCTTGGGTTTTGCATCGTCCGATTACGCCCTAAGAAATTTCTTCTTTCTGTTTCATAACTATATTCACCCATTGGTTCTTCCAGTAATAGTCGATGTAACATATAACTATTAATATTAGAATCATTTCTACTCTTTCTGCGAACAATTAAGGAATTACTTTCACTCTCATACTTACTAGTTAAGAACATACTATTAAATGCTCTATGACTAACATCATCCATATTTTCTGAAAGAATAGGTTCCGTATAAGTAGTAAGTTCTAATCTCTTAACATCATCACTTTCATTCTTAAACGTAATCTTACGTATTTCAGCATGATGGTTCTTAGTCACAACAATCTCAGTTTTAGTAGTAATTTTACCATCAGTACGTAAATACTTAATCTTATCAGCAGCAAATACTACTTCATACTTATCAGGCTTTTTATTCATTGGAGCATAAGTATTAGACCAAACATAATTAGTATCCAAATCTTTGATATATAAGAACACACCATAGTCTTGTTCCGTTACTTTACGATAACGATTTAATTGTAATGTACGATATCTAGAAAAGCTATCCCCTCTATCATTCATAAGCAAACAATACTTTTTATTTGAAAGAACACTAACTTCAGGCAAATAAGAAATATAGTTAAATGTACGAATATCATTTTCAATAACTTCTTTATGATAATCATACTTCTTATATTTAGCCATCTTCATATCAATACTAGTACGAACTTGTACTTTTTCTTTTAATAACATATCAAATGTTTTAATATTAACATTCTGATGGAAATAATTTTGAATCACACCTGGTTTTAAATAATTAGTAAGTCCAACCAAGCTCATACCTTGATGGTGAGCAAAAAAGGCTTTCACTACTCCTTTATTATCATAGTCATAAGATTCATAGAAACCATATTCTCCAAGCATATCTAATTTTCTAAACTTATCAAAGTTATCATAAACATCTTTTGGGAATAAAGCCATTGCCATTAAAGATGCATAAGGAGCGATAACAATACGGTTTTCTTTATCTTCTTTTGCTTTTAAATAAGGTGTAGAAAACGCATGATACTTATAATTTAAGGAATTATCAAGCTCGTTATAAGCAGACTCGCTGATACCCCATGGTAATTTAGAAGAAACGCTATCAATATAATCTTGCTGACAGAACTTCGCAAAATGATAACTTTCATCAAGTAAAGTGTTTGGATAATTCTTCATAAATAAGAATGGCATAAAATATTCAAATGATGTTCCAGACCAAGAAATAAGTCCTTTTCGTCCTTTATAAGTAGTAAGCGATTTATCCAAGCAGAACCAATGTTTGCTTGGAGCATCCCCCAAACAGATTGTTAAATAACTGGTCAAACGAGATTCACTAGCGAATTTATTATAGTTATAAATAGATAGTTTTCCTTCTAACTCATCATAACCAATACTGAACACATCACGCTTTGTATATAATTTTTTAAAGTTAGTGTTGCGGATTAACTTATCACAAAGTTTACGTATTTCTGTTTCTTCATGACTTTTTAAAAACTCACGTACCACAACTAAGCTGGCAACAAAATTACCAGAATCAATGGTAGAAACAAAACCAGGATGCATGATTTTTAAACTCTTAATATCATACCAATTATATAAATGACCATGCCATTTTTCTAAAGACTCTACAGTATCTAAAATACGTGAAATTAACTTTTCTGCTTCTTCATAGGAAATAAAATCCAATTCATAAGCACTAATAACACTAAGTAATGAAAAACCAATACCGGTAGGTGAAGCACGTAAATCTAATTTTTGTTCTCTATTTTCTTGATAATTATCAGGAATCAAGTAATGATATTCTTCTTTTAAATTATCTTTAAAATAACACCAAGTACGATAAGCAACATCACGAACATCTTCAATTTCTTTATCTTTTAATTCACTCTTTTGTGGATTAATATCAAGACTAACATAATATAAAACAAAAGGTGCAGTAATAAAGATAACAGCAAATATACAAGCATAAATATTAAAGAATATTAATCCAACAATTAATAGAATAAAACTAAATACTAAATGGAAAGTAAAATGTTTTAAATAACCACTAAACGTTTTATCTTGATTTTTAGCAGCATCTTCTGCAGTAACCCAGTTAAGTAGATTATTATGACTAATAAGTAAACGATAACAAGTTCTAAAGAAAGCATCTAAATATAACTTAGAATAAAATGGTAATGTTGCTAAAACAATATAAGAACGTAAAAGTAAACTCTTTCCACCAAATAATAGATGTTTATAATAAACTGTAGCTTTTTCTTTTTTAGATTCTCTTTGATAAACTTTACTCTGTAAAAAGAATAAAATTGGAAGGGCAATTTCTAAAATAACTAAACCAATCCACCACAATGGATGACTATCTCCAGCAAAAACAGCAAACAATAATACTAATAACAAAGTAGGATATAAAAACATACGTACAATATTATCAAATATCTTCCATTTTCCTAATAAATTAATAGGATTTTTAACCTTCTTACCACTTTTATCATGAACAAACGGTAATAACCACCCAGCTATCTGTACATCTCCTCTAGCCCATCTATGATGTCTTGTAGTATCTGTTAAAAATTTAGATGGAAAATCATCAACAACTTCGATATCACATACATAAGCACAACGTAAATAATTTCCCTCTAATAAATCATGACTTAAAATTAAATTGTCAGGAAATACATTAGATAATACTTGATTAAACACCTTTAAATCATAAATACCTTTTCCAATAAAACTACCTTCACCAAAAGCATCTTGATAAACATTTGGAACAATAGCACTATAAGTATCAAAACCACCAATACCAGCAAAAATCTGGCTATATAAACTCTTATTTGTAGCTTCAATATCTAAACTAACTCTAGGTTGCATTAATGCATACCCTTTAACAACTTTAGTTTCCTCTTTATTCAAAACAGGATGATTCATAGGATGAGCCATAGCACCTACTAAATTAAGAGCAGTATTTAATACTAATCTATTATCTTGATCCAATGTAATTACATAACGAATATCTTCATTAAAATCACCTAATGTATTAGCAAAATACCAATAATCTTGCTCTTTTTTACTCATCTTCTTAAGTAAAAGTTGATTAAATTGAAGTAAAGCACCACGCTTTCTTTCATAACCTAAATAACTATTTTCATGCTCATTCCAAAAACGTTTACGATATAAAAAGTAAAATAAATCCTTCTTATACTTTTTATTTAATCTTTCTGCGTATTCAACTCCATATGTTGCTAACTCAGAATCTAAATCCAACACTTCTTCATTACTGGCTGTAACATCACCAAGTAAAGTAAAATATAAATTATCTGTTTTATTAACTAAATAAAATGTTTCCAACGTATCAAACATATTCTTGATTTTTTCACGACTACCAACAATCGTAGGAATAACAACCATAGTTTTAGAGTTATCTGGAATTCCTTTAGAATAATCAAGTTTAGGAAGTGGATAAGTTGGTACAAAACGAATCAATATTTGATTAAATATTTGTACAAACAATTGACTAACAGGAATCAATAATAAAATAAATCCTAACCATCTCCAAGGAATAAAATACTTAGATAATAGAAAACTAATACCTACACTTGCAATAACAATAGTTAAAATATAAAGAGTAACTTTAAAAATATTTTTCTTTTTAGGAAATAATTGAAATCCAATATGATACTCTTCACCATCTGCTTTATCTAATAACTCTTGTAAATAAGTAAGTTCATCCTTATGATGCCTTTTAGATAATTTCAATAATTGCTCACGATAAAGCCTCTTAGACTCTATAGTCATTTTTGCATAAACTTCATCTTCCAACAATAATTTTTCTGTTTTACTTACTTTTTTAAACAAATCCTCTTCTGTAAACTCAAAGAACTCTTTTAAATCTCCAAAGATATTAGAAATTAAAATATCATTATCAATACTCTTTTGATATTCATTATTAATAATTTCTTTCAAACTTACTCTTTTTTCTTCAAGTAATTCATTTAATTCTTTAAATAGACGATTACTCTTAGCACCCACTTCTTTTAGCTGATTATTAATTTCAAAAATATAATTAGCTTCTTCCTGAACAGAAATATTTTCACTTAAGAAATTAGATAATTCAATTTCTTTTTCTTCTCTACTCTCAATAATTCTAGCAACTTTTTCTTTATTAACTAAATTGCGATACCCTTCATGACATAAATCAGCAAGTCTTTTAGTATATAAAAATAACAAAATATTTTTTACACAAAGAAGCTCATAATAAGAAAATGCAATTTTAGTTTGCTTTTGATAGTCTCTAAGCTCAGATACTAATAAATTAAAACTAATATTATAATTATTACGAACCACAATATCTTTTAAACAATAAAAAATACGATTATACTTTTTTAAATTTTTTGTTATTTCTTTCTTATCATGAACAATATTAGTTTTGTGTTCCACCAATAAATAAAAATTATCGATTAACCATTCATTAGTAATACCAACATATTCTTTTTGTTTTGTTTTTTCAACAAGAAACATATAATATTCATTAATATCCTCAAAATCGCTGAAAAAGTTTTTTACTAAGTTTGCCATTCTTATCACTCCTACCTATACCAAATTATAACATAAAATAGAAGCTTCGCCTAGTAAAAAGAACAAGAAAAAAAAGAGCTATAAAAGCTCTTTAAAATCATAATGGCGGAGTAGGAGAGATTTGAACTCTCGCGCCAGTTGCCCGACCTACACCCTTAGCAGGGGCGCCTCTTCAGCCTCTTGAGTACTACTCCATAATCAAAATGCATCCGCACATATAATATTACAGGACAAAAGAAAAAAAGTCAATAAAAACTATTTCTTTTTTACAGGAGACTGATTTAATAAAGACTCTAATTTTTGATAATCACTAAAAACATTAGAAAGATCAACACTAGAAATTTCAGGAAATAAAGAATACAAAGAGCAGCCCATCTGTTTTTCAATTTTGCTTTTTAAATTTAAAGCACTACAAAAATGTTCATAAGAATTAGAATATACACCTTTGCGAACAGAAATATCTAATAATCTTTTTTCAACAGTAGTAAAACCACTATCCAAACAAAACAAATCACAAAGCTGAACAATATTATCATAAATAGTAGCTGGATGAGTTTTCAAATATGGAGCAACTAACGCTTCGGTATCAGTGCGTAAGGGTCCACCTGCAGTTAAACGAATATCATTATCAACAAAAGAATGAGTAATACAATACCTTGCCATCTCATCATATCCCCTACTCTTTAAGTAACGATAACCCTCGACCACGTGAGCAGGATGGCTAATTTTTCTTCCAACATCATGTAAATATCCACATGCTTCAGCAAAATCACTATCAAGCCCCAATCTTCTAGCAATCCTCCCTGCCGCTACACCTGCAAAAATACAATGCTTTATCCAACGATTTTCAGGCTTATTAAAATCATTAGACTCTTGAATAACACCATCTATTAACAATTGATAAGCACTCTTTGCATTAAGTTTCATACAATCACCAACTAACAGAAAAATAAAAAAACTCCTTCATGGAGTTAAAATCAAAATGGTGACGAGTACGGAATTCGAATCCGTGAATGCTGCCGTGAAAGGGCAGTGTGTTAAGCCGCTTCACCAACTCGCCAACTGGCGCCCCAACTAGGACTTGAACCTAGGACCCCTTGATTAACAGTCAAGTGCTCTAACCAACTGAGCTATTGAGGCACTATTAATGGTGGACCTGACAGGACTTGAACCTGTGACCCCACGCTTATCAAGCGTGTGCTCTAACCAACTGAGCTACAGGTCCATAACTAACAGTACTTATTCAATATACACTATTTTCTTAGAAAAAGCAAGAAAAAATTTTTCACAACTAGATTAATTTTTCCAGTCGCAATATTAGAATACTATAAACCCAAGAAAAAAGTCAAGCATTAATTAACAAAAAAAACAACTTTTTAATTATAATTAATAAAAATACAAAATAATACAATCTATAAAGGAAAATAAAATTTAGGTATTCCATTTTTAATATTTCTATGATATACTTATTAAGTAACTTGTAATTGGACTGTTAGCTCAGTTGGTAGAGCAACTGACTCTTAATCAGTGGGTCTAGGGTTCGAATCCCTAACAGTCCACCATATAAGAAATAAAAACTAACAAATCATTGTTAGTTTTTTTTTACAAAAATATACATAAATTAATTTAATACAAAAGAAGAAAAAATTTTCTTACTATAATCATCATATTCTAGCATTCTCTCTGGATGCCACTGTACTCCAATTTGAAAAGAATGATTACTATCTTCAATAGCCTCTACAACTCCATCAGAAGATTTACCAACAACTCTAAAATAATAACTATCCAATACCTTCTGATAATGATAAGAATTAACATAAAAAGAATGAACACCTAAAATATCTTGCAACCTACTATTTTCTAATATAACAGAGTGAACATATCCCTCTTCTTGATGATGAGAAGAATTTCCAATAGAAATTAATTGATTAGAACTTCCCCAAAGAGCCATAGACTGCATTCCCTGGCAAATACCTAATAATTTTAATTGATGAGAAACAACATAATCAATTAAAAAATAATCAAGTCTACCAACATTATAACCACCAGGCAATAATACTCCAGAAACACTATCCAAAGCATGTAATACATCATCATACGAATCAGTATCAGAAATAAATACCACTTCTCCACCAAAACGTTGAATTGCTTGAATATAAAATCTATTTTCCTTTTCTGTATTCTCACTACGTAATAACAATAAAAACTTTGCCATAAAGAAAAAAGAAGTTATCTTAACTTCCCTTTCATACCTTTTAATCCTTTAACTCCACCATGAGCAGCAAAACCTTTTAAAATATTAGTTTCAAAAGAATGCGTCTTACTAACACGTTTCTTATAATCTTTTACACCAATATTAATCATTTCATCCAATACGGTAGAAAAATCAATTCCTTTTGCTTCCCATAAATAGAAAGCCAAACTACCAGGAATAGAATTAATTTCATTAATATACACCTTATTTTTCTTTTCATCTACTAAGAAATCAATTCTACTATTTCCAGAAGAACCTAAAGTCTTAAATGCTTCAACAGCAACTTCCTCAACTTCTTTTCTCACTTTATCAGGAAGTTCTGCAGGCAATTTTCTATTTGCTGAAGCCATTCCTTTAGAAGTACCTTTCATAGGAACTTTAGCACCTTTTAATTTACCCTTACCATCACCAATATATTTATCAGCATATGTTAAGAATTTATTACCAGAAAGCACTTCTTCAATTTCACTAACCTTTTGATGTTCATAATTACCCATAACTGCAATGTTTACTTCTTTTAAGTTCTCTACAACCTCTTCAACTAAAATCTTTTTATCATATTGAATAGCATCATCGATTGCTTCTACTAACTCTTCACGTTTACTACATACTGCAATACCTACACTAGAACCAGTAGTAGCAGGTTTTACAATAACTGGATAAGCTAGCTTCTCTACTTTTTCAATAACAGCATCACTGTCTTGTTTATAATCAACATCATAGAACCATACATAGTCTGTCATAGGAAGCTTAGCATTTTTCCAAATATCTTTCATAAATACTTTATCTTGACCTACAACAGACGCATAAACATCACTACCAACAAAAGGAACACCAATCGTCTGTAAATATCCTTGTAATCCCCCATCTTCAACATTAGTACCATGAACAATAGGTAAAATAATATCAACTTCTGCTACAACAGACTTAGGAAAAGTCTTCTTCTGTAAGACAAAAGAACCATTATTACAATATAAAACTACATTTTTACCATATTTCTTTATTAATGATAGGTCTTGATATACTTCGATATCTTTTAACATTTCACCAGTATACCACTCTCTATCCTTTGTAATATAGATAGGAATAATCTCATACTTTTCTTGATCTAATTTATTCATTGCCTGCATAGCAGAAATAACACTAACTTCATGTTCTACTGATTCTCCACCATAAATAACACCAACTTTAATCTTCATAACACATCTCTCCTATTCATTATAAGTATCTGGTAAGTCATTTTCGAATAATGCATAAACTTCATTCTTTTTAGCTAATTCTCCAATAAAAGGATATGCATCACGAACATCATTAAACACAACTATTTTTTCTTTATCAAAACCTTTAGAAAGCAAACCTTCTTTAATTGGTTTAGTCCTGTTTTCACCAATCAATACTGCATAATCAGCAACCCCGGCAATTTGTTCACCAAAAATTTTATTATATTCATCTTCTTTTTCACCTAATTCAATCATTCCAGGAGTAACAACAACTTTTAATCCTGGCATCATGCCAAGTACTTTAACTGCATTATGAGCACCTACAGGATTAGAATTATAAGCATCATCAATTTGATAGAAATTATTAAGTTTCTTTAATTCCAAACGATGTTCTACTGGCTTAACACCCTTTACAGCCTGTTGCAAATCAGAAATTGAAATATCAAATTCATAACCAAAAGCAAGTCCAGCCAAAATATTATATACATTATGATCTCCTAATAATTTTGTCTCAAAATGATATTTCTTCTTATCATTAGGGAAAACAACATCAAATTCTGTTCCCTTACTTGAACATTTAATATTTGTAGCTCGAACATCAACATCTGGATTATCAATACCAATCCAAATAACTTTTACTTTATTTTTCAAATGATAGTTCACTTGTTTTGGATCATCACCATTCAAAACAGCAAAACCGTCACTTGGTAAAGATTCAATAAGTTCAAATTTACCATCAATAATATTCTGTTCACTTCCAAAAGACTCTAAATGAGCAGTTCCAAGTCTTGTCAAAATTCCATATTGTGGTTTTACCAATTTACAAAGACCTTTAATCTCACCCTTTACATAAGCCCCCATCTCTGCGATAAAAATATCATTAAACTTAGTTAAGTTATTATTAACAGTCATAATTAAACCATTATAGGTATTTAAATTTCTTGGTGTTGGCAAAGCATTATATTTAATATTTAAAATATCACTTAAAATATTTTTACTACTAGTTTTACCATAACTACCAGTGATACCAATAATTTTTAAATTCGGCATATTTTTTAATTTTGTTTGTGCTTGATGTTTATAATAATGATAAACCCCTCTCTCGATTGGGAAATTAATAATATTTGCCAAAAACACAACGAATGGATTTAAACAAATCATAAACATTAAAATAGTAATCATAATCCAAGCAAACTGTAAATCATCACTTT
>OJRG01000848.1_pt1 | contig 13919 bp, 7 predicted proteins | sample 1599121 | NCBI WGS metagenome assembly OJRG01 (sample SAMN03922528, study PRJEB24848) | human gut metagenome | isolation source: stool sample | host: Homo sapiens | place: Germany | collected 2010-05
CGGCAGCGTCAGATGTGTATAAGAGACAGGGCGTAATCCTTCTTCGTGAGGTAAGCCTGCAAACGTATCTTCTGCGCCAATGCGTTGGCAGGGTTCTGTTCCAGCATCTTGTCGGCCATGGCGATGATGCCGTCCTGATCGTTGGCGGTCTGCAATTCGGCCACACGGTTGTTGGTATAGAGCGTCAGCAGGCGGTTCGCCTCGGCGGCATCGGCCTCGAACTTCGGGCCCTGCATCCCGGCGACCTTCTCCAGGATCTCCATTCCCTTGTCGTAATCCTTCAACTCGCAGTAGCAGGTTCCCAGCCACAAGGCCATCTGCGTATTCTTCGGATCGGCGGCATAGCCCTTGGCGAAAATCTCGGCAGCAGCGGCGTAATCCTTGTTGTTGAATGCCGTACCTCCCTGAGCCTGATAAACTTTCGCCAGAATCGTATTGGCTTTTTTCAGCGCAGCCACATTGCCGTAGAGTTCGGCGACCTCGGCCGCTTTCGACAGATTGGCGATCGCCTCGTCGTAATTGCCCTGCGCGGCCGCACGGGTTCCCATCCCCTGATAGCAGGTCGGCAGATACTTCTTCGCCGTCTCGACGCAGTTCAGTTCGGTGGCATCTTCCGAAGCCATGCCTTCGTCGATCACCTTCTGGAACAGCTTGGCAGCTTCGGGATAGTTTTTCGACTGCAACATCTCGGCACCTTTGTTATACGATGCGACGACACCTTCCTGCGCCGATACGATGCACACCGCGAAGAGAGCGGCGACGGATAAAAACAGCTTTTTCATCTTCTTTTGCAATTCTAATTTTATAAAGTTTTAAGTAATTCGCAACGAATCCGGTCCCTGTCGCAACGGCCCGAAACTCACCGTGTGCAGAGGGATGGGGCCGAATCGGAACGGTACACGGAAGACAAAATTATAATTTTTTTTCGTTCTCCGCAACCCCTCAGCGCAACTCTTTGAAAAATTCCTTCATCAGCGCTTCGCATTCGGCAGCCAATACGCCGCGCACGACGACCGTCCGCGGATGCAGCCGCAACCCCTCGACGGTCGTGTAGCCCCGCTTGGGATCGTCGGCACCCCACACCACGCGCGCCGCCTGGCTCCATGCGATCGCGCCGGCGCACATCACGCACGGCTCGACGGTGACGTAGAGCGTGCAGTCGCGCAGGTACTTGCCGCCGAGCGTCGACGAGGCCGCCGTCAGCGCCTGCATCTCGGCATGGGCCGTGGCGTCCTGCAACGTCTCGACCAGATTGTGCCCCCGTCCCACGACGCGGTCGCCCGCCACGACGACGGCGCCGATCGGCACCTCCTCTCTTTTCAACGCCTGTCGTGCCTCGTTTATTGCCATGCGCATGAATTTTTCATCGCGCTGCTGCTGTGCTGCGCTGTCGTTGATCGATCCGTTCATAGTTCTTCGTTTGCGGCAGGGCCGTGCGGCTGCGGCCCGATGCTGTAAAATGGTAGCTATATACGACTTTACACCCTGCCGGATTCCGGGCCGCTGCACCCGGCCGACTGTCGGAGCGTTCGTGGCAGAGCCGCGTTTGCAGATCCCCCTCCCGCCTTGGCGGGGACTTCGGACGAGGTCCGCTTCGGTAGTCGGGCTTTGGAGGAGCGGCGGTGTAAAATGGGATATGGTTACCTATAAAATTTTGCCGGCACTGCCGTTTTTCGTATAAATTTCGTACTTTTGTATCTTGCAACTGCAAGTACAAAGATAGCCAAACCGAGCAATAAATACAAATTATTATGTACAGAACCCATACATGCGGTGCGCTGCGTGCCGCGAACGTCGGCCAGACGGTGACGCTCGCCGGCTGGGTGCAGAAGGTGCGCAACCTGGGCGCCATGACCTTCATCGACCTGCGCGACCGCTACGGCATTACTCAGGTCGTCATCGAGGAGCACTCGCCCGCCGAAGCCCGCCAAACGGCATGCTGCGTGGGCCGCGAATGGGTCATCCAGGTGGTCGGCAAGGTCATCGAGCGGCAATCGAAAAATCCCAGGATGGCAACCGGCGACATCGAGGTCGCCGCCCAGAAGGTGACCATACTCCACGAAGCCGAAGTTCCCCCGTTCACGATCGAAGAGGTTTCGGACGGCGGCGACGACCTGCGCATGAAATACCGCTACCTCGACCTGCGCCGCCCGCCGTTGCAGCGCAACATGATCCTGCGGCACAAGATGGCGCAGGAAATCCGCCGCTTCCTCGACGCGGAAGGCTTCCTCGAGATCGAAACCCCCTATCTGGTCAACTCGACGCCCGAAGGCGCCCGCGACTTCGTCGTCCCCAGCCGCATGAACCCCAACCAGTTCTATGCCCTGCCCCAGTCGCCGCAGACCCTCAAACAGCTGCTGATGGTCGCCGGCTACGACAAGTATTTCCAGATCGTGCGCTGCTTCCGCGACGAAGACCTGCGCGCCGACCGCCAGCCCGAGTTCACACAGATCGACTGCGAGATGTCGTTCGTCGAGCAGGAAGACGTGCTGGAGATTTTCGAGCGCTGGGCCAAGCACATGTTCAGGGAGGTAATGGGCATCGAACTGGCTGAGCCGCTGCGCCGTATGCCGTGGATCGAGGCGATGGAGAAATACGGTTCGGACAAACCCGACCTGCGCTTCGGCATGGAGTTCGCCGACCTCACCGACCTTGCGAAAGGCCACGGCTTCCAGGTCTTCGACGACGCAGAATACGTCACGGGATTCGCCGCCACGGGCTGCGCCGCCTACACGCGCAAGCAGATCGACGCCCTCACGGAGTTCGTCAAGCGCCAGCAGATCGGCGCCAAGGGGCTGATCTGGATCCGCGTCGAACAGGAGGGCGTAAAATCGTCGGTCGACAAGTTCTACACGCCCGACGAGATCCGGGAGATGGCCGGCCGCTGCGGCGCCAAGGCCGGGGACATGGTCTTCATCCTCTGCGGCAAGAAGTTCAAAACGCTGACACAGCTCTGCGCCCTGCGTCTGGAAGTGGCCCAGCAGTTGGGACTGCGCGACCCGAAGAAGTTCGCGCCGCTCTGGATCGTAGACTTCCCGCTCTTCGAGTGGGATGACGAAACGCAGCGCTATTACGCCATGCACCACCCGTTCACCTCGCCCAAGCCGGAGGACGTACAGTATATCGACAGCGACCCCGGCCGCGTACGTGCCAACGCCTACGACTTCGTGTGCAACGGCACCGAAATCGGCGGCGGTTCGATCCGTATCCACGACTCGAAGCTGCAGGCCAAGATGTTCGAAGTGCTGGGCTTCACGGCCGAACAGGCACAGCTGCGCTTCGGGTTCCTGATGGACGCCTTCAAATACGGCGCACCGCCCCACGGGGGCCTTGCGTTCGGCTTCGACCGCCTGTGCTCGCTCTTCGGCGGCTCGGACTCGATCCGCGATTACATCGCCTTCCCGAAGAACAATGCGGGCCGCGACATGATGCTCGACGCCCCGGGCTGCATCGACCAGGCGCAGCTCGACGAGCTCTGCCTCTCACTGGTAAAGCCGGAAGAGTAACGCCCGGCCGGGTTCCGTGCGATACAGGGTGCCGCCTGACGGCGGCACCTTTTTTTGCCTGCATCCACGGCACCGCATTTGCCTGTTCCGGGAAAAATACCTATTTTTGGATCATAAAACAACACGGATCATGTCAGCTCCCTTAGCCGAAAGACTGCGCCCCCGCACGATAGACGAATATATCGGGCAGGAGCACCTCGTGGGTAAGAACGGCGTGTTCCGCAAGTTCTTCGAAACGGGCAACGTGCCGTCGTTCATACTCTGGGGCCCGCCGGGCGTGGGTAAAACCACGCTGGCGAAGATCGTCGCCACGCAGCTCGACCGTCCGTTCTTCACGCTCTCGGCCGTCACGTCGGGCGTCAAGGACGTGCGCGAAGTGATCGAGTCGGCCCGCAAACAGCGCTTTTTCGACGCCAAGCCGCCCTTCCTGTTCATCGACGAAATCCACCGTTTCAACAAAAGCCAGCAGGATTCGCTGCTGGGAGCCGTCGAGCAGGGCGTCGTGACACTCATAGGCGCCACGACCGAAAACCCTTCGTTCGAGGTGATCTCGCCGCTCCTGAGCCGTTGCCAGGTCTACATCCTCAAATCGCTGGAGGACAAAGACCTGCAAACGCTGCTCGACCGGGCGCTGACGACCGACACGGAACTGAAAGCACGCCAGATCGAAGTGAAGCAGACGGGTGCGTTGTTCAAATTCTCGGGCGGCGACGCCCGCAAGCTGCTCAATATCCTCGACATACTGGCCGGGGCGACGGAGGGCAAACTGACGATCACCGACCAGTACGTCACCGACTGCCTGCAACAGAACATCGCCCTCTACGACAAGAACGGCGAGCAGCACTACGACGTCATCTCGGCCTTCATCAAATCGGTGCGGGGCAGCGACCCCAATGCCGCGATCTACTATCTGGCGCGCATGCTGGCCGGGGGCGAGGAGCCACGCTTCCTCGCACGGCGGCTGGTGATCCTCGCCTCGGAGGACATCGGGCTGGCGAACCCCAACGCACTGCTGCTGGCCAACGCCTGTTTCGACACGGTACACAAGATCGGCATGCCCGAAGCGCGGATCACGCTGGCAGAAACGACGATCTACCTGGCCACCAGCCCCAAGAGCAACTCGGCCTACATGGCCATCAACAAGGCGATGTCGCTGGTCGAGCACGACACCACGAACCGCCCCGTGCCGCTGCACCTGCGCAACGCCCCGACCAAACTGATGGACAAGGCAGGCTACGGCAAAGGGTATAAATATGCACACGACTACGCGGGCAATTTCGCCGAGCAGGAGTTCCTGCCCGAAAGCCTCGCAGGGACGAAATTCTACGAACCCAACACCGGGAATGCCACCGAGGCGAAGATCGCCCAGCGCATGCAGGAGTTGTGGAAGGACAAGTATAAATAGTACATCGAAGATTTCCGGCGGCACGCGCGGCATACGCACGATTCCCGGCCCGGCAACCCGCATCACGACCATAAAATGAAACGCATCGGCATCATATCCGACACCCACGGGACATTCGACGACACGCTGCGCGAATTCCTCAAGGACGTGGACGAAATCTGGCATGCGGGCGACATCGGCTCGCTCGAACTGGCCGACACGATCGCGTCGTTCAAACCCCTGCGCGCCGTCTCGGGCAACATCGACGGAGGGCTCACACGCCGCGTCTACCCTGATTTCCTCGCATTCGAATGCGAGGGCGTGCGGGTGCTGATGACCCATATCGGCGGCTACCCGCGCCATTACAACCCGCGCGCAGCGGCAAAGATACAGGCGCTGCATCCCAAACTCTTCATCGCCGGGCATTCGCATATCCTCAAGGTGGTCTACGATCCGGTTTACGACCTGCTACATGTCAACCCGGGCGCAGCCGGCGAATACGGTTTCCACAAAGTCCGCACGGCCGTGCGGCTGGTGATCGACGGCGCCGACATGCGCGACATGGAGGTCGGGGAGTGGCCGCGGAAATAATCCGCCCCGAAGACGTACCGAAGACGCCCGCCCGAAAATACGCCGGAGAATCCACGCCGGGGCTTCATCCAAATAAGGCAGGCGCCGCAAAATTGCGGCGCCCGCCTTAATCCCCCGGGAACGACCCGGTCGCGGATTATTCGGCAATCTCGATCCGCACCGGGCCGAGTATTCCGGCCTTCGTACCGCCGCGGTAGACCGTCGGCGAAGAGAGGAAGATATTGGCCGTCGTATTGCAAACCCGGATTTCGATCCGGTTGGCACCTTCCTGCAACAGTCCGGTCACATCGAAACGCCAGGGCGGCGTCAGCCGCAAACCGGCCTCTCGCCCGTTGACCAGCACCCGTGCCGTCGAGACGACCTCGCCCAAGTCGAGTGTCACACGCCCCGCGGGTTTCTTCGTCAGCGTAAAGTCCCGGCCGTACCACGCCGCACCGGAATAAGTACGCAAGGCATCGTTACGGCACCAGTCGCCGACCGTATAGCGTCCCACCCCGCAAACCAGCTTCACAGGGCCGTCTATCGCCGCACCGCCGGCATACCCGCGCTCTTCGGTAAGCGTCAGCGACACCTCCGCCGGAAGTTCGGCACGCCGGGGCAACACGGCACTGTAGGTTACGGCGCCGTCGCTGCGGCGTGCGACCTCGGCGACCCGGCATTTCCGGCCGTCGGCACGCACTTCGGGTTTCCGGCCGAAAGCCGTGAATTCCAGCGCCTCCAGCCCGGGCGCCGCCGTAAAGGTGAACCGCGCCCGCGTATCCGCCGTCTTCCGGCTGTCGAACGGCAGCAGCGCCCGGTCGCCGCGGAACTTCATCCGCAACGGGGCCTCGGCCAGCGTCTCGGGCGCGATGTCCGCCGCACCGTCGCGCAGGGCGAACCGCGCCGTGCCGAACGAATCGTAATGCAGCACGATCTCGTTGATGCCCTGCTTCAGGGCGACCTGCGGCGCAGGCTCCCGCCGTTCCCCGCCGACATAGAACCCCACGGGCTGCATCCCGCCCCATTCGGCGTCGTACAACCCGTCGCGCGGGGCATCCACGCAGGTGTAAAGGTAATAATCCTTCATTCCGGATGCCTCGGCCTTGCGAACCATGCCGTTGAAAGCCCGTTCGGTCGCACCCAGGCGGATGAAATCGTCGTACATCTCCGCCTTCAGGCCGTGCCAGCCCTGATGCCCGAAGTCGCCCTCGACGCCCCAGCGCCATGAGAACGCATAGGGCTGCCAGTCGTACCGCACGCCGGCTGCCTCCACGCCCGACGCCGTGCCGGGCAGGTTGTCCAGCACCGTCCGTTCATCCACCGAGGCGGGTACCGCTCCCAGAAGCATGAACCGCTCTCCGAAGGTGAACCGTCCGCGGCCTTTCCGAGCCTCGCCGCCGAGCCGTTCGTATTCGGCATCATAAATACAGGCACTGATCTTTTCGTCCGTCCCCGGCCACTGGTAATCGCCGAAATGGTTGTCCAGCAAGGGTTCCAGCCGGAAATCCCACTCCCCGCCGAGGTCGATCCGCTGCGTGCTCCCCGCGCCGGCGGATTCCGCCCCGACCTCCGCATCGCGGGAAGGGTCGAAGAGGATCAGCTGCATGTCCGTACGCTCCAGCGGCATCACCACCTCGGTTCCGGCATCCGTGACGGCGGCAACCCGCAGCGGGCGTTTCCCGCCCGTCCACGGATCCCACAGCTCCGCGGCTCCCCATGCACGGAAACGGCACGTTGCGCCCCGCCCGACGTTATAGACCGCAAAGAGGTCGCGGCCGCCGATGCGGCGGTGCATGACGTAAGGGGTCGGATCGCCCGTCTTTTGCTTGGCAGGATGCGCCCCGGCATCCGTTGCCGGGCGGAGCAGCGTGAAATCGCGCTGCGTATTGCGGCCGATGAGTGCGGTCGCATCCGCCGGATCGCCGATACGGAAAACCCGGTCGCGCCCGCCCCCGAAGAGATCCGCCACCAGTTCCGTCAACGCCCGGCCGCCGCGCCCCTCCTTTTCAGAGGCCTCCGGCAGCGGGCCGATATTGATGACCATGCCGCCGTCGCGAACGAAGTCGCGCAGTTTTTCGAGCGACGAGTGGCGGATCGCCCGCATGGCGGGAACCACGACCACGCCGAACGACTCCCCGGCCACATGCAACCGGCCGTCGCGCACCTCGGCGCGGCCGAGCGATTCGTAATCCATGTAGTCGAAGTCGATGCCGTCGCGGTAAATCGCCTCCCCGGCGGCAAAGGCGGCTTCGACAGCCTCGTTGCCGTACCCGGCCACCACCGGCTCGACGGGATAGAGGATCGCCACGTCGGCGACGTGGTATCCCTGCGACAGGATATAACTCAGGCGCTCGGTACACTCCAGCAACCCGTCCATCTCGTCCCAGTAAGGCTCGTGGAAATGGTTGCAGGGCGCCGCCCACTCCCACCAGCCCCCCATGGTCGTATAGTAAAGCCCGTGCAGGCTCAGCAGATTCTGCCCCATGGCGAAATTGGCGAAGATCGCATCGGTCAGCTGCGCCGAGTTGGTCGACCACTCGCTGCTGTGAAAACCTTCGAGCCAGACGCGCTGGCGTTCGTAGAGGTGCGAGATCGACGAGGCGACCTTGTTTTTAATAATGTCCTTCTGCAACATCGGCTGGTCGCAGCCCGGAGCCTGGTTCCAACGCTGGGTACGGAAATAGTCGCCGAACTCGCCCACGTCGCGGCCACGGCCGCCGTGGTCGCATCCGAAGAGCAGCCCGCGCCGCTGGTGCCACTCATAGACGGGGATGAAGAAGTTTTCCTCGCTCAGCGCCACGCGCACGTCGTTATAGTCCATGCGTACCTTGACCGAACTGTCACCCAGGTCGACGAACAGCGCGTCGATCTGCGGCAGGATGTCGTATCCCTTGCGGCGCATGAACTCGTCGCGGAAAATATCGTTCCAGATATTGCCCTGCAGGTTGAAGTTCAGCTCATCGGAGAAAAAGAAATTGAGCCCCGTTTCCGATTCCCCGGGGAAACGGTCTGCAAAACGTTGGAAAAAGTGCCGCACGTAACTGTGCCCCGCACGAGGGTGCATCGGATCGAGCGAAGGCAGGCGCCGCTCGGCCTTCACTTCGGCCACGAGGGCCCGCGGCCAGGGGTTCTGCCACTCGACCCCGTCTGGCCCCATTTCCGGCAACAGGTCGACCGGCGCCCCGTCGATCCGGCCCCGGGCATCGAGCGGGTAAGCGTTCAGCGAAAGCGGCCGCTGCGCATAAGCCCGCGAGAAACGCTCCCCGCGGCCGAGTTCCAGGCTGTCGAAATGCAGTTCCGAACCGTTGAGCGTCGGGTCTTCGGCCAGCATCTCGTCCACATAGGAGCCCTGCCCCACGCCCAGCGTATAGTCGCTCAGGCTGACGGTCATACCGCGTTTGCCGGCCTCGGTCATGAACCACCCGAAAAGCTCCCACCACGCCGGAGTGAAAAGGTCGGGCTTCGAACGAAATGTCCTGCCGTAGGTGATGCCGCCCGTATCGGTGTGGCAATAGTTGATCTGCAGGCTGCTGATCCGTTTCCGTGCCAGCATGTCGAGCTGCCAGGCGAGATGTTCGCGCGTGAGCGTGTCGCCGATCCACCAATAGAAGGGCACCTCGCCGTAACCTGCCGGCGGGGTTCGGAACCCCCTTTCGAGGTCTATATTCCCCGAACGGTCGGGATAGCCCGGTGGCAGCGGGCGCGGCGGTTGTGCAAAGGTCATGGCGGCGGCGAGCGCCAGGAGAGGGATCAGGATCCGTTTCATATTCTTTTCGGGTTGAAGTCGGTTGTCAACAGCCCCGGACGGGCCTTTTCCACAAAAATACAAAATTAACAACACAAATAAACAAGACCGGCACAATAAAAACACACACACTCCGTTTTATACTTGTAATAATAATTGTTTTTCAGAGAGATAATACACTGGAAAAATCTACATCCGGTTTCGGCAGGGTATCGGTACGGCTTTCAGCCATCGTATCAAAAATAAAACATTCCGAATCATAATTGTATAACGGCAACTGACGCCCGGCACCGGCCGGCAACAGGCAACTAATCCCGGCGCAGTCGGTATATCCCGCACAAGAAGCCGTCCGGTACAGAGCCGCCCGGCACCGCAGGCAGCCCCGGTAACCAAAGCCGGCGAACCCCGCCCCCGCAAGAGCTCTTTCCGGCACCGGCCACAGGGAGCCTATCCTGCCTCCGTATACCCTTTCCATAGTACCGGAACTATCCTTCCGGGGGAGCATCTTCTCCCTGCGAAAAAGGCCGGAAACCCGTTCAGAACACATCCAAGCCCGTTTCCAGCATCGCACACCGAGAATTTCAGCCGCACAATCCACTCAGGGACAATGCAATAAATACCGCTCAACAAGTTAACATAATATTTAACAATAACATGCCGTTAGATAGGCGAAGAATCAAAAGTTAGACTATTAAATTTCATGACGACGCAACATGCAAGTAAAAATTTCGAAGACGCTCGAGGGCATCATTGCCCGCGCGGCGTTTAATACGACCAAAGCAGGAATCGACCACTCGCTGAAGGATTTTCTCATGCTGGAGATGCTCCGCGAAGAAGGGTCGCTTGCCTACCAGCTTTTATCCTCCCGTCTGAAGGACTGGGAGCTCTACCAGGTACGCCTGCGCATCGAACGCGAGGTATTGGGGTCGAGGCTGCGTGAGAAAACGGGCCCCGAAGAGTTTTACCGCGCCTTTACCGACGAGTTGTGCGCCGTATCGGGCGCCACGCGGAGCGTTTCTACGGCCCACGCGCTGCGAGCCATCGTCGGCGACCGCTCGACCGCGACATCGCGCGTACTCGAAATGTACGGCATCACGGGCGAAGTCGTATCCGAAGACATCAAGAAATTCGCCGCCGGCGACGACTTCCGCACGGAGATACAGGTACACATGCTCGACTTCGGCGAGGAAAACAAACCCGAAGAGAAAAACACATCGCACGTGCTCGACAAGTTCGGCGTAAACCTCACGCAGATGGCCCGCGAGGGCAAGATCGACCCCGTCGTGGGGCGCGAGCAGGAGATCGAGCGCGTAGTCCAGATACTCTCGCGCCGCAAGAAGAACAACCCGATCCTGATCGGCGAGGCGGGCGTAGGCAAGAGCGCCATCATCGAAGGGCTGGCACTGCGCATCGCAGGCGGCGAGGTGCCCTACACCATCGCCGACAAGACACTCTTCTCGCTCGACGTATCGTCGCTCGTGGCGGGCACGAAGTTCCGCGGCGAATTCGAGGAGCGCATGCAGCAACTGCTCGACGAACTGCGCAAAGCCAAGGACACGATCATATTCATCGACGAGATACACACCATCGTGGGTGCCGGTTCGACACAGGGCAGCCTCGACACGGCCAACATCCTCAAACCGGCACTCGCACGGGGCGAACTGCAGACCATCGGCGCCACGACGCTCGACGAATACCGCGAGAACATCGAAAGTGACTCGGCGCTCGAGCGCCGGTTCCAGAAGGTCGTCGTCGAGCCCACGACGCCCGAGCAGACGCTCCAGATCCTGCGCAACATCGCCCCCCACTACGAGCAGCACCACAAGGTACGCTATACGGAAGAGGCGCTGCAAGCCTGCGTGGAACTCACCGGGCGCTACATCACCGACCGCTTCTTCCCGGACAAGGCGATCGATGTGCTGGACGAGGCAGGCTCGCGCATACACCTGCAATCGGCGCGCGAACCGGCCGAACTCCGCCAGATGGAGAGCGCACTCGACGAAGTGCGGCGCGAACGCCGCGAGGCGGTCAAAGAGCTGGTCTACGAAAAGGCCGCCTCGGCACGCCTGCGCGAAATCGCACTCCGTTCGAAACTGGGCGAAAGCCGCAACGAATGGCAGCGGTCGCTCGAAACCAACCCCGTGGAGATCACGGCCGAGCATATCCAGCAGGTCATCACCTCGATGACGGGCATCCCCGCCGAGCGCATTTCGGGCGGAGAGATGACCCGCCTGCAAACCCTCTGCCAGCACCTTTCGCAGCGGGTCGTAGGGCAGCAGGAGGCCGTCGAGAAGATCTCGCGCACGATCCGCCGCTCGCGGGCCGGACTCAAGGACGAGAACCGTCCGATCGGGGTATTCCTCTTCGTCGGCCCCACGGGGGTAGGCAAGACGCTGCTGGCCAAGGAGGTCTCGAAATGGCTCTTCGACGAACAGCGCGGACTGATCCGCATCGACATGAGCGAATACAGCGAGAAGCACAACGTCGCCCGGCTGATCGGCTCGCCACCGGGTTATGTCGGCTACGGCGAGGGCGGCCAGCTCACCGAGACGGTACGCCGCCAGCCCTATGCCGTGATCCTGTTCGACGAGATCGAGAAAGCGCACCCCGAGGTCTTCAACACGATGTTGCAGATCTTCGACGAGGGACACCTCACCGACGGCTCGGGCCGCAAGGTGGACTTCCGCAACACGATCATCATCATGACCTCGAACGTCGGGTCGCGCGACGTGGTCAAGAAATCGGTGCAGGTAGGTTACAGCACCGTATCGAAGAGTGCCACAGCCTCCGCGACGCCCCGGTGCGAATACCGCAAGGCACTCGAGCAGACCTTCGCCCCGGAGTTCCTGAACCGGATCGACGACATCGTATTGTTCCGCACGCTGGAACTGAGCGATGTGGAGCGGATCATCGAACTGGAATTGCAAGGGCTCTTCGAACGCACGCGCCGCCTGGGCTACAAGGTGAAGATCACCGACGGAGCCAAGCGTCGCCTGGCGGCCATGGGCTACGAATCGCGCTACGGCGTACGTTCGCTCAAGCGCACGCTGATGGACAACGTCGAGGAACCGCTCTCGACCCTGATTATCGACGGCAAGTTGCACGAAGGCGACACGGTCGTCGTCGAATCGGACAAGCCGCACGGCGTCCGGATACGCGTGGCATGACAGACGGTCGATTTCCCATCTTCCCGTTGAAAGAGACCGGTTTGAAACCGGTCTCTTTTCTTATTCCGCCACTTTTTTATTCCATAATTGCCTGAAAGATTATTTTTCAACTAAATTTGTCCGGATTTAATACAGTTTCATAACACCGACATGCGTCAGATGCTCCTGAAAGCCCTTGCGTCAGGGCTTATTATGTCCTTGTTTCCATTCGCCGCGATATCGGCGCCCGCCGGGCCGTCACACGCCGACAGCCTGCTCAGGCTTTTATCCAAGACACACGATGCCGTCGGCCGGGAACGGATATACGTCCAGCTGGCCGACCTGAGCGGAGACAGTCTCGAACTCGCAGCGCCCTATTGGGACGCGGCGCTCGCCGAAGCGCGGAAATCCGGAGACCTCTACGGCTGCAAGGACGCGCTGGACTTTCTGGTACGCAAATTCGCAGGCCGGGACTCGCAGCGGGCCGAGAAATACATCGCCCTTGCGGACAGCATTCTTCCGGGACCGCGCCACGCCCTGTTCCGCTCGTCGCTCTACGCCTACTACATCTGGAAGCTGATAAACGACAACAATGCGGTCGAAACCGTAAAACACGAACTCGACAGACTCAAGACCAAAATCCACAACGAACTCTCGCCCGAAGAGCGCATCGAATGGGAATTCCTGACGGGACTCTCCCTAGACTTCTCGTCGCTGGCGACCGAAGCCTACGACAACATCGGCAAGGCGATCCCCTATGTGGAGCAGGCATTGAAAAAACTCGAAGCTTATCCGTTGGAAGAGCGTCTCCACATGGAGCGGATCTGCCGCGACGAGCTTTCCGAACTCTACATGCTCAGCAAAGACAAACGCGCCGAAAAGCAGATCCAGCAATGTATCGGACCTGCACCGCGCATGGCTGGCGATGGACGACCGCTTCGAACGCCCCCACCGCGACACGACGGGTTACATGATGCGCGCCTACTCGAAGATGCTCTATCTGCGCGAGCTGATCTCCAAAGAGAAGGCCAACGAATATTACGGGAAATGCATGGAGCTGGCCCGCGCCAGAGGCGATCTGGCCGAGATTTACAGCACCAGCGCCCGCTACTACCAGTACATGGGGGAATACGAGCGGGCCGTGGCCTACATCGACTCGGCCGTAACCGTCTACAAGCGCAACGGCACAAAAGCGGATTTCGCCTCCATATACGCAGTGCAGTCGTGGCTCTACGAGAATCTGGGCGACTACAAAAACGCCCTCGAAGCGCTGCGCACATCCAATTCGATCCGCCACGACGACCGCGTGGAAGAGGCGCAGAACAGCCTCGCCGAGATGCAGACCCTGTTCGAAGTGGGGCAGCTGGAGCTTGAAAAATCCCGGCTGGCCAACCGCATGAAATTCATCGCCCTGCTTGCCGGCGGGGTGCTGGTGCTGCTGCTCATCGGCTGGAGCGTCTATCAGTACGTCATGGTCCGGCGGCTGACGCACATCCGGCGGCAGCTCACCGACGCCAACGAAGAGATAACCCGCCAAAGCCGCCGCGCCATGGAGAGCGAAAAGATGA
>OJRG01000849.1_pt1 | contig 13916 bp, 9 predicted proteins | sample 1599121 | NCBI WGS metagenome assembly OJRG01 (sample SAMN03922528, study PRJEB24848) | human gut metagenome | isolation source: stool sample | host: Homo sapiens | place: Germany | collected 2010-05
GCTTCTCCATTTATAGCCCCTCAGTCGCTGCGCGACAGCTCCCCCGAGGGGGAGCAAGCGCTCGCCCGCAGCGCCGCGCTTTCGCAGAAAGCGGCGCTGCAAATGCCGTTTTCCTTCACGACCCCACCCGTGAAAATACAATGCCGGAGCGTCCGCAGACGCTCCGGCATTGTTCTATTAAAAATAGTTTTTCCGCTGATTATGCGCAGAGCGCAGCGGAGCGCATTCCAATCGTATGCGTTATACCTTTGCAGCGCCACGCTCCAGAATACCGTTGAAGCGGGAGAAGAAGGTGATGGTGGTAATGGTAGCGGCCAGAATATCGCTGACCGGCTCTGCCAGAAAAACGCCGAATACCGGGTTCGGCAGCAGGTGCGGCAGAATGAAGATGAGCGGGATCAGCAAAATGATCTTGCGCAGACAGGCCAGCAGCAGGCTGACCTTGGCCTGTCCCAGCGCCATAAAGCTCTGCTGGCAGGCGATCTGGAAGCCCATGGCAAAGATACCTGCCATGTAGATGCGCATGGACCATGTGGTGTAGGAAATCAGCGCCGTATCCGAGGTGAAGATGCCCGCCACAGCCCCCGGCGCCAGCATCATGAGCAGCCAGAACAGGCAGGTGTAGCAGCTGCACAGGGTCAGCTGGAAGCGGAACGCCTCCTTGACGCGGAGCTTTTTGCCCGCGCCGAAATTGAAGCTCATCACCGGCTGACCGCCCTGACAGATGCCCTGAATGGGCAGGGTGCACAGCTGGGAAGCGCTGGTGATGACGGTCATGGCGCCCACAGCCACGTCGCCGCCGTACCGCGCCAGACTGGAACTGAAGCTGATGGACAGCAGGCTCTCAGTGGACATCATCACAAAGGTGGAGACGCCCAGCGCCATCACCGGCAGGATGACCTTCTTTTCCGGGCGCATATAGTCCTTGCGCAGGCGCAGGATGGTCTTTTTGCCGGTGAGGAAGCGCAGGATCCACACCGCGCCCACAGCCTGACTGAGCACGGTGGCAATGGCAGCGCCCCGCACGCCCAGACCCAGACCAAAGATCAGGATGGGGTCGAGAATAATGTTGATGACCGCACCGATGACGGTGGTAAGCATACTGGTCTTGGCAAAGCCCTGCGTGGTGATGAAGGGGTTCATGCCCAGCACCAGCAGCACAAACACCGAGCCCAGAATGTAGATGCGGCTGTAACTCAGCGCATAGGGCAGGGTGGCGTCACTGGCACCGAAGAGCCGCAGCAGGGTGGGTGCTCCGGCGTAGAACACCACGGTCAGCACCACTGAAAAGAGCAGCAGCATGGTAAAGCTGTTGGAGATGATCTTCTCCGCCTGCTCCTTGTCGCCCTGTCCCAGCGCAATGGCGGTGCGGGGTGCGCCGCCCGCGCCCACCAGCATGGCGAATGCGTTCAGCAGCATAAGGATGGGGGTGAACAGTCCCACGCCGGTCAGCGCTGCCGCGCCGATGCCGGCAATATGTCCGATGTAAATGCGGTCCACGATGTTATACAGCAGGTTGACCACCTGTGCAACGACCGCCGGGATCATGAGCTGCAGCATCAGCTTTTTTACGCTGCCTGAGCCCATGTCCTGTTTTACCTGTGCCATGGATGTGATTCTCCTTTTTACTTCAAATTTGAACTATCTCTTTTATATTATACTCAAAACCCTCAAAATTACCAGCCCCTTTTTGCAAAATTTTCCGTGCTGCGCAAAAAAGCGTGTCCCTCCCCTACCGCCGTACCGGTCTTGCCGCTGTGCCCCCTTTGCGGTGCGGCATTCCGGGCGGCAGCGGCCTTTGCATCCAAGTTTTCGGCGATATGTCTGTAAAAAAACAAGGTTTTTCGTCAGGTTTGTGTCTTGTGCACAGCGGCATTTTTCAGTACAATAAAGAAGCAGAGAAGAAAAATAAGCGCTGCGATCAAAATGGGTCGCCGCGCTGTTTTGTATTTTGCGGCGCAGCTGCGCCCGGTGAAAAAAGGAGTGCTGTACAATGATCAACATGGTCAAGCTTCCCACCAGCAAAAGCGAACTGTTCCTGCGGGTGGCCAAGGGACATTTTGCCACCAGCCACAGCCACATCAACTATTACATCGACGTGACCACCCAAAAGACCCGCCTTTCCGAGGCCAAGGCCGTGGCAAAGGAGCTGGTCAGCGCTTACCAGCACAGCACCATCGTGGATACCGTGCTCTGCTTGGACGGCACACAGGTCATTGGCACCTGCCTTGCCAACGAGCTGACTAAGGACGGCTTTACCAATATGAACGCCCACAAGACCATCTATATTGTCACGCCGGAATACACCTCCGGCAGCCAGATCATTCTGCGGGACAATCTTGCCCCCATGGTCAAGGGCAAGCACGTCCTCATTCTGGCGGCGTCCATCACCACCGGCTACACCATTCAGGCAGCCGTAGAAGCCGTAAACTACTACGGCGGCATCGTGGCAGGGCTTTCGGCTATTTTTGCCACCACCCATGAGTGCCTTGGCTACCCGGTCACCTCCATCTTTGACCCCACCAGTCTGCCGGATTACGCCAGCTTCGACTCCCGCGACTGCCCCCTGTGCAAGGCCGGGCAGCACATTGACGCGCTGGTGAACAGCTTCGGCTATTCGGCGCTGTAAGCAAAGCTGTTATAGGCTGCTGCACAAACCGCTGTGCAGCAGCCTTTTTGTTGTAGGACGGTTGAAAATGGCTTCCGCTTCGCTCTAGCCATGTTTAGCGGAAATATTATTTTTATTTCGGGATAGCGGAGCGTCTGCGGACGCTCCGCTATCCCATTTTCACGGGAGGGGTCGTAAAGGCAAACGGCATCTACAACGCCGCTTCCAGTGGAAGCGCAGCGGAGCGCATTCCAAATCGTCCCGCACAAAAGGAACGGCGGCGCTGCCGTTCCTTTTTGTTGTCCCCCGGGCGGGATTGTGCTATACTGGTACAAGATGAAACTAAGGTGTATCTGAAAGTAAAGAAGAGGTATCAAATCCATGAAAATTCCCGCAAACGGTTTTACCCACGCCGGCAAGTTCCATGCCGATGACGTGTTTGCTACGGCGCTATTGCAAATTCTGCGCCCGGATATCAAGATCACCCGCGGCTTTACCGTACCTGACGATTTTGACGGCATCGTGTACGATATCGGCTTTGGGATGTTCGACCACCATCAGGAGCCCCGGGAGTACCGCGCAAACGGCGTGCCCTACGCAGCCTTTGGTCTGCTGTGGCGGGTGCTTGGTCCCGGCCTTGTGGGCGAGCGGCAGGCGCGGCTCATTGACGAAAACTTCATCCAGCCGCTGGACCTGAACGACAACACCGGCGAGCAGAACAGCCTGTGCGATGCCATTGGCTTTTTCAACCCGGTGTGGGACTCCAAGGAGGATCAGGACAGCTGCTTTTTCAAGGCGGTGGCTGTGGCAAAGCAGATCTTGGAAAACCAGATCGACAGCGCCAACGCCGTGAACCGCGCGGACGAAAAAGTACAGCAGGCCTACCGCAGCTCCCGCGACGGCATTGTGGTGCTGCCCTGCTATCTGCCGTGGAAAAACGGCCTGTATAAGACCGACGCCCTGTTTGTGGTGTACCCCAGCCAACGCGGCGGGTGGAGCGCCCAGTGCGTCACCGACCACAAGACCAAAAAGTCCAAGCTGCCCTTCCCCCAGTCTTGGGCGGGGCAGCCGCAGGAGGTCATCGAGCAGAAAAGCGGCATCCCGGGCATCAGCTTCTGCCACGCCAGCCGCTTCCTCATCACCGCCAAGGACAAGGAGACCGCCCTTGCCGCCTGTCGTCAGGTACTGAAAAACAATGGACGCCTTGCCTGACGCCGCCTACGTCTACATGGTGCGCTGCACCGGCGGGCAGCTGTACACCGGTTGGACGAACCACCCCGCCGCCCGGCTGAAAGCGCACCAGAGCGGCAAAGGTGCCCGCTACACCCGCGCCCACGGCGCGGTAGGCTTTGCCTATCTAGAGCGCTGCGCGGACAAACGCGCCGCCCTGCGCCGGGAAGCCGCCCTGAAAAAGCTCTCCAAGCCGGAAAAAGAGGTGCTGTGCGCCGCATGGCGGGCCGCCGGGTGTCCCGGGGTGCAGAACGATTGAAAACGCCCTCCGCTGCCGAGGAAACTCCCCCAGTCATCTCGCTGCGCTCGATGCCAGCCCCCTCGGAGATGGGGCCTTTGGCATGGCGGTAAAGTTTCCGGCTAAAGCGCAAAGTTTGCGGGCGCGCCAGAGGCTTCCTCCCAGAGGGAGCTGGCAAAGCCGTCAGGCTTTGACTGAAGGAGTTCGTTCCCCTATAACGCCAGCAAGGCCGTCCGGCATTCGCCGGACGGCCTTGCTGCGCTTATTGGAAAGGATCTATCAGGAGATGGCAATGGTTATTTCGCCAGACCCAGCTTTTTCAGCTGGCTCCAAGCACGGATGACCTGTACTTTGGTCACACGCTTGCCGGGCGTAAAGACGCCCTCACCCATGTCGGGCAGCAGCCCGGCCTCCACAGCCCAGCGGGCTGCCTTGGCGGTCTCAGGCTCGGCTACATCGCTGTAAACAGCGGGTGCAGCGGGTTCAGGTTTGCCTGCGGTGCTCCACAGCAGCACTGCCAGCTGTTCCCGGGTGCTCGGGATGGCCGTGCCCTTGGGCAGCAGGTCTACAAGGATGCTGCCGGTAACAAACTCGTAGCCGATCACTGCGCAGCCAGCAAACATTGCCGTTGTACCGGCCAGAATGCCAACCGTTTGCAGCGGGCTGTACTCGGTGCTGTCCTCCTCCGGCGGCTGCTCTGGCTGCTCCACCGTGGTGGTCTCGGCGGTGATCGTCAGGCTCTTTGCGGGCATTCTGAAGGTCAGGGTGCGCTGCTTAAAGGCATCCTCTGTCAGCGGTTCGTCTGCGGCATCCATCAGGTCTGCCGGGCTCAGTGCGCCGTCAGCGCCGCTCACTACCCACTGGGCAAAGTGCACGGTGTCGGTGTCCGGGTAAGCGGTCAGGCTGACCAGCTGTCCTGCTTTCAGGGCGCTGACGTCTGCATCCTCGGGCAGGGTGATGTCCGCACCGGCAACGGTAAGCTGATAGGTTTTTTCCGGTTCAGGGTCGATCGCGCCTGCGTTTGTGATGCGGAACGAACCTGTTTTAACAGTGCCGCCCACATACCGTGCGCTGCCTGCGGCGGTGACGGTATAGCTGTATTCGCCCGGTTCAGTAGGAGCACCGTTCAGTGCTTCACCATTCTGCTTGTAGGTCACGGTGATCTCGCCGTAGTCCTTATCACTGGTGTTCTTAACGGTTACTTCCTTGGCGGTGCCGTTATAGGTCAGGTCAGTGGGCTCTGTCACGGTAAAGTCTTTGGGGTTCAGCGTGCCCTTCAAGATGGTAAACGTGTTATACTCCGGGGTCACATCGCCGCCCGCGCAGGTGGCGGTAGCTGCTACATTCGCGGTAAAGGTGTAAGTGCCCGGCTCAATGGGAGCACCGTTCAGCACCTTGCCGTCCTGCTTGTAGGTCACGGTAACAGCGCCGTATTCCTTGGTGGCGTTGTCCTTCACGTCCACTTCCACTCTCTTGGGGTTGCCGTCATAGGTCGGGTTGGTGGGCAGGGCAAAGGTAAAGTCTGCGGGGTCTGCCGGCGGCAGCTCTGCCGTGCCCTCGCCGGTGGCGCTCAGATTGAGGATATGGGTCTGCGGGATATCATACTTGCTCAGGTCGATGGTGCTGGTGTAGCGCTCTGTATCATAGCGCTTAGAGCCGCTATAAGCTACGCCGTTCACACTCTTGATGGGCGCGTGGGTGATGACCGAGATGGTGTTCAGATCGGTGTCAACGTAGAGGGTGGAGGTTTTTGCGTCCCAAATACCCTCCATCATGCCATTGATGCCGTTGATGTATTTTTTAGCGTACTCGGCATCTTCCGGTGCGGTGTAGTTCAGGGTGTAGTAATTCGCAGCGCCGTTCAGGTCCTTGGTATCCTTTGCCACCAGCGCGTGGATGGTGGGGTTATTCTGAATGATGCCGCCCTCATTATAGACAACGGTGCACTCGCCGCCGTCAATGATGGGCTGGTAGGGCTCTGCGTTGCCGTCATAGCCGGCCGTATTTTTCACCGGCAGCTTCAGGGTGTTCTTGCTGTTTTCGACCGTGCCGCCGTTTTTGATCACGGCAGTGCCGGTGTAACCGGCGCTGTTATAGCAGCCGTCCAGCACAGCCTTATTGGAAGCCATGTTGACTACCGAATATCCGGTAACATCCAGCGCAGAATTGCGGATGGTAGCAGGCTGTGCCGGGTCGCGCCAGCCGTTGCCGATGTAGTCAAAGCACAGCACCGAATCCTTCACAAGGCCGTCATTGTAAAGGCTCTGCGGGCTGTTCAGCTTGGCATCCGTGATGACGCCGCCCTCCCTATTGTACACATACCGGGTGGAGTTCAGCGTACCGCTGAAAGTGCCGTAGTTTTCAACCGCAAATTTTACTGTACCGGCCTTATTTGTCACCTTGTCGAAGTCCAGCACAGCGTCCTTCTCGATGGTCAGGGTGGGGACATCGTTTGTAAACAGTTCTGCGTGCTTGTGGTTCGGTTCAAAGGACCAGCCGTTGCCCTTGGCACCATAGACGCCGCCGTCCGTACCCTTGGGGAAGCCGTTTGCTTCAATGACCAGTTCCTCTACGGTAACGCTGTTGAACTGGACAGCTTCCGTGCCCACAGTAAAGCTGACTGCGCCGTCCTTGGCAGTATAGTTCAGCTTGTCGTCGCCGCTGAAAACACTTTCCAGCTTGCAGGTGGGCTTCAGGGTGACACTGGTATTGGGCGCGACATAGAGAGTACTATAAGCATCTGCCGACCACGCGGTCACCGTGCCGTCCACTGCCACTGCGACAGGGGCGTACACCGGAGCACTGGCTGCATCGATGGCTACAAGGCCAGCGCGTTCTGTCACAAAGTAGCCGCCGTTGACGGTTGCGTCCTCGGGCAGCGGGTCATCTTCAGTGGTGAACAGACCGCCGTTGACGGTACATTTATCTTCTGCAACATACAGCTTGTCGTTGAACAGACCGCCATTGATGATGATTTCCGTTGTCCTTTTAAGATCCGTGAGCGAGCTTTCAAAGCTGCCGCCGTTGATGACGATCTTTTCACAATTGTCGATATCCACGGAGCAGGTGCGCTTGCCCTTAAAGGTGCCGCCGTTGATGGTAAGGGTACCCGCTGCTTTAACGGTCACGCCGCTGGTATAACTCCCCTCTTCAAAGGTGCCATCTTCAATGGTGACCTTGCCGCCCGCAGCATTAACAATGGCATTTCCTTTAAAGGTGCCGCCGCTGATGACAGCCCCGGCTTCACAGATCACCTTGCCGTAGAAGGTGCCGCCGGAGATAGTGCCTGCGTTGGTCACGGTGTAGCCGTTATGGTATTCCGAGCCGATCCGCGCCTTCTGCAGGGTGGCACCGGGCTCGATCTTTACGTTCCATTGGATGCAATTATTGTAGCTGTCATAGCCGTAATTGCGGAGCCGGAAGGTGCCGTCTTTCAGGGTGAGCGTATTGCTGGTCTCATCGTAGGACCAGCTGCCTTTGCCGCCGCCGAAGGGGTCGCCGGCGGGCTTGCCAGACCAGTCATCTGGAAAGATATCGGTGACATCGTCGTTTTCCTCTGCCAGTGCGGCAGCGCTGGCGGTGTCGGGCGGGGCGCTCTGGGCAAGGGCGGGCAGCGGCATTGCGGTCAGTGCCATGCTCAGCGCCAGAACCATGCTGATGAGCCGTTTTTGCATAAGATCCTCTCCTTTTTAAGCGCCCTTCCAAGCCGGGCGTTTTTTGTTGTACCCAGTGTACCACGTTTTGCCCGCTTTGGACGGTTTTGGGCACGAATCGCCCCGCAAATGCGCTGAAACGACCCGGTGCACCACACGCACCCGCAAAAACAGAAAACCGCCCGGTTTGCGGTTACCGGACGGTTTTCTGCTCTATAGGAATTATGGGAATGGCATATTAAACAGAGCACTGCTCTGTGCTTGTAGTATACCACGAACGGCGGCAAAAGTGGTGCAATTCTGCGTGAATGGCCCCTGAAATGCATCGAATCGCCCCGAAAAACCCAAAAAAGCCCTTGCGCACCCTTTTGGGGCGCAAATAAGGGACTGCCGCACAGCGCTGTGCGGCAGTCCCCTGTATGGGTCATTGCATTTTACTTGCCCGCCAGCAGAACGGCAAGCACAGCTTTCTGGACGTGGAGGCGGTTCTCCGCTTCGTCAAAGATCTCGTCCGCGTGCTGCTCGAACAGGGCGGTGGAGATCTCCTCGCCCCGGTGGGCGGGCAGACAGTGCAGCACCAGCGCGTTGGGCTTTGCGTTTTCCAGCAGACGGCCGGTGAGCTGGAAGCCCACAAAATCCCGCAGACGCTGCTCGTTCTCGGCAGTGCCGGGGGCGGTGGTGTTCCACGCGGCGGTGGCTACGATGTCCGCGTCCCGCAGGCCCTCGGCGGGGTCGGTGGTCAGGTGAAAGGCATTGCCGTATTTGTGGGCAAACATCAGCACATCCGCTGCCGGGCGGTAGCCCGGGGGACAGACGCAGGATACCTGCATCCCCGCCAAAAGGCCGCCCACGATCAGACTGTTTGCCATGTTGCTGCCGTCGCCCACAAAGCAGAGCTTCAGCCCTGCCAGCGTGCCCCGGCGCTCCCGGATGGTCATCAGGTCTGCCAGCACCTGACAGGGGTGGGCGTAGTCGGTCAGACCGTTGATCACCGGAATGCCGGAAAGCTCCGCCAGCTCCTCCAAGTCCCGCTGGCGGTAGGTGCGCCAGACGGCGCAGTCGTAGTAGCGCCCCAGCACCCGGGCGGTGTCCCGCAAAGGCTCACCCCGCCCGGCCTGTAATTCGGCGGTGTTCATGTAGTTGCCAAGACCGCCCATCTGGTACACACCCACCTCAAAGCTGGTGCGGGTGCGGGTGGACGCCTTGGAGAACAGCAGCGCCACGCTTTTGCCCGCCAGCAGCGGGGCGGTGCGGCCCGCCTTGCAGTCCGCTTTCAGCTGGTCTGCCACATCCAGAATGTGGATCAGCTCGGCGGGGGAAAGGTCGCCCATTTTCAGCAGATTTTTCATGCCTGCTCCTTCGGAGCCGTCGGCTCCATCGTGCCCAGCACCTCGGCCAGCACCTCCAGCGCCATATCTACCTCGTGCTCGGAGACGGTAAGCGGCGGCAGCAGACGCAGCCGGGTCTTGGCGGTAAGCACCAGCAAGCCCTTTTCGCGGCAGGCAGCCAGCACATCCGCAGCCTGTACATCAAAGAATTCGATGCCCACCATCAGGCCGATGCCGGAAATGTTCTTGACGTGGGGCAGCTTTGCCAGACCGGTGCGCAGCTGTACGGCGCGCTCGCTGACCTGTGCAAGGAAGCTCTGGTCCAGACGGTCCACCACCACGTTGGCACCGGCGCAGACCACCGGGTTGCCGCCAAAGGTGGAGCCGTGGGTGCCGGGGCCCATGCCCTCGGCTACTTTTTCATTCATCAGCACCGCGCCGATGGGCAAGCCGCCGCCCAGTCCCTTGGCAAGGGTGACGATGTCCGGCTTGAGGTTATAGTGCTCACAGCACAGGAAGGTGCCGGTGCGGCCTACGCCGGTCTGCACCTCGTCCACGATGAGCACAAGGTCTTTTTCGTCGCACAAAGCGCGCACGGCCTGTACATAGTCCGGGTCCAGCGCCATCACGCCGCCCTCGCCCTGAATCAGCTCCATCATCACGGCGCAGGTGTGGCGGTCCACCAGCTCCCGCAGCGCCTCGATATCCCCCGCCGGGACGTACTGGAAGCCTTCGTTGAAGGGGCCGAAGTAGTTGTGGAACACCTCCTGCCCGGTGGCGGTCAGGGTGGCAAGGGTGCGGCCATGGAAGCTGTTGACCAGCGTGATAACGTTGTAGCGGTCCTTGCCGTAATGGTCCACGCTGTACTTGCGGGCGGCCTTGATGGCACCCTCGTTGGCTTCGGCACCGGAGTTGCCGAAGAAAACTTTGCTCATGCCGGTGCGCTTGCACAGCTTTTTCGCCAGCTTGCCGCAGGGCGCAGTATAGTAGAGGTTAGAGGTGTGCTGCAATTTGTGTGCCTGCTGGGACACGGCTTCTGCCCAAGCAAGGTCGCAGTAGCCAAGGCTGTTCACCCCGATGCCGCTGGTGAAGTCCAGATACTTCTGTCCCTCGGGGCCCTCGGCGTACAGCCCGTGGCCTTTTTCCAGCACAACGGGGTTGCGGTTATAGGTGTGCAGGACGTACTCGTTGTCCCGCTTGATGACTTTTTCAGAATCCATAGGTGTACCTCCTGTGAATAGAAGTTCCGCGCATGCGCTGCTCCCCCGGAGGGAGCGTTTTTTCTATTATAATACTGCTTTTTCGCTTGCGCAATCTTTTTATTCGCGGTGGCTGCGGCGGTAGAAGCGGGTACCGGAGCCGCGGTCGGAGAACAGTTCCAGCAGGATGGAGTGCGGCACGCGGCCATCAATGATAACAGCTTCGTGCACGCCCTGATAGATGGCATCTGCCATGCCGCCGATCTTGGGGATCATGCCGCCCGCAATGATACCGGCGGACTTGTAGCCCTCGATCTCGGTCACTTCCACCTCGGGGATGAGGGTGGTCTCGTCCTCCTTATCCCGCAGCAGGCCCGCGATATCGGTCATGGACACCAGCTTTTCGGCCTTGAGGGCAATGGCGATCTGGGCCGCGGCAGTGTCGGCGTTGACGTTGTACGCCTGCCCGAGGTCGTCCATGCCCACGGTGGCGATCACCGGAATAAAGCCGCCGTCCAGCAGGCTTTCGATCAGGGTTGCATCCACATGGACGATCTCGCCCACATGACCCAGCTGGGGGTCCAGCTCGGTGCAGCGGAGCATCTGTCCGTCCATGCCGCACAGACCCACGCCGCGCCCGCGCAGCTTTGCCACAAGGTCCTTGTTCACCTTACCTGCCAGCACCTGCTGCACGATCTCCATGGTGGCATCGTCCGTCACCCGCAGACCGTTTGCAAAGTGGCTCTCCACGCCCACCTTTTTCAGCATCTCGTTGATGGCAGGCCCGCCGCCGTGCACCAGCACTACCCGCACGCCCAGCAGCGTCAGTGTGACAAGGTCGTTCATCACGGCGTTTTTCAAGCTCTCGTTGATCATGGCGTTGCCGCCGTACTTGATGACCATGGTCCTGCCATGGTATTTCTGGATATAAGGAGTGGCCTCCGAAAAAAGCCGCGCCATTTCTTCGTTTTTCATATACTTTCCGTTGCTCCTTGCCGTTAGCGTTCTTGGCTCTCCCTTTGAGGAAAGACTTCCCCCGCTCCGGGGGAAGATGTCACCGCAGGTGACAAAAGGGGGAATCTGTCACCGTAGGTGACTGAGAGGGCGCAGCATTAAGTTCTGTAATCGCCGTTGATCTTCACATAGTCATAGGTCAGGTCACAGCCCCATGCCTTGGCGCTTGCCTCGCCAGTGCCCATATCCACCTTGACCAGAATATCGTGCTCAGCCAGCACCTTGGCGGCTTCGTCCTCGCTGTAGGGGTGGTAGGCAGCGTTCTCGCACACATACACCTCGCCCGCCTTGCTGGAAAGCCAGACGCAGACCTTATCAATGGAGAAATCGCCGGGGGTGTAGCCGATGGCGCACAGGATGCGTCCCCAGTTGGCATCGCGGCCAAAGACCGCCGCCTTGAACAGGTTGGAGCAGACCACACTGCGGCTGACGGCGCGGGCGGTTTTCAGGTCGGGCGCATGGGTCACCTCGCAGGTGATCAGGTGGGTGGCGCCCTCGCCGTCTCCGGCGTGCTCGGCGCACATGTGCTCTGCAATGGCGGTCAGCGCTGCCACAAAAGCGGCGTAGTCCGCGTTTTCCTCGCAGATCTCCGGGTTGCCCGCCAGACCGGACGCCATGATGATCAGGGTGTCGTTGGTGGAGGTATCCAGATCCACGCTCATCTGGTTATAGGTGCCGGGCACCACGGTCTTGAGCGCCTTTTCCAGCAGCGCGGGCGAGACGGCGGCATCTGTGGTGTAGAACGCCAGCATGGTAGCCATGTTGGGGGCGATCATGCCGCTGCCCTTGCCGATAGCACCCACGGTGCACACCTTGCCGCCCAGCTCGAACTGGATGGCGTACTCCTTTTTATGGGTGTCGGTGGTCATGATGGCGGTGGCAGCGTCCGTGCTGCCCTGCGCGGTGGCAGCCAGCTTTTCCGCTGCCGCCGGGATGCCCCGGGCAAAGGGGTCGATGACCATGGGCTGACCGATGACGCCGGTGGAGGCGGGCAGAACATCCTTTTCGTCAATATTCAGCGCCTTGCCCACCAGTGTGCAGCACTCCTCAGCCAGCGCCACGCCGTTGGCGGCGCAGGTGTTGGCGTTGCCGCTGTTTACCACAATGGCCTGTGCATAGCCATCGGCCAGATGGGCGCGGTCCACCTTGATGGGCGCACCGCAGACCTTATTGGTGGTGTACACGCCCGCAGCAGCGCAGCGCACCTCGGCCTTGATGAGCGCCAGATCATATTTTTCGCTGTGATTTGCCCGGATGCCGCAATGGACACCGGCGGCGGCAAAACCCTTGGGCGCGCAGATGCCGCCCGCAACTTCCTTATACTGCATAACGATTTTCCTTTCCCACAAAGAAAAACAAGTTTATTCCAACCCCTTGGTCTCTTCCAGACCCAGCATCAGGTTCATGCACTGGACGGCGGCACCGGAGGAGCCTTTGCCCAGATTATCAAACAACGAGACCAGCATCATCTGGTCTCCCGCGGCGTTCACGGTCAGGTACAGCTCCATGCGGTCGGTGCCCGCCATGGCATTGGAGTACAGGCCGTTTTCCGGCAGCGGCTCGTTCAGGCCGTGCACCTTGACGGTGGCGGCGTCCTTGTAGTAGTCCGCAAGGGCGGCAGCCACGGCCTCGGCGGTAGTGCCCGCAAGGGTAAGATCCAGCGGCACCAGCACCTGCATCCCGCAGTAGTAGTCGCACACCACCGGCACGAACATCGGCGTGTGCGCAAGGCCGCTGATTTTCTGCATCTCCGGCAGGTGCTTGTGGCCAAGGCTCAGGCCGTAGCTCTTGGGCGCATCCAGCTTGCTGTGCGCCGGGCGGTCGGGGCTTTCGTAGTCCGCGATCATCTTTTTGCCGCCGCCGGAGTAGCCGGAGATGCCGGTGCAGCTGAAGGGGTAGCTTTGCGGCACCAGCCCCAGCTCCACCAGCGGGCGGGCGATGCTGACAAAGCCGCTGGCATAGCAGCCGGGCACTGCCACGCGGTAAGAGTTCTGAATTTTTGCCTTCTGTCCCTTCAGCTCCGGGAAGCCGTAGTCCCATGCGGCATCGGTGCGGAAGGCGGTGGAGGTGTCCAGCACCTTCACGTCCGGGCGCAGCAGGGGCATGACTTCTTTAGAAGCTGCATCCGGCAGGCAGAGGAAGGCAAGGTCGGCAGAATTGATGACCTTTGCCCGCTCGTGCACGTCCTTGCGTCCCTCGGCAGAGATGGACAGCAGCTCGATCTCCGGGCGTTCGGCCAGACGGTCGGCGATGCGCAGACCGGTGGTGCCGGAAGAGCCATCAATAAACACCTTTACCTTCATGCGTTTTCCTCCTCCCATGCGTCCAGCCGTGCCGTTGCCAGCGCGATCTGCTTTTCTACGCTGGCGGCGCTGGGCCCGCCGTAGCTGGTGCGTCCCTCGCAGCAGTGCACAAGGTCGATGGCATCATAGATATCGGCCCCGAACAGCGGGCTGTAGGTCTGGAACTGGGTCAGGGTCAGCTCCTCCAGCGTTTTGTCGGCGGCAATGCAGTCCGACACCATGCAGCCGGTCAGCTTGTAGGCATCCCGGAAAGGCATCCCCTTCTTGGTCAGGTAGTCGGCGCAGTCAGTGGCGTTGATAAAGCCCTTTGCGGCGGCGCGGCGCATATTGGCGGGCAGGGTCT
>OJRG01000850.1_pt1 | contig 13904 bp, 9 predicted proteins | sample 1599121 | NCBI WGS metagenome assembly OJRG01 (sample SAMN03922528, study PRJEB24848) | human gut metagenome | isolation source: stool sample | host: Homo sapiens | place: Germany | collected 2010-05
GTCTGGGGTTTTATGCCCTTTTTTACTTTTGTCTTTGACCAATTTTTTCAGACTTATTACCTCCGAGAAAAACAAAAGCCGGAAGAACTGCATTAAAACATACAGCACAAATGATCACTGTATGGATTCAAGCAGCCTTCCGGCTATCATATTCAATTGCCTGCGTTATTGTGGACTTGCTCAGTGCGCAAATCCGTAACGATTCCTTGCCTCTTTCCGAGACGAAGTCTGACGCCATACCATAGACGTATCGAGAGCCTGAACGCAAGCTCCTGCCACGCTTATAGTATAGCAGAGAAGTGCCGAAAAGTCAAGGTTTATCGGCGTTTTCGCGCCAAATTTTACGAAAAATATCGCAAAATTTCCGTTTTTCTCTGTCAGACTCAGTCTGGGGGATTATTCCTCGTCCTCTTCATCATCCGGCGCCTCATTTTCACGCTTTTTCTTGAGAACCTGCATGACGATCAGAGTGCCGATTGCAATGACCATACCTCCTGCAAAGAGGATGATATGCAGCGTCGGGATGCCGGATGCCGCCTTCTCATTTGTCTCAGGGCTTTGCTCTGTTGTGGCAGGAGCTTGCGTCCGGTCTGTTGAGTCCGCCGTATCCTCCGGTTCCGGAATCGAAGTTGAGGAATTTATGCAGGTCAGAATGTACTGGGAGCTGCCGCCGATCTCCAGGCGGAGCACGCCGTCCGTTCCGACCTTGACGGTGCCGGGGTAAACCCCGGCGTCCGTCTTGAGCTGGAACTCTACACCCGACCATGATGTGCCAAGTTGGATTTCCAATTGCTCTGCTTTTACCACCTGCAGCTCGCTGCCGTCCGTACCTTGCTGTGCCGCATAGACCGGTGTGACCGGAACGCAGAGAATGCAAAGCAGCGACAGGATCAGCAGAATGCCTTTTGTCAGTTTTGCTTTCATTACCTTACCTCCTTGGTCAGTCTGCAAGATGCTTCTTCTTGCGGGAATAAAGAATGGTACCGATCAGGACGCCAAGACTTGCGAGCATCAGACCCAACCACAGAGCCATATGAGAATTGTCACCGGTCTTCGGGCTGTCCGGATGATCGGTCGTGACCTTATCGTTATGGACATTGACCGTCAGCGTTTCATCAGCGGCCAGCTCGATCTCAAAAGGATCCGGGCGTTTATAACCGGCGCTGACGCCGTCCTCAACCTCCGTCACGGTATATTTGCCGATGCGCAGGTTTTCAATGAAGATCTCACCGTTTGCGTCGGTCGTGAAAACTTCATCGTAATTCTCACCCGTGATACGGAAGCTGAAGCCTTCCACGCGGCCGTCCGAGGATGCCTTCACGATCTTCAGATTACCGACCATATGGTCGTTGATGAAACCGACGCCGGCCTGATTCTCTACTTTCACCATCTCGCCATCAGTTACGATTTCAAAATAGTAGTATCCGTTGTCCTTGACATAGTTTACAGGTGCCTGCTTTTCATAGAGGAAGTATCCGCCGTAACGCAGCTCGGCGAGTTCGTAAAGGCCAGGCTCACATTCCGAAAGGGTGCCGACCAGTTCATCCACATCCGGATCAAACTGCTGATTTCCGTTTACATCACGGTAGACCTCAAACACGGCACCGGTAAGCAGATGGTCGGGATAATCCTTATCGACCTTGGTCGTATGGACTGCGCCATAGATATGGCGGTTCTCGGCCTTGATCTCGATCACGGCGCCATCCGTAGTAATGTCGACCGGGAACTCTGTCTCGTTGAGAACGAAGCCTTCGGCAGATTTCAGCTCACGCACGATCCATTTCCCGAATCGTACATTTTTAAAGGTGAAGATGCCGTCTGCATCGGACACCGCCGTCAGCACGGCGTTTTCCTCTGTGAATTCCGTATCATCCTCCGTAAAGAGGCCAAACAGCGCACCCACAACCGACTTTCCGTCTTCGTCGACCTTGTAGCCTTTGATGTCGCCGCGAATGAATTTGTTTTCGACGGTAATGAAAACGGTTTTGCCGTCCTCGGTGATTTCTACCTCGAACGGTGTTTCATTGAGCACATACCCGGTCGCCGGCTTTAGCTCACGGATGATCCATTTCCCGTACCGGATGTCTTCAAAGCGGAACTTACCGGTGCTGTCAGACTCGGTTACACGCACGGCAGTTTCCTCGGTAAACTCCGTTTCACCTTCACGGAACAAACCGAATACCGCACCGGCGATCACATTGCCGTCCTCGTCGAGCTTGGTGCCCTCAATATTGCCACGGATATACCGGTTCTCCAGCTGGATGTTCACCACATCGCCGTCTTCGGATACTGTGACCGGATATGCCTTTTCATTGAGGACAAAGCCCTTGGCCGGCTGGATCTCACGAACGACCCAGGTTCCGAATGGCACATTTTCAAATTTGAAGGTACCGTCCTGTGCGCTTTCCGCCGTTAAATACGCATTTCCAGCCGTATACTCATTTTCATCATTGCGGAACAGACCGAAAATCGCACCGGCGATCACATGACCATCCTCATCGACCTTGCGACCGGAAACCATACCGTACTTGAGGTCGTTCTTGATCGGGGCGCCGCCATTGACAGAGATCTCGACCACCTGAGTTTCCTGCGAACCGTAGGAGAACTCGAATTCATAATGGGTGTCATCCAGGATGTAGTGCTCGTCCGTACTGCGTTCCTGCAGGTAATAGCTGCCCAGAGGCAGGTCGGTACTGACCGTCGCCATGCCGTTATCATCAAAGGTCACGATCTCAATGAGTCCGCCTGCCGGAATGACGGTCCCGTCACCGGCAACCAGGTCAGTCTTGGCATACAGACCGAAGGTGATGTTTTTCAGCTCGCCGTTCATACCGATGCCGAACAGCTCGTTCTGCTCCAACACCTTGCTCAGGGATACTTTGACCTTTTGGCGCTCGTTATAGAGATTTCCGGCAGTTTCCGTAACGGAGACCTCCTGACCGGCGTAAGTCAGCTCCACTGTCTGAATCGTGCCGTTCAAAACCATCCCGTGCGGCGCGGTGATCTCCTGGATCTCATATTTTCCGAGATACAGTTCCTTGCTCGACGCTACGCCGTCAGACCCGGTCGTGATCGTATCCACGATCTCGCCCTTTGCGTAATGCATGACGCCGTCAAGCGTATATATGTCTTCTGCGGCACGGATCTCAAACACTGCGCCGGGCAGACTCTTGACCGCATAGACCGGTTTATAGATTCCGTCCGCTTCCGTGACCGTCCAGAATACTTCGCCGGTCTTAGTGATACGGATGATACCTTTCTGCGGCATGTTGGAACGGGTGACTTCGATCAATGTGATGCCGCCGTCCTCGGTCGCTGTGTCTGCGGTCACATCAAAATAGACCGGATCGGAGTTCAATACATAGCCATACGGAGCCTTGACTTCCACAATGGAGTAGCCCTTCCCGAACGGAAGCACTTCCGGAGTGATCAGATAGCCTTCCTCGTTAGTGTAGAAGGTGTCGATCACCGTCAGCTCCGGGTAGGTATACTGCATGGTAACTCTGGTACCGTCCGGGTTATAGATCTGGAACGCTGCGCCTGCATATGGGATACTCAGGCCGGATTCTGCATCCGTCTTTTGAATCTTGAGATATCCGGTAAAGGGGGCGTTGTTGAGCAGATACTGATAGCAGCATCCGTCTTTATCAATGAAAACATCGAAGGGTGCTGCCAGATCAAAGCCCTCCGTACCTTTCGTCTGTCTGACTGTATAGACGCCGTAAGGAAGCTGCTTCGTTCCGGCATAGCCGTGTTCGTCTGTAATCAGGTAGTCCCGTTCCGTATCCCTGGCTTTCTCGTAAGATCCCGCAGTCTTCAAATACACCTCAAATTCCGCTCCGGTCTCAACCGTCTCCAGACCGGTACTGCCGTCATCCATATGTTTGATGAGATACAGGCTGCCAAAGATAATGTCCTCATAGACATCCAACTCTTTCGTATTCTTCTCCAGCGTATACTGTCCGGGCGTCACACCGAGCCAATAGACGGTCTCATCCAGAAGATATCCTTCCGAAGGTGTGATCTCACGGATGTTCCAACCCTCGCCGCAGGGATAGTAGTCAGTCAAGAAATATCCGTTTTTATCCGTCACATAGGTGTCCACGAGCTCATCGTAACGATAAACACCGTAAACTGCTCCTGCGAGTGTGGCATTGCCCTGGGTTTCCCCGTAAGGATAGCCGAGTTTCTCCACAATGCTGTCTGAGTCGAGCGAGAGCATCTTTGTGGTTCCATGCTCACTATTGCCGCGAAGAGAGGCATCGACCTTGAGGACATCGGCACGCCATTTCTTGAGGATATTATCAAATCGGCGCTCGGTCACTCTATTCCACTCGACCGAAATGTTCTGCACCTCCGGGATCACATATCGCTCGGGGGTGTTCTCTTCGGAAAGCGTGTAGTCCGTACCGATCGGGACACGCTCAAACACGGCCGTACCGACCGCATTGGTCACAGCGGTCATATCCACGCTCTCGCCGTATTCGGAGGTGCCGGTCAGGCGGAAAGTCAGACCCTCCACCAAGCCGTCTTCGGCGGTTTTGCGGACTTTGACCATTCCATACTGACGCAGGTTGGCAATGTCCAGGGTGATAAGCGGGCTGTTATCGTCGATCGTCACTTTCCACTGTGCATCGCCGTCCGGCTGGTAATTGACCGGGACTTTGGTCTCTTTTACAATATAATCGCCATAGATGATCTCACCGGACTTGGCATAGCCGTTTTTGTCGGTAGGCCCGATCACGGCGATTTCTTCACCGTCCAAATCATAGACAGTGAATTCCGCTCCGCTGAGGTCCTTTCCGGATTCAGCGTCGGATTTCAGAACTTCAATATGACCCTTTTTGAGCCGGTTATAAGCATTGACCGTTGCCAGGCTGCCGTGTGCAGTATCAATGGTGACCTTCCATTCTGTCTGACCATCCGGCTCATAATTAAACGGGAAGGTCGTCTCGACCACTCGGTAGGAGCCGTAAGGAATATCTGCGGATTTGGCATATCCACGGTCATTGGTCGGTCCGATGGTCGTTACCTTTGCGCCAGACATATCGTAGACCGTAAAGATGGCTCCCTTGAGCGCCTCATTGGTACCGGACGATTTTTTATAGACCTCAATATTGCCCTTTTTCAGCTCATTGACGGCCTGGATCGTTACCACGCCGTTATTGGAAGCGCTGACCGTGCGAGTCCACTCCTTGGTTCCCGAATAGGTGTAGTCCGTCGGGAATACCGTTTCCACAATTCTGTAAGTGCCAAACGGCAGCCGCTCTTTGGTGCAGGCGTAGCCGCGGCTGTCGGTAGGACCGATGGCATATTCTGTTCCGGTCGAGGTGTTGGTGGCAATAAAATAGGCGCCGCTCAGTGCTGCGCCCTTCGGATCCTTTTTATAGATTTCGATTTTGCCGGCTGCCTCTACGAATTCCGGAGTAACGACCTGTACGACGGCTTCCGGATAGTCACCCTTGGACATACCGACAATGGAGCTGATTTCCGGTCCTCTATCGTTGCCGACATGAAAAACAAAGTGGGTTCCGTTGTAATAACCGGCGTATACGGCAACATGGGCGATGTCCCCGGTCGGAATGTGTTTGAAAATGATGAGAGATCCGATCGGGATATCCTCACTGGGGATAAAATTATTGCCGTTCGCATTCTGACTGAAGCTGATGCGGCGTGCCGTACCGGCACTGACCCAAGCATTCGCAGCGGCATTGTATGCCGTTGCGGTACGCAGATTATACGGGCGGGTTGCACTGCTGGTGTCAATGCCCGCAATGTTCGGTAGATAGTTGTAGTACACATACGAAACAAAAGAGGCACAGCAAAGGCCGCTGCTCTCGAATCCGGCGATATCCGGTGCGAGCCCGGTTGCCGTACCGCTTTTTGCAACGGTTTCTGTTCCGTACTTATTCAGCCCGTAGGAGATTTTCGAGAGATAGGCTGTTGCGCCGCCGCTGTACTTTTTGAAAATTGTTCCGTCATCTCGTTGCGCTTGTACCTTATAGCCGGTGTACTCCAGCGCGTCGAGGAAAACATTGTCCAGCATCTCTGCCGGAATGTCAGATGCCGGTGCCGCAAAAACGCTTGTCGGCATCATAGAGATGAGCATCAGCACTGCCAAAAGCATTGACAGGATGCGTGAGGTGAATTTCTTGTTCATCTTGGTATCTTCCTTTCTTGATTTGGGTATGAAAAGAGCCTCACCACTTTTGGGTGAGGCTGCAATTCCTTGATGGTTCTTAAAGATTGTCCGTGTTTTCAGCGGTAACTGCGATATCGCAATACCACATGCCGCTTTCATAGGTCACGCCGACGGCAATATATCCATACTCGGCCGAGCCGATATAGCACCAATGCTCTGCGCTGTTTCTGACCAAGGTCGCCAGCCGATAGGCAACTTCGTCCACCGTACCGACATAGCCCGCCTTTGCAATGGCTTCGCTGGCATTGGCACGGTAGTACGGCTCGCCGCTGCCGCCGTAGACGCTCGGATCCACATACTCGCCATACTGAAGCGCTGTCGCCGCTGCACGCTCATCATTTGTATCATGGGCAAAATTGCCGATGAGCTGTCGGCTTCGATACTCAGCATAGCTCGTAAGACCCGGCAGTTTGACTGCGGAAGATGTGCGGAAGCTGTTGATGTACTCCAGCACCTTATCAGCAACCGCCCGTGTGTCCTCGGCCCCGGCATAAGATTTCTCAGGTTCCGAAGGCGGCTCGGCAGGCTTGGTTTCCGGCTCGGTCTGAGGGGGAGTCGTAGACTCAGGGGCCTTCTCGCTTTCCGGTTCGGTAGTCGACATGGGATCCGCCGGCTTGGCAGGGGCTGTCGTCTCACTTTCGGTTGGGTCTGATGTGACGGTCGTATCCTGAGATGTCTGGCTCTCCTCCAGGGAACTCTCCGATTCAGTCTGGTGAGCAGAGGACTCATTGGCAATTGCTGAGCCCGGGATCCCAGAAGGTACAGAACTATCAGCCGAGTCTGTGGTATGACAGGCGGCAAGTGTCAGGCAGAATGCCAATGCGCAGGATAAAATCAAAAGCTTTTTCATGATGCATACTCCCGGTTCGTGTTTTTACCATCATTACACGGACGAGTCTGGGATTTTACAACTCAGCACGCAAGCTTATAAAAGCCGCGGTCCGCTTCGTCGACGCACCGGTCGAGGATTTCGTAAAATCGCTTGGCATCCAACTCGGTATCCAGCCAGTGTGTGGCACGGTAGGAATAGCAGCCGACTTCGTCGTTGATCGCATGACTTCCGAGCACGCTTCTCAGATTCAGATCGTTTGCGATCCGGCACTGTTTTGCGGTACCCGGATGGGTAAGCGCCTTGGCGAGACAAATCACCATCAGTGGGTGCAGCTCGGAAAAAGAGATCTGCAGGTAATAATCCCGATACCGACCCATGATCGAAGTTTCATCCTGACTGTCGATCGGCAGCTCTGTCAGAAGCATCTGACGGGTATGCTCGGCGATCTCTTTCCTGCGATGCTGTTCTTTCTGACTCAGATCACAATGTAGCATAGAATCTCCTTTCTTTTCTCAATGCGGCATGGCAATGTGGGTAATGGCGCCCCAGATCCGGTTGGTCTCGTGATTGATCCCGAGGATCCGAACGGTGACTCTGGCACCTCTCGGCGGGCGTCCCCGTTTGGGATAACTGCACAGGCAGTCGATGCCGCCGTCCAGCGCCACAAACACGCCGTTCACATCCACCATACTGACAGTACCGACATAACGGTTGCCAACGGAGTATCTGCGCAGGGCTTTCTCATACGGATTTTCTCCTGCCTGTTTCACGGAGGCGGAAACCCGAACATGGTCACGGTCGCTGCGATCCACATCCAAGACCTTGACGAGGATGCGCTGGCCGGGCTGGAAGTGGGCCGCCGCGTCCATCCAGCGTTGGTAGCTCAGTTCTTTAAGGGGAATGTAGCTCTCTACACCGAACAGGTCGATGAAGATTCCGGCACGGATGGCAGAGACAACTCTTGCTTCTGCGCAAACACCGGCATAGATGCGGTTGTTGCCGTCCCGGTCTGTGCCAAAATACATTTCTTTTCTTCGGGCACGCATAGCCTCAAGGCGGCTCGCCGCTGCAATACCGGATTTGGGATCGATGCCTTTGACAATATAGTCGACTTCGGCGCCGAGGCGCTTGGTCAGCATGTAATGAAGTACCTCGTCCGGGTCACGCCCGCGATAATCTTCGGGCGGCTCCACTGCCTCGGCAGCAGGAATGATGACTTTGAACTCACCGTGATACAGGACTGCAAAGGCATGTCGTGGGTTATCCGCTGACTGTTCCACACCCTGGATCGTCCCGGTCAGGATACGGCCGCTTCGCTGCGACTCGATAAGGTCGAGCAAATCGTTCTTAGCCTTATCCGCCTCCGTTTCGACCGTTGGGCGATCGTCAATGGACAGCACCGACACGCTCGGTTTGGTATAAGAGCGTTTTCTCTTGGGCTTTGGCGCTGCATCGACGCCGTCTTCCTTGGCATTCGGTGCATTTTCAGGTTCTGTGTCAGACTGGGTCGGTTCCGGCTCGGTCTTCTTTCGCCTGCGGGGCTTTTTGACCTCGGTCTGAGATTCGGTCGGTTCATTGAGAGCTCCGTCCGGAATTCCGGCCGAAGAGGCGCCCGCATCCGCCGAATCTGTTTCAGTCTGGGAGAGTGAGGCATCACAGGCGTCATCCGGTGCCCCTTCGGCAGGCGATGCCGTGATATTCTCCTCAGTCTGGGGTTCCTGCGCCTCCAAAGGAGTCGTCATCTCCTCGGGAAGCTCTGCTTTCTTTTTGGTTGGCATAGATTTTCCTCCTTTGTCTGTTAAAATTTACTCGGCGGTTGTGCCGAGCTGTATAAGCTTTTTCTGCGCGCCGCTTTCTTAGGCGGCGTCGGTTCGATGTCAGACCGGATTGGTTCGGGAATCATCGTATCGGCTGCCGGCTTATAATCATATACCGATGCCTTTACGATCTGTTTTGCCATCGGGTGTCTGGTGAAATCCAATTTGTTCAGCTTCAGAATGTTATGCCCGCGTATGATGCAGAGCAGTTCCTCATTGGGAAGCCGTAAAACCTCATCCGGTGTGAGCAGCCGTCTGCGTCCCTGACCCTCGGTATGGCGGTACTGGGGAATGACCTGCGCCACTGCGATAGTCTGACGGACCGTCATGGTGGAATTGACCTGCACCGACATATCACCGGACCGGGCTGAGATATACTCGGCGGTCACATCATCGGTGCAGCCGAGCATCAGTTGGATGTCGCAGTTGCCGATAATTTCGGACCATAGATTCTTGGGATACCGGTTCTGCAGCTGACCGAGGCTCTGCACGGCCAGCATGACTCGGATATCTCTCGACCGTACCACAGAAAGAGATCTTGCAAAATCGGATCCGTCTTCCGCGCCTCCAATGCGGCCCACATTGTTAAACTCATCCAGTATCAGATTGACGGGCACATTGCAGCGGCCGTTCGGGCGACTGTCTGCATATCGAGTCAGTTTGATGAACATGAATGAGAAAAAGAGCGATGACAGGAACGCCATCGTAGCGTCCTGATCGCTCAGCACAATGTAATAGATGCACTTACTTCTGCCGGGTGCCGTCAGGTCAATGTCAGACTGACTCGTGATCCGCTGGACCGCCTGATTCTGAAGCACCTGAAGACGGGTACCCAGACCCAGTATGATGCCGGAACGCACCGTATCACTGGACTGGGCAAACAGATTAAAGGGCGCCCGTGCCGGATGGTCAAGCGGCAGCTTGTCAAACATAGCGGTCAGCTGCCGTTCGCTGTTTTGTGTGAGCAGCTGATATACAGCGGGGAGATGCTTCATATCGGGGCTTCGTGTCCGATCCTGGTCAATGAGCAGGATCAGCGCCTTCAAGAGATTGCCTTCGCCGTTGTCCCAGAAGTGATCGCCTTTACCTGAGCTGGTGTTTCCGATAATGACATTGGTCAGTACCTGCGCCATCAGCGTGTCGCCGTTCAGGTCTGACATACAGTTCCATGAGTCGCCGTGTTCAGGGGATACGAGATTGTAGATTTTCACATCATATTCTTCGTTTCGGAACATTTCCGAGGTATCGGCATAAAGCTCGCCCTTGCTGTCGGTTACGATCACGGACTCGCCGCGCCGCAGCGCCTGAAACAACGCATTGCGGATGATCGCGCGCGACTTCATGGTACCGGATGCGCCGAAAACGGCAATATGGCGGTTCAGTCTGGTGTCCTCCGGCATACAGACGGCTTTGCCGTTGTACTCGCCGAGGATCGTACCTTTGGCATCGGGGACCGGAGATATCTCCAGAACTTCCTTCATTTCTTTTTCGTCCATCCAGGATGCCGTGCCGTAGATACCGGATTTGCTTCTGGCAAAGCCGCGGGGATCATGCTGCTTTCCGTCAAACTTATCGTGGAGCTTCACATAGGCGAAGATGGCACCGGCGATCAGCAGAATCATCAGAATGCCTTTGATCCCGTTGCCACTGAAAGCCGCCGGAAAACAAATCAGCGGATTCCAGCTTACCGGTTTCATCGTGCTTTCACCGGAAACACCGCCGCTGTCCATCCACGCTGCGTAGTTGCCGAGCAATTGGCCAAGCATTCCGCCCAGATAGAACAGCCCGACGCATCCCAGTATGGCGGCGATGATAATGGCTATCTTGCAGTTTTTATCGTTCAAATAAATCCCTCCTTTCCGGGTCAAGTTCTGCCTCCACAGCGTCAAACCCAATCGTTTTTATTGTTACGCGGTTCCCGAGATACTCTCGGATGAATGCCATCTGGTATGGGTAACACAGCACCTCATAATTTCCGCACTGATTCTCGACGGCTTCCTTGAAGCGAACCAACCTTGCAAGATCTCCGTCCAGATGCGAGAACACATAGGCATCACCAATTTTTGCGTCATACTCAAACAGCCCACGGTCATAGGTTCGCACTTCCGGGTCAAATAGAAGCTCCAAGAGCCGTTCTTTCCAATCGGGTACGGTCATAAGCCGCAGCTGGCGACTGCCATGCTCATCCATAGGAATGAAATACAGATTGCGGTAGATGGCATCAAACCGGAACTCAGGTCGCTTGGTTGTGTCGGACTCTAACAGTGTCTTCAGTGCGATGCTCTCAGACTGGCCGAATAGAATGGCGGCCGGCGTTGCATCGGTGCCGGCATTCAGGCGGCTGATCTCAATAACGCTGTGCAGCGTTTTGAACTCGCCCTTGCCGCTCCATTTCATCACGGCGCTGCGCGTGTTATAAACGGCGTATGGCCGCTGTCCAAGATAGGCGGTTCCCACCATCCGGGTAAACATCGTTTTGTTCATCTCCGCTTCGCCGAGCTTCTTCAGTTCTTTGGCAAGATAAAAGCAAGGCGCATTGGGTATTCGTTGGGTAATGGTCCGGTTTTGAAGAATGGGAAGTATATACGGTCGGCATTCAATACCTGAGCGCATACACACAGCCACCGCTTCGGCAACACGGTGGTTTCTGTCCCGGTGTGCGGCATTCCCAGGGAATTTGTGTTCCCAAAAGGCGTCCATGTAATACCGGTAAGCGTCCGGGTGAAGCCAATCCAGTATGGGGAGAGCACCCTTATAAAAGCGCACAGATCTGCTGTTGCCTTTGCCGGTAACGGTAAGCAGGCGTGTGGTCAGTTCCGTTTTCGTTTGAGGGATGCGGAATGTTTCTGGCGTGGTGAGCTTATGAACCAGGGCTTTGTAAGCGCGTTCATTGCCGAGCAGGTAGAGCGAACGAATCGGATATTCACCGACGACGGAAAGCATTGCGATGAGCTGCCGGAGCTGACTGCCCGGGCGGAAGTATTGCATAGGCGCATCACCTCGCTTTGTAAGAAATTCCGACCACATGACTGCTCTCTTTGTCGGAATTTCCGCCGTGAAATCTGCCCCAAATCGCCGCTATACCGGGCATTTTTGACTCCCAATTTCTTATGTAAGTTTTCCGAACCGGAAAACGGCGGTTTTTACATAAGATTTTTCCCTTAACAAAAGCGAACTTCATAGAGCTTCACCCCCTTATCCGGCAGCGTTTTCTCTTCGACCATCCACATAGGAAAGTCGTGTTTAGGGATTACATAGACTTCCGTGCGGTCCTCACTTCCGGCAGCGCTGCAATAGTAATGCGAGCAAACTGCCGGGTGATCGTCGGGCAGAACATACAGTGCCAGAATGTCCGTGACCATATTGGTTTCGATATTATCGTGATCCCGCATGGCCCGTTCCGGGCGGCTTCTGTCATACACATGGCGGTAGGCAAGTACGCAATCCCGAAAGCGAACCGGAGGCTTGCCCTCAAAGAACTTCCGCATAGCCGGATAGAGGTAGGAGCGGATATAATCCGCCGAGCCGGACGCTTTCTTCGGCAGCAGTGCCGGAATACGGACGGAGAACCATCCTTCGGCTGTAAATCCGACCTCGACCGGGATCGTATCGGATATGATCGCATCCGTTTGGGCCGTTGCCCCGGCTGCTCCGGTGTAGGCCGGAAGGACACGGGTGAGAAGGACTGCCTGCTCGGACAGTTCCTCAAGCCGAAGCGCCCGGTTATAGCTTTCCGGGAGGTTTCCGTTTTCGTAAAACCAACGGACAGCAGCGGCCTGTTCCTTCATGCGGGACAGCTTGGCTTCCACCTTACCGAGTGTCTTCATATAAGTTGTTTCACCCTTCATGCTCGGTCGCCTCCTCACTGTAAAAACGGACCTCCGGTTCGTCCTGGCCGCAAAAATCCACCGTGGCGAACAGACACGGCGCATTCGGAAGCCGAACAGTGCTCACCATATCGATTCGAGGCACCACAACGATATATTTCATATCTTCCTGGGGCTGAAGCAGCTTCAGCAGATTCTGCTCTCCGTCATAGAGCACCACGATCTCATAGCCGACATTTTCTTTCAGAAAAAATAGCTGCGACGGGTAGACCGCCGGATAATGCGCCATCGGCTCCACCTTGTCAATGAACCGGAGCAGCACCCATATTGCCAGGATCATCCGCTGATCCGGCTGGCACATCGGGTCAAGCCCGATATAATAGCCGCCGGAAACATCTGCGATACGCATCTGCCTTTTCAGATTCCGCAGGATCTTTTCTGCCGTCTGCGGCGGCTTTTGCAGCATTTTTATGATTTGCGCACGGGGCAAGGCTCCGTATTGCGAGAGCCATTTGACCACATACTGTTCATCTGTCAACAGCACGATAACCACCTCCTTTTTGTACTCATTTGCACCCAAATGCGTATTCCGTGCAAAATACGCATCGTTAATCTGCCTCTTGCTGCCGTTCCTTGAGGATAGCTTCCAGCTCGGCACGGTCGGTCGTGATCATTTCCTGTTCCTCTTTGGATGCCTTGATGATGACAGGCACCTTGCTGTTGTTGGAGCAGATCAGCGCCTCGCCGCGTTCAAAGCGGGTAATGGAACGGATCTCGGTTTTTGTGAGCTTCAGCGTATCCCGTACAAACTCCGCTTCGTCCGGCTCCAGGTTCAGAATGATCTTGTTTTTGGAATTGTTGATAATGGCCCGACCGTAGCGCCCATCTTCCAAGCCGAAGAAATCGGACAGGTCCTGTGTTGCGGAAATCGCCGCACCGCCGAATCCACGAATGACCTTGAAAATCTCCAGACAGAACTCTGCCGCCATCCGGTTGGAGCCGGCACCGATCAGCTGCCAGATCTCATCGATCATAATGGCTTTCTTTTTTGTTCGGTCGCTTTTGATTTTATCCCAGACATAATCAAGGGCAATCATCATACCCACAGGCAGCAGCTTGCCCTTCAGCTCCGACAGGTCGAGAACGATATACTTATTAGACAGGTCCACATTCGTCTGTTGATTGAAGGACTGCGCCGAGCCGGTAACAAAACGGCTGACAATAAC
>OJRG01000880.1_pt1 | contig 13407 bp, 10 predicted proteins | sample 1599121 | NCBI WGS metagenome assembly OJRG01 (sample SAMN03922528, study PRJEB24848) | human gut metagenome | isolation source: stool sample | host: Homo sapiens | place: Germany | collected 2010-05
TTCTCCTCGTTGATGAACCGCCATGTGTGGGTGGGCAGCAGCAGCAAGCCCTCCGCAAAAAACTCCATCCATGCGTCCAGAACCGTGTCTGCGCCGCCCTCCACCGGGCCGATGGACTTCATAGAGGAATGGATCAGGATAGTCTCGTTCCCTGTCAGCCCCATCGCAGCAAGGTCGTGCTTGAGGTCAGCCTTTGTATATGCCATGTCATTTCTCCTTTTCGGGCGTTTTTGTTTACCTCCAGTTTACCGCCTTTCGGGCAGCAAAGCAAGCATACACGCAAAAAGGCACATGCCCTGCCGCATCTGCCGGAGACGATCCGGTATCTGTGGGGTATTTGTCCTTTCAGCTTTTTCAGCAAAATCCTGTATACAATATTTCAACCCGCAGTGTTGCCACAACAGCCAGCGCCGTGCTTTTCTATTGTAATATTTGACAGTTATTCTCTGTTTTCTTTATGCATTTGATACAACAGCCGCTTGATTACGGCATTTCATCAGCACTTTTCCGCATTGCAAAGCGGTATATCCGTTTTTTCGTTTCAGGAGCAGCTCTGTGTGTGCGCGCAAGTGCTTGTATACAAGCATTCAAATAAAGTTCCGTTCCAGCATTGACATTCGGTTGCCGCAACGGTACAATGATACTAAGATCATATTTACCGGATAAATGGAGAACGACTATGGCTACATTACAGCACACGGATGAGCTCTATCATATTCTCGAGGACGAGATCTGCGCGTTGAAGATCCTGCCCGGGGAAGCGCTGAGCGAGAACCAACTGTGCAAGCGGTTCGGTGTTTCGCGCACCCCCATCCGCAGCGTTTTGCAGCGGCTGGAGCAGAACCGCTTTGTGCAGATCATCCCCTGCAAGGGCACCATCGTCACCGCCATTGATATTGGCGTGGTGGATCAGCTCATCTTCCAGCGTGTTGCGGTGGAGGGCATGGTGTTCCGGGATTTTGTGCAGAGCTGCTCGCCCATGGAGATCCTTGCGGTAGAACACCTTTATAATGTGCTGCTGGAGGCCGCTGCGGGGCGCAGCGACCCGCAAAACTTTGATTTCAACCACTTCCTCAGCTGCGACCTTGCCATGCACGAGTACTGGTTCCGCAAGACCAGCAAGGAGTACCTTTGGGAGCAGATGACCCGCCCGCAGGCAGGACTATTCCCGCTTTATCCGTCTGGACATCGTAGGCGCGCGCAACGTGTCCAGCGTTGTCAGCGAGCACGCCGAGATGCTGCGTATTCTGCGGGAGAAGGATCTGGACGCCATTGAGCCGCTGATGCGTACCCACCTGTACGGCGGCGTGAGCCGCATGGGCAGCAAGGTCTACTCGGACGAATACCGCGTCTACTTCAAGCTGCCGGAGGGCAAATAATAAAAAGGTCGCTGCACAGTCTCCTGTACAACGGCCTTTTTCTGGTTGCGCCAGCAGGAGTCGAACCTACGATGGGGGAGTCAAAGTCCCCTGCCTTACCGCTTGGCGATGGCGCATCATGCAAGATAGTATAACATATTTTCCGCTTTTCCACAAGAGGTGTGCCGCGTTTTTGCCGCTTTTTTCTGTGCGCTGCCCGCTGCATTTGCGGCGGTTCGAGTCGTTTTTTGGCTTTGCGGCAAAGGTTTTGCTTTTTCCATATCCTGCCATGTTTTTACGAAAGGTAAGTTTTGCGGGATGCGTTTTTCAAAAAGCGCAGTCTACACGGGCATAAATTTTATCTTGCAAAGGTGAAATTTATTTTTTTCTTGATTTTTCTTATTATTTTCTCAAAAGACTGTATTTTTTGTTGCGCTTCTGGTACACTGGATGTGATAAAAATAAGTTGAAGAAACTTCTCCTGCGTCTGGGCTGCACCCGGGCGAGGCAGTGTCTCCATCTTTGTGAAGGAAAGCGAGGGATCTCATGAAAAAATTCCTGAAAACGCTGGTGGTCGGGCTTTGCCTGTTCACGCTGCTGTGCTGCGCACTGCCGGCTGCATTTGCTGCAGACAAAACTTCAGGGAGCAAAAAGGAAGAGAACGTGTACGCCATTGGTATGGATGCCCAAGGCGGCATCTGCTCTACCGTGGTCACCTACACGAACCTGTCCGGCAAACTGGAGAGCACGCCTGAGCAGCCTACCATGACGGGCTACACCTTTGACGGCTGGTACACCGAGCCGGTGGGCGGCAGCAAGGTGACCACCTCCACCGTGTTCACCTCCGATGCCACCATCTACGCCCACTGGACTGCCAAGGCCAGTACCACTACCGTACCGCAGCCCACCACCCAGCCCGCCGCCACCCAGTGGCAAAAGTATGTAGGGCCTGCCCTTGTGACCGGTGCCCTGCTTACTACTCTGCTGGTCGCCACCATGTTCTGAACACTGCTGTAAACGCAACGATACCATTGAAGAAAGGGATCTTACCATGACTACTTCTACCATGAAAATGCCCGCCAGCTATTCCGCTATCGAAGCCGAGGAGATGACCTATCTGGACGGCGGCGCCAGCAACGCTTATCAGGCCTTCCTGGACGTTGGTAAGGTGTTCAACTACATCGCCCGCATCTTCTCCGGTGCAAGCTCCATCATCAACAACGTCAACGTCATTTACCAGTCCTTTGTATCGCTGAACAGCCTGCTGGGCAGCTTCGGCAAGTAAAAGGATCACCCCAAAGTTTGGATACGGGAGCCGCGCTTTTTTCGAAAAAGTGCGGCTCCCGTTTTTCGTAGGCGCACTGATTCAGTGCATTACTGCGCAGAACTTCGCACCCCAGAATTATGAAGGGAAATTTTAACAATTCTGTGGTATATTACCTTCTTTTTAGGTGTTTTACATATAAAATAAAAAAATTTGCGATATTTTTTCGGCTTTATCTCTTGATTTTGTGTCCGATTTGTTATATTGTTGTTACAGGGAGTGTGCTAAAATAAGATAGTTTATAAAAGGTCTCTCCAGCCGCGCAAATCGCGTGGAGACAAGCGATTTTTCAGGCATTTTCTTTAAGTTTTTTCGGTATTTTCGAAAGAAATTTCGTTATCTTTACATTCGGGAGTTTGTACGCAAATGGCAGATCGTGAACTGCGGCGGATGCACCGCGCTGAACTAATAGAGATCATCTATGCGCTGAAACAGAGCGAGGACCAGCTCAAGGCGCAGAACGCCGCGCTCACCGCGCAGCTGCAGGACCGGCAGCTCCGGCTGGAAAGCGCCGGTTCCATCGCGCAGGCCGCGCTGGAGCTGAACAACGTGTTTGCCGCCGCACAGGCCGCCGCCGATGACTATCTGCATTCGGTACAGGCCAGCGTTGCGGACACCAACGCCACCGCTGCCAACACCCTTTCGCAGGCACGCAGCGAGGCTAAACGCATTCTGGAACAGGCACAGGCAGACGCCGACAGTCTGAAAGCGCAGGCGCAGCAGGAATGCGATGCCATGACCGCCGCCGCCGCGCAAAAGCGCACCCAGACCGAGGCCGACTGCAAGGCCATGGTAGAGCGCGCCGAGCAGGAGGTGCAGCAGCGCTGGCAGGCATTTGACCACAAGGCCAACGAGCTGCTGGACCAGTACCGCTGCACAGACGGCCTGCCTTCGGAGGAAACATGAAAAAACGCGATATCCGGTTCGCTTCCATCCCTTCCACCGAGGAAGTGGCCGCAGAACGTGAGCGTCTTGCGTACCAGAGCCGCTACCAGCGGGTGCTGCGCAGTACGATCTATATTCTGGTGGTGGTGGCCGCAGTAGCCGTGCTGCTGGCTACGCTGTTTTTGCCGGTGCTTCAGGTCTCTGGCGACAGCATGAACCCTACGTTGAATGACAAGGACATTATCCTGCTGGTAAAATCCAACCACATTGAAAACGGTGAGTTATGCGGGTTTTACTGGCAGAACAAACTGCTGCTCAAGCGCATCATCGGGCAGCCCGGTGATGTGATCGATATGGACGTGAACGGCGTGGTCTCGGTAAACGGCGTGGCGCTGGATGAACCCTATGTGGACGCGCTGACCGTGGGCGAATGCGACATCCGGTTCCCCTATCAGGTGCCGGAAAACCGCTACTTCGTGCTGGGCGACCACCGCTCCACCTCCATCGACAGCCGCAGCAGCGTGATAGGCTGCGTTGAAAAAAGCCAGATCGTTGGCAGGGTTTTCCTGAGGATATGGCCCTTGTCCAGCTTCTCGTTGATCCATTGACCCCGGGAGGAGGTATTCCGTTATGAACGACATTCTTAAAACGTACATGGAGCGGTTCCGCGAGAACCGGCACACCCTGCGGCGCTACACCGCGTTTGTGCTGGCACTTGCCATGATCACCACCCTGTTCGTAAACTGGCAGCTGCATGGCGTGGGCATCTCGATGACCGCGCAGTACCAGTGCGGCGAGGAGGAGCACACCCACACGGCGGATTGCTACACCAAGGTGCTGACCTGCGGCTATGAGGAAGGCGAGCTTGAAAATGCGGACGAGGTGGCAGCCGCCGCTGCTGCGACCAGTCAACCCACCGTTGAGGCTGAGCCCATGCCGCTGTCGCTGGAGCCGCAGATCGAGTTTGTGCCCCACGAGCACACCGAGGACTGCTACACCGAGGTGCAGACCCTGACCTGCATGGAAGAAGAGCACGTCCACGATGACGACTGCTTCGACCCTGAGGACGGCAGCCTGATCTGCGACAAATTTGAGCATACCCACGACGAAAGCTGCTATACCACTGAGTATGAGCTGACCTGCGGCTTAGAGGAGGGCGAGCTTGTGGAGCAGGTGGTGGAGCCCACCCAGAGCGCCGCACTGGCAGCGATGGCTGTGGCCGAGCCCGTGGCGCTGGCACCGATGGTGGACACCGTGGAGCCCATCTACCACCACCATACCGATGCCTGCTACGAGGAAGTGCTCACCTGCCCCCTGCCGGAGCACCACCACACCGTTGCCTGCCTGAGCGACACTTCTGCCGACCTTGAGACCCCCGAGGAGTGGCAGGCCGCCAACGCCGAGGCCGTGATGACCGGCAACTGGGCCGAGGATCTGGTCAGCGTGGCGCAGACCCAGCTGGGCTACGAGCAGAGCGAGAAAAACTTTGAGATTGACCCCGCGGACGGCGTGACCCTGCGCTACTACTCCCGCTACGGTCAGTCCTACGGCAACCCCTACGGCGAGTGGGACGTGATGTTCCTCTCTTACTGCCTGAAGTACGCCGGTATCCCCCAGAGCGCTATCCCGCAGGAGGCCAGCGTGCTTGCCCTGCGCAGTTCCATGAGCGACATGGACTGGCTGCTGGACGGCGAGGACGGCAGCGCCGCCGATGTGGGCGACATCGTTATTTATAATAAGTACGTCACCCGCACCGTGGCTGTGGACAGCAGCGCCGACGGTGCAGCGGACGGTCTGGACGACCAGTTCAGCATGGACGCTGAGGGCGAGAACGGCGTAGCGCTTGAAACTTCCGGCGCTGCCGCGCTGGATACCGCCCCTGCCGCCGAGGACACGACCACCCTCGATACCCCTGATCTCCCCGACACCGTTGACACGGATCAGCCCGCCGCAAAGCCGGTGGACAGCGCCGACACCGCTGCGCCCAGCGTGGGTTCCCCCGCTGCCGAGCCGCAGACCACTACCGTGACTGACGCTCAGCCCGTGGAGACCGTGGGCATCGTGAGCAGTGTGGACAGCGACGCCGACACGCTGACCGTCATCTCCGGCGATGTGGACGGCAAGGTGGCTGAGGTAACGCTGTTCGATGCTGATGTTCTGGCCGTGGTGGATGTTGCCGCCGCCCAGTACGCCGACACCTACGGCGGCCAGCTGCCCACCATCTCCGCCAGCCGTCCGAACCGTGCGCCCGCACTGACGGCGGGAGCACCGACCCCGGTGGAAACTCCACTTTCCCATGATTTCACAGATAATATTACCTCTGCAAAATTGCAGTATCGCGAGAACAGTTGGGAGGACTGGCAGGATATTCAGGATAATTCCGATGTCGATGAAAACGATCAGATTCAGGCTGTTCTGGAATACACACTGCCTCCCTGCACGCTGTCTTCTGATTTAAACACCATCAAGTATCCCCTGCCGGAAGCTTTAAAGAATTTTACAGAAAACGGCATCGTCTATAATTCCAGCAAAGAAGCTGTTGGCGTTGGCAAAGTAGAAGGTGGTTATGTTTCCATTACTTTCTACGATGCGTATGTGCAAAAAAATGCTAAAGGTTCTGAAATCAGTGGTTCCTTGGCTTTCGATGGCGAAGCCAAGGAAATGAACATAAAGCACGACACGGAAACCACAATCAAGTTCAACGATAGCCACTCCAGCAAGATCACCATTAAGAAAGATTACAATAAAAAGGGTGATCTTCACACCCAAAAGTATACCAGCGACTATGACCTTGAAAATGGTACTGTAAAGTACACCGTAAAAGTATCGAGCACCTATGGTACAGCCGGTAATCCTGTTCAGCTGGAAGATATCATGACCGATATCAAGCTGGATACGGCAAAGGGCATCACGGTCGTAAAGAAAGACGGTACTCCTGCCAGTATCAACGGTCTCACTTATAAAGCCGACGACAAGGGCTTTACCGGCACATTGCCCGCGCTTGGCGAAGATGAGTATTACGAGCTGACCTATTGGGGCGTGCTTCCTTCGGATTTGAAGGGCGGCAACGTTACCACGAACAATAAGATCCATGTCGAATCGACAAATTCTGATAATGAAAAGATTGAGAGTGACGCTTCGGTAGATTTCAGCTTTAACACTGTGAAAAAGCAGGGCGTTAAAAATAGTGACGGCACCATCTCTTGGACGGTCAGTCTGAACGAAAATCATGCCAACATGAAGGACTGGATCCTGAGCGACGAGTTGAACGGCAGCGCCTACACCGGCACTGTTACAATTACTCCCTCGACAGGTACTTCCTTTGACGTTCCGCTGCCTTACAAATTTGGCTCTGACACCGCTGATACGGATACTACCGCAAGCTACATCATCACTTACAAAACTACGGACGATCACCCCTATAACACTTCGCAGGTCACAAACAAGGTGATCCTGAAGGACGACAAGGGCGGCGATAAGGGTTCTTCCGAATACGGTGTTGAGGTTGGCAGCAAGGACGCCTATTTCAAGACCGGTACCGGCGTTACCGATAATGGCGATGGTACTTTGACCCTTAACTGGGAAGTTGAATTGATCATCGACAAGGATTATCCTGCCGGGGGATGGAAATGGTGTGATTATGCATCTTATTACAGCGAGTGCAAACAGTATTTCACGCCTGCGCAGCGTACAGCGCTGTATGCTGAATTAAATCGTGTTCTCGGTCACTCTGATTATACTGTTACCGACGGTTATCATCCGAAAACTGATGACGGCACTGGAAACTGGGGTTCGATTGGCATTGTTGGAAACCGGCCTTTGCAAAAAGATACCGTTTTGAAATTCAGCTTTTCTACTACGGCTGAGTGTCCCAGTACCAAAACTGATTTCAAGAATCACTGTACCTTCAACGGTTACACTTTTGAAGGCACGAACACCTACAAACCAGGCGGCAATGCAGTTGTAAAGAAGCTTGATAATCGTACCAATTCCGAGGCTAACAGCAGCCACGACTACGACGATATCAATGGTAAGCTGGAGTGGAAGGTCGAAGTCACTTTGACCGAAGCCTTTAAGGCTGTTGAAAGCGGACTTGAGTATATCGAAATTACCGACACGCTCCCCTCCGGTGTAAAGATTTCGGACATTGATATCAAAACCAACAATTACTGGGGTAAAAACGGCGAAGAGAAAAACGACAGTGTGTGGAAGCTTCACACATGGATCAACAATGATGCATCCGGAGGTGCTACTGGGCATGGTCCCGACATTCCCGTTACAACCACCACTGTTGGTGATCATCAGGTTGTTAAGCTGCGTATTCCCCTGCAGCTTTTGAAGTGTCTCGTAGCAGATGAAAAGATCAATATTTATGTAACTACTGCCATCAACGATCCAGCGAGCTGGGGAAGCACGCAAAAGAACTTTACCAATGAAGTCAATGTGACTGACAGCACCTCGAAGGATTGGGGTACAGCCTCGCAGACGCAGGAGATCACCTACAACAGCCTGCATGATGCTGTGCAAAAGAGTGGCAGGCAGGTTGACGTAAGTGAAGCTGCCGATACAGTGGAGTATACGGTTATTGTCAATCCCGATGGGCAGACAATTCTGGGCAACCCCAATATCAAGCTGACACTTGTTGATGATCTTGCGTACACTTATGACCCCTGGTATAACAATAAGCTCATCACGCTCAAGCCTTCCAGTGTTGCCGTGTATGAATACGATAAAGCTACCAATACCCTTGGAAGCCCGCTAACCGTTTCAGAGTATTCGTATCTGTACGAAACCATCGGTTATGGTTCCGGCACCGGTACAGAAAACCGCATTAACCGCCTGACTTTCACCTTGCCAAACGCAAAACCGCTTGCAGTGGTTTATCGATACCTTTCTAATGCTTCTCACGACATCACTTTGAACAACACCGCAACCTTGTTGGCACAGGACAAAAAGATCACCTCTGTTACGGATAGTCAAAACGTTAAAATCACTTCCAGCTCTTGGAATGCCAATGCCAAAGAGGGCGTATACGCCTACAAGGTGGATAAAGACAATAACGGTCTGTATCTGTCTGGTGCAAAGTTCAGCTTTTATGCGTGGGACAGCACTAAAAACGATTGGTCTTTGGTGACCAATCAGATCGTCACGGACGACGATGGTCAACTGGTTGATGGGGAAGGGCATAACCTTTCCAAAATCATGGACGAAAATAACGTTCAATTCCGTAATCAGGCATTCAAGCTTGTGGAAACGATGCCTCCTGCCGGTTATATCCTTGATCCCGACAACGCCTACTACTTCTATATCCCGGATAGTGATAAGAGTAAGTATCCAGAGAACCTTCCCGCTGACCTGAGTGCTTATCATGCATTATCCGTTGGCGGATACCTCTATCTTACCAATGAGAAGGAGCAATCTCAGGATTACGAGCTCCCCTCTACCGGTGGCACCGGTACACTCCCGTATACAGCCGTGGGCGGCACAATGATGCTGTCTGCGTTGGCATATAGTTTTATCCACCGCAAGCGCAGACACGAAGGGAGGGCAGATGACTAAACTGCACTTCCCTGCTGGCGTGCCGGGGTTGAGCCCCCGCCCGCCCAGCGCAAAGTTTACGCATTAGTCCGAACACAAACTACACCCCTCCCCCCTGCACAAAATGCAGGGGGCGGCAAGGGGCAGAAAAGAAAGGGGCTTTTTCCATGAAAAAAGCAATGAAAAAACTCATGGCTGCGCTGCTGGCAGTTGCTATGGTTTGCGCCATGGCGATCCCGGCGTTTGCAGATGGCAGCAGCTCTACCAGCACTGCTGCTGTTACCCTGTACACGATCACCGCACCTAAAAACGGTCACACCTACGAGATCTACCAGATCTTTACCGGTGATTATGATGCACTCCAACCGTCCATGCTCGCCAACATCAAGTGGGGCAAAAACGGCACTGGTACGGCTGGCGAAGATGTTGAGCAGACTGTTCTGGACGCACTTTCCAAGGTTGCTTCCTACACAAGCGACAGTGATAAGCTTGACGTTATCGATAAATATGTCACTCTGACCAATCCTGTAGAGACCATTACAAACGGTGGTTCTGTTGAAGTTGTTGGCGGCTATTACTTGATTAAGGACAAGGATGGCACGGTGCCCTCCTCCGCGGCTTATACCCCTTACATCGTTTCCGTTGTTGGCAATGTTACCATCGAGCCGAAGAGCAATGAGGTTCCTAAATTTACCAAAAAGCTGAAGGACACCAACGATACTACCGGCGTTATTACCGGCTGGCAGGATTCTGCCGACTATGATATCGACGATAAAATCCCCTTCCGCCTGCAGGGCACTGTTTCCAAGGACTTTGATTCCTATAAGACGTATTACTACGCTTTCCACGATGTGGAAGAAGCCGGTCTGACCTTTGACCCCAGCTCTGTGAAAGTTTTTGTTGGCGATGAAGAGACCGGTACTAAGATTGATGCTAGCAATTATACTGTCGTTACCAACCCGGCCGATGGCTGCACCTTTGAGATCGTGTTTGATGATCTGAAAAATATTCCCAGTGTTACTGCTAAATCTATCATTACCGTTACCTACGAGTCCACGCTGAACGGGAACGCTGTTCTGGGCGCACAGGGCAACGTCAACACGGCAAAGCTGGAGTACTCCAACAACCCGCGCGGTAACGGCACGGGCACAACTCCTTGGGATAACGTCATCGTCTTTACCTACAAGGTGGTCGTGAATAAGGTCGATCAGGACAATAATCCTCTGGTAGGTGCACAGTTCACTCTGACCAAAAAGATTAATGGTGGCACGGAAGTTATCAAGACTATGACCATCGACTCTAGCGAAACTCAGTTTACGCTGTCCGGTCTGGATGACGGCGAGTACACGCTGACCGAGACTGCAACCCCCGCCCACTACAACACCATCAGCCCCATCACCTTTACTGTCAACGCTGATCATACTATCACTTGGGAAACCGAGCGTCGTGAAGATATCCTGACCTCTTTGAGCGGCGACAAGAAGGTTGGCGAAATCACCTTTACTTCTAGCAAAACCGACGGAACTCTGACTACAAATGTCATCAATAATATCGGCACTACCCTGCCCGGCACCGGCGGCATCGGCACCACCATCTTCTATGTGATCGGCGGCGGCCTGATGGTTGCAGCAGCCATCCTGCTCATTACCAAAAAGCGCATGGAGAACCGCTAAGCTCTCCTTTTCCCCTGCACAGAGCGGGGCTGTAAAGCCCCCTGCTCTGGTCCTGAAACTATAACGTTAGGGAGTAGCCCATGAAAAAGAACAAAAGCACCATTATATTGATCCTCGTCTTTTTCGTGGGTCTATCCGTGATGTTATACCCCACCATCAGCGATTACGTCAACCAGCGCAACCAGTCCCGCGCGGTGGCAAGCTACGCGCAGGACGTGGACAACATGACCGATGCGGATTACAGCGCCTACTTTGACGCCGCCGATGCCTTTAACGCACAGGTGGCCGCTAACGAAAACGCCCTCTACCGCCCGGATCAGCTTACCGGCTACAACGAAACGCTGGATATTACCGGCACGGGCATTATGGGTTACATCACCATCGCCAAAATCGGCGTGGAGCTGCCCATCTACCACGGCACCGACGACAGCGTGCTGCAGATCGCCGCAGGCCACTTAGAGGGCACCAGCCTGCCGGTGGGCGGCGCGTCCACCCACGCGGTCATCTCGGCGCACCGCGGCCTGCCCAGCGCAAAGCTGTTTACCAACCTCGACCAGCTGGAAGTGGGCGATACCTTTACCATCACCGTGCTGGATCGGGTGCTCACCTACGAGGTGGACAAAATTTCCATCGTGCTGCCCACCGAGACCGACGAGCTGAAGATCGCCGAAGGCAAGGACTACGTTACCCTGATGACCTGCACCCCCTACGGCATCAACACCCACCGCCTGCTGGTGCGCGGCCGCCGCGTGGAGACCCCGGATCAGTACAAGCACCTCCGCGTTACCGCCGAAGCGCTTAAAATTGAACCCATTATTGTTGCGCCCATTATGGCGCTGCCCATGCTGCTGATCTTGCTGATCGGTATGCTGCTTTCTACACGCAAACCCAAGAAAACGAGAGGTGAAGAACATGAAAAGCATTGATTTGCGTCATCGTCTGGCGGCTGTGCTGCTGGCTGTGTGCCTTGTGGTATGCTGCGCCCTGCCGGCCTTTGCCACCAGTGCCAACATTGTGCTGGGGCGTCTGGGCTCGCTCCATGTCCGCCTGTACGACACCCACAACGATGTGCCCCTGCGCGGCGGCGAGCTGACCCTGTATCAGGTGGCCACCGTCAAGCGCACCAACGGCAACCTGTACTTTGACTATACCGGCGATTTTACGGGCTGCGGTGTGGTGCTGGGCGACCTTTCCGACAGCACGCTGGCTGACCAGCTGGTAAAGTACCTGCCCGTTGTGCCCGCCATTGCCGCCCAGCAGGACGTGAACGAAGAGGGTTACGCCGACATTACCAAGCTGCCGCAGGGGCTGTACTTGGTCGTGCAGACCGAGGCATCCCACGGCTACGAGGCCATCAAGCCCTTCCTTGTGTCCATCCCCATGCCCGATGGCGACAACTGGATCTACGATGTGGACGCCACCCCCAAGGTAGGCGCTACCATCCCGGAAACGCCGGACATCCCCGACACCCCGGATGTGCCAGTCACACCGCCGGATACGCCCGACACACCGGACACCCCCGATCTTCCGGAGCAGCCGGATACGCCCGACACGCCGGTAAGCCCGGACAGCCCCGATAGCCCGGTAAGTCCCGGCAACCCGGACAATCCCGTAAGCCCCGAGAACCCGGATAACCCGGTCTCCCCTTCCAACCCGGATAAGCCTGTTCTGCCCCAGACCGGTCAGCTGAACTGGCCCGTGCCGGTGCTGGCTTGCAGCGGTGTGCTGCTGTTTGCCGCTGGCTGGGTGCTGAACCGTCAGGGCAAAAAGGAAAACTGACCCTGCCTCCTTTCTTTTCGGCATAGTTTGGCGTTGGGTGCCGAATTTGCTCCCCCGCAAGGGGGAGCATTTTTATGCCCTTTCCCCCTGCCGGGCACAGTACGATTTTGAATGCGCTCCGCGTTGCTCTGCGCATAATCAGCGGAAAATATATTTTTTAATTTGCAATTCTGGAAAATCTGCGGATTTTCCAGAATTGCCTTTTCACGGGTGGGGTTTGGGCACAAACCCTCTCAGGCATCTCGCTTTGCTCGATACCAGCTCCCCCGAAGGGGGAGCTTTTTGGGTGCTGCCGCAAGGCTGTACCACAGCACAAAGCGGGCTCGCTCTCTCTGGCATCGCGGAAAAGTTTCCGACTAAACCGCAAAGTATCCGGCAGCGCCAGAGGCTCCCTCCCCAAGGGAGCTGGCAAACCCGCAGGGTTTGACTGAGGGAGTTACACACGCAAAAGAGCCGCTGTACAAAAAGTACAGCGGCTCTTATTTTATGCAATCTGTATTAGGTTTTTACTGCTGCTGGGCGGCCTTTTTGGCTTCCAGTGCCAGAATGGCGTCGCGGCGGCTCAGGTTGATGCGGCCCTGCTGGTCGATGTCGGTCACCTTGACCACGATGGCATCGCCCACGGCAACCACGTCCTCTACCCGCTCCACGCGCTTGGTGTCCAGCTTGGAGATGTGCACAAGGCCTTCCTTGCCCGGAGCGATCTCCACAAAGGCACCAAAGTTCATCAGGCGGGTCACCTTGCCCTTGTAGATGGCACCGATCTCGGGGTCCTCCACAATGGTCTTGATGGTAAAGATGGCGCGCTTTGCGTCCTCCTGATCCACGGCGGAGACGAACACATGGCCGT
>OJRG01000892.1_pt1 | contig 13255 bp, 7 predicted proteins | sample 1599121 | NCBI WGS metagenome assembly OJRG01 (sample SAMN03922528, study PRJEB24848) | human gut metagenome | isolation source: stool sample | host: Homo sapiens | place: Germany | collected 2010-05
ATCTACACAGAGTAGATCGTCGGCAGCGTCAGATGTGTATAAGAGACAGGGGCATGATGACCGCAGTTGCCATAGCGTACCTCCCAGATCAGAATGTAAATTGATGTTTAACAATGATATTTTGTTGTATTATAACATTTATGCCCTTCCGCCGCAACCCCCAGGCGGGGGAAAACTAAGATTTTTTCCTGAAAACCAGCGAAAGCCCAGGGAGCAGCCAGGTTTTTCCCCCAGCCACTTGCAAGCTGGGCGGCCAGGCAGTACAATGAAACAAAGGCCTGCCAAATTTCTGCCATAATTAACGGATTATTAAAACCTTATACACAATTTTTTTAGGAAAACAGGATACAATAGAACGTGTAGACGGGGGCTTGCCCTCAAAGCAAGGTTCACACAAAGGGAGGGATATACCGTGAACAAGAAAACCTATCGGATCCTGGCATTGGTTCTTGCCCTGGTCATGGGCCTGGGGGTGGCGGGGATCGCCCTGGCAGACGCCACCTTCCGTCCCAGCTCCGGCACGGCCTATGCCACAGACGCTGTCAACGTCCGCTCCGGCCCCGGCACCAGCTATACCGTGCTGGGCTATCTGAGCCGGGGCGAAAAGGTGACCATTACCGGCACCGTCAGCAACGGCTGGACCCAGATCCAGCTGCCCGGCAACCGATTGGGCTACGTGAGCAGCGCCTACCTGAGCGCCTCCTACCCCAGCGGCGGCTGCGTAATCGTGACCCCCAGCGGCGGCGACCGCTATAAGGTCACCACCGGCGCCCTGAACGTGCGCTCCGGCCCCGGCACCAACTACCGGGTCATCGCCGTGCTGGAAAAGGGCGACATCGTCACCCGCATCGGCCAGAACGGCAAGTGGTTCAAGGTCTCCACCTCCAACGGGGCGGACGCTTGGGTATCCTCCAAGTATCTTGCCAGCGTGGACGGCACCGTGGTGATCCCCGGCGATTCGGCGACCATGTACGCCACCACCGGCGTAAACGTCCGTTCCGGCCCCAGCACCAGCTATAGCATCGTGGGCGGCCTGAACCGGGGCGATAAGGTCACCCGCATCGGCACCAGCGGCAACTGGACCAAGGTCGCCTGGGGCAATGGCAGCGCCTATGTGTTCAGCAAGTACCTGCAAACCGCTTATATCGGCGGCGGCAGCAGCAGCGGCAGCTCCACCAGCACCTATACCCGCTATACCACCACCCTGCTGAACGTGCGTTCCGGCCCCAGCACCAGCTATAGCATCCTGGGCACCGTAGGCCAGGGCCAACCCCTGTCCTGCGTGGGCACCACCGGCAACTGGACCAAGATCATCTGGGGCAGCGGTTACGCTTACGTGTACACCAGCTACCTGACCAGCAGCTATTACGGCTCTGTCTGCCCCCCCAACTGGAACTGGGGCAATAACGACGTGATCTTCGGCAGCAACCAGGTCTATATGCAGATCGACGCGCCGTTGTATTCCAGCAACAACACCAGCTGGTCCTATTACGTGCGGACCCTCTCCGCCGGCACCCGGGCCACCCTGTTGAGCATGTCCAACGGCTGGGCCAAGATCTACTGGAACGGCGGCGTTTACTACACCCTGGGCAGCAATCTGGCCTACGTGAAGTAACGCAAACCCTTTGGCTGCGACCCGCCGGTTGGGAAGCAGCCGCCCTTCAAAGCCCCGGGCGCTTTCCCGGGGCTTTTCTCATCCCTCCCGCACCATCCTCCTCCCCACCCAAACCGCGGCGGCAAGCGGCTTACCCCGGGAGGAAGGGGAGCCGCCACGGCCCGGGGGGGGCCGCTGGGGTTGCCGCCAACGCAAAAGGGCATAAAAAAGCCCGGCCCCACGCGATATGGGGCCGGGCGGCACAGACGATGGGAGAAGGGGACGGGGCATGGCTCCCGCAGCCTTGGGCAAAGCCCAGGCCCATAGCCTGCGGGCCCGGGCGGCGCCAACGGTGCGCCGCAGGCCGCCGGCGAAAGGGGGCCGCGGTTGCGCGCCTATCGCCGTCCGCGCAAGACTTAAGCGCCCAGGGCGCGCTTTTTTGCCCGCGCCTTTTGCACCCCAATAATCACCACCAGCAGCGTCAATCCGATGGCGTCGGTGACGAGGCCGGGAATGATCATGGCCAAGCCGCCGCCCACGAGGATGACCCGCTCATACCAGGTGCAGTGATCCGCCACAAAGCCGGTAAGGCCGCCAGAAAGGGCGTACATGCCCAAAAGGGCGGTAAAGGCGCTCAGGAGGATCTCCCAAATCGTGGCGTCGATCATGAGCATCACCGGGTTGAGCACGAAGATATAGGGCACGATGAACGCCCCGATGGCAATCCGGGTGGCGGTGACGCCGGTTTTAAAGGGATCTCCCTTGGCAATGGCGGAGCCAGCCATGGCGGCCAGGGCCACCGGGGGAGTGATGTCCGCGATGATGCCGAAGTAGAACACGAACAGGTGGGCGCTCATGATGATGGCCATGGTGGGTTCGCTCAGGCCGTTCATGGCCACCAGCACGTTGATCAGGGCGGAGGCGCAGATGGTGGAGGTGATCAGGTAGTTGGCGGTGGTGGGCACGCCCATACCCAGCACGATGGAGGAGAGCATGGTGAAGAACATCAGCAGGAAAATGTTATTGCCTGCGATGCTGGCAAGCCCCGTGGCAAACTTCAGGCCAATGCCCGTAAGGGTGACGGTGCCTACGATCATGCCGGCCATGGCGCAGGCCACGGCCACGGACAGTACGCTGCGGGCGCCGCCCTTGAGTGCATCCACGATGTCCATGGGGTCAAAGCCCAGCTTATCCTTCAGTTTGGGCCCCCGCTTCCAGTTGACGATGGGAGCCAGCACCAGCCACAATACCAGGGCCCATACCGCGTATTGGGTAAACTTGATCTCCCCTACGCCGAATTGGGCCAAAAGGCCAGGGAACCAGTGATGGGCGTTCATGGAGGTGAGCATCAGCGCCATGGGGATCAGGGAATACCAGCGGATGCTGTAGGCCATCAGGGAGGTGAGGATGGCGCCCAGGGCCGCATAGGAGGGGGTGGTCTTGCTGGAAAGCATGTAGATCATGAAGGCCAGGGGCAGCAGCAGATGGCCGCCTTCGGCCATGACCTTGCCCAGCTTGGGGATCTCGTCCTCCCGCATGCCCTTTAGGCCGATCTTGTGGGCTTCGTGGTGGACGCTGATGAGGATACCGGAGAAATACAGGATGGCGGGGATGATGGCGGCTTTTACCACCTGGGAATAGGGGAAGCCGGTGCTGTCCGCCATCAGGAAGGCGGCGGCCCCCATGATGGGGGGCATCAATTGGCCGCCGGTGGAGGCGGCGGCTTCCACCGCGCCGGCAAATTCCGGGCTATAGCCCAGCTTTTTCATGGTGGGGATGGTAAAGGAGCCGGAACCAACGGTATTGGCCACGGAGGAACCGGAGACCGTGCCCTCCAGGGCGGATGCGATAACCGCCACCTTGGCGGGGCCGCCGATGCGCTTGCCGGCCAGGGCGTTGGCCAGATCGATAAACAGCTTGCCCACGCCGGTTTTCTCCAGGAAGGAGCCGAAGAGGATAAACAGGAAAATATAGGTGGAGGACACCCCCAGAGGCGTACCGAACACCCCGTTGAGGGTAAAATACATATGGGTGACCACCTGCTTGACGCTGTAGCCCCGGTGGCCAAAGGAGCCGGGGATATATTTGCCAAACACCGCGTAGGCCAGGAACACCAGCACGATGATCAGGATGGGCAGGCCCACCACCCGGCGGCAGGCTTCCATGAGCAGCACCATGCCCAAGAGGCCGGCGATGATCTCCATGGCGCCGAAATTGCCTACGCTTTTGACGATGTATTCGTAGTTGAAGGGGATGTACAATACGGCGGCCAGGGCCAAAAGGCCCAATACCACGTCATACCAGGCGATCTTATCCTTCCTAAGGCCCTTATGGGCGGGATAGAGCAGATACACCAGGATCAGCACGAAGGCCAGGTGGATGGACCGCAGGATCTGGGGGGGTATGGTCCAGATGCTGGTATAGATCTGGAACAGGGAAAAGGCGATCATGATCAGGCCCAGAACAAAAGCCACCGGGCCTTTGATCTTGTTGCGGTAGGCGGATTCCTTGTCGTATTTTTCCAGCACCGCCTCGGCTTCCAGCCGTGCGATTTCCTCTTCGCTCATACCCTCTGTGCCGATATTGAGTTCGTCCAGGGTATAGATTTTGTTGGGTTCTTTCTTTTTCTTCTTGAATAAGGCCATAGGTTTCCTCCCAATGCGACGAGATGATGGCGCCCGGCCGGGCAATGGCCCGTGGACGGCCAGGTGAGGTGGGGTAACATCAATCAGGGTATGCGGGCCTTGGCCCGCAGCAGGCTTGCCAGGTTAAACCGGCCCGGGACAAGCCGGATAAAGGTACCGGGCTCCAGCACATCCAGCAGGCGGACCTCCTCCCCGCCCAACAACAGACGATGATCCGGTACCTGTTGCAGCAGGATGGGAATCTGGGACTGGACCTTGTGGATGCCGGAGATATAAAATCCTTCCGGGGTGTTTTCAAAGCTGCTGCCGATCCCATCGGCCAGCACCGGCATACCCCACCCATAGGCGGAAAACAGGGTGCTTTCCAGCACCAGGGCGTCGCCGGTGAAATACAGGGTATCCGTGACGGGGCTCAGGTTTACCGAGTGGGTATAGCGGATGGAAAAGGCCTCCCCCTTTTTCATGGGGAACAGCAGCAGGGGTTCCCCCGTGCGGCCGTCCTCCAGGATGAGGCCGGGAATCAGGGGCGCCCACAGCAGCAGGCCCAGGGCCAGCAACAGCCCTAAAGCGATAAGCAGGGGAGCAAGCCTCCTGCCCCCCTGCGTAACTTGTATGTTCCAAGGTTTCATGGGCAATGCTGGCGGAACGGGTTATTCCACCGTAATGCCCTGTTCCTCATAGTAGCGGATGGCGCCGGGATGGAAGGGGATGGTGATGCCGTCCGCCACCTTGTTGATGTCCAGGTCGTTGCCCCGGGCATGGCCGGCGGCCAGGGCGGCCTTCTGCTCGAACATGGCCTTGGTGATCTGATAGACCACTTCCTCGTCCAGATCCTCGGTGCAGGCCAGGGTGGCGATGATGGCTACGCTCTCCGCCTCCTGGGCGTCGTACACATCCGCCCCGATGGTGGTGCGGGCGTAGAAGGGATGGGCCTCGATCAAGGCGTCGGCAGTGGCGCCGTCAATGGGCACCACCACGATGTCCGTGGTATTGGCCAGCTCCACGATGGCGGTGTTGGGCAGGGCGGAGGTGGCGAAGGCCGCGTCCACGGTGCCGTTCTGCATGGCGGTGGAGGCGTCGGAGAAGCTCAGATACTGCACGTCAAAGTCGTCGTAGGAAAGGCCGGCGGCTTCCAGGATCTGCTTGGCGTTGACCTCGGAGCCGGAGCCCGCGTCGCCGACGCAAACCTTCTTGCCCTTCAGGTCCGCGATGGTGTTGATGTTGGAGGACTTGAGGGCTACCAGCTGAATCACCTCGGGATACATGCCCGCAATGGCCCGCAGCTTGGGCATAGCCCCGTCTTCCGCCATGGAATCCACGCCCTCATAGGCATAGCCCAGCACGTCGTTTTGCAGGATGGCCAGCTCCGCTTCCCCGTTGTTCAGGGAACGGGCGTTGGCGGCGGAAGCGCCGGAGGTGGTGGCGGTGATCTCCAGGTTGTTTACGTTCTCGGTGAGCACGTTGGCCAATACGCCGCCCAGGGCGTAATAGGTGCCCGCGTCGCCGCCGGTGACCATCAGCAGCCGCTGGAGGCTGGCAAGGCCGCCCTGGGCGCCGGCCTCAGCTTCGGCTTCTGTTCCGGCGGGTTCCGTTGCCGCAGGGGCTTCGGCCTGCTGGGCGCAGCCTACCATGCCCACAACCAAAAGGGCCGTCAGCAGCAGAGAAAGCAGCTTTTTCATCATACTATCGTTTCCTCCTTTATAAAAGTGGCGATACCAGGGCATTCCCCACGCCCTGGGCCGCAAGGATATCGGAATCCGGCTTTCGTATACATGTATACAAAAAGCAAAAACTTATTACTAAGAATACTATACTTTTCCTTTCCTTTCAAGGGGTTTTGGAAATTTCCTTAAATCTGAACTTTGCAAGGCCCTAAGGCGGGCGAGGGGGCCCAGGCAAGGGCCGCCGCCTTGCGGCCCTTGCCCCGGCATGTTACAATGAATGGGTGTAAAAATAAGAAAAACGTCCCTCTCCGCCCCTCATGCAAGGCGGGGTTCCCATGCGCCAGCGGGCCGGAACGGGGCTCTGGTTCCCCCGGCAGCCTATACCGCCTACCTTCGCCCAAGGGCCTTGGGGGGGCGCGGCCTGCCCCGGGGAACGGGCGCGCCGCCGGCCAGCGGCCTGGGGCTGCCCCGCAGCAGGCGATAGGCGGATCACATCCATTAGGAGGCATGTCCAAACCCATGTACATCGCAGACCTACATATCCATTCCAAATATTCCCGGGCCACCAGCCGGGATTGCGACGCGCCCCACCTGGAGCTTTGGGCCCGCTACAAGGGGCTGGGGCTGGTGGGCACCGGGGATTTCACCCACCCCGCCTGGCGGCAGGCCCTGCAGGAGGCCCTGGAGCCGGCGGAGGAGGGGCTCTATACCCTCAAGGAGGAAGCCCGGCTGCCGGAAAGCAGGGGCTTTTGCGGCCAGGCGCCCCGGTTCGTGGTAAGCGGGGAGATCAGCTGCATCTATAAGCGCCACGGCCGCACCCGTAAGGTCCATAACCTCATTCTGTTGCCCAGCCTGGAGGCGGCGGACGCCCTGTCCGGCCGGCTGGAAGCCATCGGCAACATTCGTTCCGACGGCCGGCCCATTCTGGGCCTGGACAGCCGGGACCTGTTGGAGATCACCCTTTCCTGTTGCCCGGAGGCCCTGTTTATCCCCGCCCATATCTGGACGCCTCATTTTTCCCTATTTGGGGCCTTTTCCGGGTTTGATTCCATAGAGGAATGCTTTGGCGACCTATCCGGCCATATCCGGGCTTTGGAAACCGGCCTATCCTCCGATCCGCCGATGAATTGGCGGGTCAGCGCCCTGGACGGCCTGACCCTGGTCTCCCATTCCGACGCCCATTCCCCCGCCAAGCTGGCCCGGGAGGCGGATCTATTGGAAGGCCCCCTGTCTTATCCCGGCCTGTATCAAGCCATCACCACGGGGGCAGGCTTCCTGGGCACCCTGGAATTTTTCCCGGAGGAAGGAAAATACCATCTGGACGGCCACCGGGTCTGCGGGATATGCCTATCCCCCCAGGAGACCCTGGCCTATGGCGGCCGGTGCCCCATCTGCGGCAAGAAGATCACCATCGGGGTGGAGCATCGGGTGGAGGAGCTGGCGGACCGGCCCCTGGGCTATCAGCCTTCGGAGGCCAAACCCTTTTCCTCCCTGGTGCCCCTGCCGGAGATCATCGCCGCCAGCACCGGGCTGACCCCTGCCTCCAAAAAGGTAACCCAGGCCTATTTTTCCCTGCTTCAGACCCTGGGCCCGGAATTGTATATTCTCAGGGAGGCCCCCTTACAGGATATCCAGCAGGCTGCGGGCCCTCTGCTGGCCGAGGGCATCCGCAGGCTGCGGGCCGGGCTGGTGCAGCGCACCGGCGGCTTTGACGGACAATATGGCAAAATCGCCCTGTTCGCCCCCGGAGAGCGGGAAGCCCTGGGCGGACAGACCTCCCTTTTGGCCCCGGAACGGCTGCATACGCCCGCCCAGGCCCAGCCCGGGCCGTTACCGCACCCCATCGTTCCTGCTCCCGACCCGGCTCCCGTCCGGGCGGCCGGGCTCAACCCGGAGCAGGCCGAGGCGGTTCAGAGCGATCAGGCGGCCATCGCCGTGACCGCCGGCCCGGGTACCGGCAAAACCAGCACCCTGGTGGCCCGGATCCTGCATTTGATCCAGGTACAGGGGGTAAAGCCCCAGGCCATAACGGCGGTGACCTTCACCAACCTGGCCGCCCAGGAATTGCATAGCCGCATCGCCCAGGCCCTGGGGAGCCGGGCGGCCCGGGGGCTCCACGCGGGCACCTTCCACGCCGTAAGCAAAGGGCTCCTGCCCCCCAAAGCCATCCTCTCCCGGGAAGAAGCCCTTTTGCTGCTGCCGCCCCTTTTGCAGGCCCGGGGGGATGCCCGCACCCCTGCCCAGGCCCTGGAGGAGATCGGCCGGATAAAGAACGGCCTGTTGCCCATGCCCGGCCCGGACAGCCTATACGGGGACTATCAGGCCGCCTTGGCCAGGTTGGGCGCCCGGGATCTGGACGACCTGCTGCTGGAGGCCCTAAATCAGGATGCCACGGGCCACCGGCCCTTTACCCATCTGCTGGTGGACGAGGTGCAGGACATCAATCCCATCCAGCGCAAGCTGATCCGCCATTGGATGCAGCCCGGCGGGAGCCTGTTTCTCATCGGGGACCCGGATCAATCCATCTATGGGTTCCGGGGCGCCAGCGCCGACTGCTTTCACCAGCTGGCCCAGGAGATCCCCGGGCTGCAGATCTATACCCTCCGGGAAAATTACCGCTCCACCCCCCAGATCCTGGAGGCCGCCCAAAAGGCCCTGCAGCGGCCCGGCCAGCTGCGTCCCAACCAGCCGGCAGGTTGTCCGGTGCGGCAGCTTTTGGCCCCCACGCCCTTTGCCGAAGCCTGCTGGATCGCCGAGGAGATCGGCAGGCTGGCCGGCGGCCTGGATATGCTGGCCGCCGGCGGCGGCGCCCCGGAGCAGCCCCGGGCCTTTTCGGATATGGCGGTATTATGCCGCACCCACCGGCAGCTTAACGTGCTGGAAGCCTGCCTTGCCCGCCAAGGGATCCCCTGCGTGGTACGGGGCCGGGAGGATTATTTGGCGGATCCGGCGGTTCAGGGCGCCATTGGCTTTTTCCGGTCCCTGTACCAGCCCGCCGACCAGGCTGCCCTCACCGCCTGCCTGACCCATGTGTTTCAGTGCCCGCCGGATCTGATCCAGCAGGCCGTGCGCATCTACTGCCCCATGGCCCAGCCGGAGCCTGCCATTCTCACGGATGTTTTCGGCCGAAGCGGCCACTTGGCCCTCTGGGCGGAGGAAATGGCCGCGTATTTGCCCCGTTTCGCCCGCCACAAGCCCCGTAAGCTGTTCCAAGACTGGGCCAAAGCCCATGGCCCCAGCCCCGCCTTAAACCGGCTGGCCAACCTGGCCGCCTTCCACGATACCCTGGCGGATTTCTTGGAAGCCTTGACGCAGGGCGAGGAAGGGGATCTGCGCCGGCCCGCCGGCAAGGGCTATGCCTCCGGCGCGGTGGAGCTGATGACCCTGCACGGGGCGAAGGGCTTGGAATTCCCGGTGGTGTTCCTGGCCGGGTTCCACCAGGGTTCCCTGCCCCTGGAGCGGGCGGACGGCTCGGTGGATTTGGCCGAGGAACGCCGGCTACTGTATGTGGGCATGACCCGGGCCCGGGAGATCCTGATCCTCACCGGCGGCGGTCCCGCTTCTCCCTTTGCAGAGGATATTGCCATACCGTATGCCGCCATCCCGGCCAGGGAACGCAGGCCGGAGCAGCTCTCTTTGCTCTAACGCAGCGCTGCGCGCACGGTGGTCCTGCGCGGACGGCGATATTCGCGCAACAGCGGACTAGGGCGCCCCAGGGCGGCAGCCCGCGGCGGGCGGGATTGTGCCGCCCGGCCCCGTCCAGCGTGGGGCCTGGCTTTTTCGTATTCTTTTGGCGTCGGCGGAAGCCTAGCGGCCGGGAGGGCGGCTTTTGCAGTGCGCAAAGGTCGTTATGCATCGCCGCCCAGGCGCCTTCCTGCAACTCCCTTGCGCACTGGGCTTCCGCCTCGCTTCTTCCGCCACTGGCGGCGCTCGGCTCCGCCCTGCCGCCGCCCCCCTGAAGGCTCCAATAAATTGCAGCGGATAGTTTTCCAAACCGTACCATACTTTTTGTTTGCACCGCCAAAAAAATTTCGGCAAGATTTTCCCAGGGCTTTTCTCCTTAGAACATGTATGCTATAATATTTTTTAACATACCTTGGTAAATACTTACGCCAAGGTTTCCCATTTCCTTTTTCGTTTTGCCCAAAATACAAGCCTATACGGAAATACCATTTTAGAAAGGGAATCATACATATGGAAACGCAGCTACAAAAACGTTACGGCCTATTAACAGCCATCTGCATGGTGGTAGGCATCGTGATCGGATCCGGCGTCTTTTTCAAGGCCACCCGGGTATTGTCCAGCACCGGCGGCAGCATGAGCCAGAGCTTGCTCACCGTGGGGATCGTAGGTTTGATCATGATCATCTGCTCCTACGTATTCGCCACCCTGGCCACCCGCTATGAAAAGGTGAACGGCATCGTGGACTACGCGGAGGTCACCATTGGCAGGACCTATGCCTACTATGTGGGCTGGTTTCTTTCCATCATCTATTATCCGGCTCTCACCTCCTGCTTGGCCTGGGTCAGCGCCCAATATACCTGCACCCTCTTCGGACTGCCTGTGGCCGGCAGCACCCATGTGGCCATTGGTACGCTGTATCTGGTGTGCGGCTATGTGGTCAATGCCCTATCCCCCCGGCTGGCCGGTAAGTTCCAGGTTTCCACCACCATTATCAAACTCATTCCCTTGGCTCTGATCGCGGTAGTGGGTACCATTGCTGGCCTAGCCAACGGCCTGACTATACAGGCCTTCTCCGAAACCAGCGCCAGCATAGCAGGATCCGGCGGCGGCATCTTCGGCGCCATCGTGGCCTTTGCTTTTGCCTATGAGGGTTGGATCATCGCCACCTCCATCAACGCGGAATTGAAGGACTCCAAAAAGAACCTGCCCATTGCCCTCATTATCGGCGCGCTGATCGTGGTGCTGGTGTATCTGGGCTACTTCCTGGGGCTTACCGGCGCCCTGTCCGTGCCGGACATCATCGCCGCCGGGGACGATCTGCCCCGCCATGCTTTCACCAGCCTCTTTGGCAATGTGGCGGGCACGCTGGTATTTGTGTTTATCGTCATCTCCTGCCTGGGCACCATGAACGGCTTGATGCTGGGCTGCTGCCGGGGTATGTATTCCCTGGCGGTACGTGGCCTGGGGCCTGCCCCCAAGGTTTTTGCCCAGGTGGATGCGGAAACCAATATGCCCACCAATTCCTCGGTGCTGGGCCTGCTCATGTGCGGCATCCTGTTCTGCTATTGGCAAGCCTGCTTCTTTGAGACCCGGGTGCTGGGCACCGCAACCCTGCCCGCCTTTGTGAGCTGGGAGCCGGATGAGCTTCCCATTATCACCCTGTATGCGGCCTATATCCCCATTTTCCTGGTGATGATGAAACGGGAAAAGGATCTGCCTGCGTTCAAGCGGATCGTTATGCCGCTGTTGGGGATCCTCAGCTGCGTGTTTATGGTATTCTGCGCTTTCTATGCCTATCGGATGGACGCCGTGTACTACCTGATCTTCTTTGCCATCATCATGGTGATCGGCGGATTGTTCAACCGGCCTAAATCCAACGCATAATCGCCCCCCTCCCTACGCCGCCCCGGAAGCCTTGGGGCGGCGTATTTTCTAAAGCGCCATCCCCTTCATTTGCGCCCGCCGCCCTGCCTGGAGGTATTATGGAACGGACCCACCGGGATCAGCTTTTGTTCTTCTGGTTTATGCCCTTATTCAGCCTGGCCTTCCTATTGGTGGCCTGGCTGGCCGGCGATCCTTTGCCGGGCCTATGGTCCATCTGGCAAACCGCCGCTCCCTTCCTTACGGATCCCGTCGCCACGGTAGGGCTGAGCGCCGCCTTATTCAACAGCGGCACCATGGGCCTATTGGCCTGGGGCGCCCTTTGCCTTTCCCGGATCCGCCCCACCGGCCGGGCCTTTGCCCCCTTTTTCTTATGCATGGGCACCGGCCTGCTGGGCGGCGACCTGCTGTCCGGCCTGCCCATCACCCTGGGCGGCTTCTTGTATGCGGCCTTGCGCAAAGAACCCCCTGCCAAATCGGTGCTCTTTGCCCTCTATGGCTGCGCCCTTTCCCCGGCGGTGGCTTCCTTTTATATGGGTCTCCACGGCCCCACGCCCTGGAGTATCGTGCTGGGGCTTGTATTGGCCATCTTCATCGGGTTCCTTTGTACGCCCCTGACTTTGGGCATCCGCCCCCTGCACCATGGCTTTAACCTGCACAGCATGGGTATCCCCCTGGGGGTGATCTCCGTGGTGCTCTATGCCGTATACCGTAGCGCCATCCTCCATATGATCAGCTGGACCGATACCCAAGCCCTCCCTCTGCTCCTGGGGGATAGCTGCCACGCTTTCCTCTATCCCTTTTTCGCCTGCCTGTTCCTAGCCCTGCTTCTCCTGGGCCGGGCCATGCGCCGGCCCCAGGATCCCGCCTATAAGGAATTGTTTGCCCATTCCGGCCTGGAGGCGGATTTCATCTCCCTCTTCGGCATGGCCAACGTGCTTCAAAATATGGGCTGGATGGGCCTGATGTTCCTATCCTATTTCCTCCTGATCTCCGCCCCCTTTAACGGGGCGGCTGCCAGCTCCCTGCTCTTCGCCCTGTGCTGGAGCGCCGCCGGCGCCCATCCCCGCAATACCGCCCCCATCCTGGTCACCTATTCCCTCATGTCCCTGCTGCCCGGCCTGAACCTGAACGCGCCCGAACTGGTGGTGGGCGTTGGGTTTGCCGTGGGCCTTGCCCCGATCTATGGCCGGCTGGGCTGGGCTTACGGCTTGCTGGCTTCCGGCCTCCATGCCTGCCTTATGCCCCTGGTGCTGCACACCGGCGGCGGCTTTAACCTGGCGACCGGCGCCCTGGCCGCAGGCATTGTGGCCCTAGCCCTATATCCCATCCTGAGCCAGCAGGCCCGCCGGCAGGAGGAAGGCCCCATCCATACCGCCCACGCCAGCGTGGCCAGCGAGCTGCTCCACAGCGCCGCCCACATTGTGGATGGCATGGACGAAGCCCTCTCCCACGTGGCGGACCCTGAAGCCGCCCCTCCAGCGCATCCCCAAAAAGAGCATTTTCTGCTGCTGCGCAACATATTCGCCTGCGTAGCCGCCGGTCTCTTCCTTTTGACGCTTTTATCCCTACCCTTTGTTTCCCATAGCCATGTGCTCCGCTTTGTCGCCTATATCCTGGGCGCCCTGGCCTATGGCTCGGAGATCCTGGCCTTAACCCATGGATTCCATAAAAAACAGCCCCTAGACGAAATGCTTATGCCCTATCTGTTTGGCATTTTGTATATCGCCCTAGGCTTCAGCTATCTGTTGGGGCATTGATGGATTGCGCCCCCGCCGCCCCCCCCC
>OJRG01000899.1_pt1 | contig 13177 bp, 6 predicted proteins | sample 1599121 | NCBI WGS metagenome assembly OJRG01 (sample SAMN03922528, study PRJEB24848) | human gut metagenome | isolation source: stool sample | host: Homo sapiens | place: Germany | collected 2010-05
GGCGATTACCGTCCGCGGCCGTCGGTGCGGACGCCGGCCAATGCGATGGACGTCGGAGCGCCGAGCAACTTCGAGCGGATGATGTGGCTGTGCGGCGGCGATGCGGACGCCCTGCGCGGCGAATTGCAGGGGTTCCGGTGCGACGACGCCATGATCCGCCGTACGATCGACGGGCTGTACCGGAATTACGGTTATCTATCCGATCCGCACAGCGCCGTGGGCTATGCGGCTTCCGTGGCCTGCGGCAGGCCGGGGTTTTACCTTTCGACGGCCCATCCGGCCAAGTTCGGCGAGGTCATTTCGCCCGTGACCGGGGCGAAGGTGCCGCTGCCCCCGCGCCTTGCGGAGCTGGTGAAACGTCCGCGGGTTTCGGAGCCGATGGCGGTGGATCTTGGGGCGCTGGAGGAGTACGTCGCCGGAGTGTGAGATTCGCGGCGGTCCCCGCTGGTGTTTCGGTGCCGATGACGGGCGAATGACATGCCGGTGATTTGCCGATGACGGTTCTACGGCAGGCGGATAGCGGGCGGCGCGATGGCGGAATCCGTCCCTTTCCGGAACTGTCCGCTGCAGCGAGACCGTGTCCCGAAACTGCGCGGCAGGGACTGGCGATGTCCGGTTACGGCCGGGCCGGTTTGGAGCCGAGCCGACTCCCGGTCCCGAAACGGTGGGAAGAATGGAATTGAAAAAGGGTTGCAACGCGGCGGTTGCAGCCCTTTTTTTGTGCGGGATTTCCGGGTTGCGTGCGGAATTCCCTTTTTGTGTGCGTGACTCTCCTTTTGCGTGCGGGGTTTCCGGCTAAATATGCGCGGCGATGAAATCCCCGACCTCGGAGGTCGAATAGCGCCGTTCGCCCTGTGCGGCGAGGTCTTCGGTGACGATCCCTTCGGTGAGCGCCCGGTTTACGGCGTCGCGGACGGCGCTCCCTTCGGCGGTCAGCCCCAGATGTTCGAGCAGCATGGCGGCCGAGAGGATCGCAGCCATCGGGTTGGCGATGTTTTTGCCTGCGGCCTGCGGATAGGAGCCGTGGATCGGTTCGAAAAGCGCGATTTCGGACCCCACGCTGGCCGACGGAAGCATGCCCAGCGACCCGCTGATGACGCTGGCTTCGTCGGTGAGGATGTCGCCGAACATGTTTTCGGTGACGATCACGTCGAAATGGGTCGGCTGGCGTACGATCTGCATCGCGGCGTTGTCCACGAACATGAATTCCAGCTCCACTTCGGGGTACCGGGGCGCCATATCCTGCGCGACCTCCCGCCACAGGCGCGAGGTTTCGAGCACGTTGGCCTTGTCCACGACCGTCAGGCGCCGCCGGCGGCTCATGGCGAGCCGGAATGCGACGTCCAGCACGCGTTCGATCTCCGTGCGCGTGTAGGTGCAGGTGTCGAAAGCCTCCGTCCCGGCTTCGTTGCGCCCCTGCGGCCGGCCGAAATAGATGCCGCTCGTCAGTTCGCGCACGCAGATGAAATCGGTGCCGCGCACCACCTCTGCCTTGAGCGGCGAGCGGCTGGCCAGCGTGTCGAACAATGCGATGGGGCGCAGGTTGGCGAACAGTCCCAGCGATTTGCGCATGCGCAGCAGTCCCTGTTCGGGACGTACCGGGGCCTTGGGGTCGTTGTCGTACTTGGGGTCGCCGATGGCACCGAACAATACGGCGTCGGCAGCCTGGCAGATGGCGTGCGTCTCGTCGGGATAGGGGTCGCCCGTGGCGTCGATGGCGCAGGCGCCCACTAACGCCTCGCGGTAGTCGAATCGGTGTCCGAATTTCGCCGCCACGCGGTCGAGTACTTTCGTGGCCTCGGCAATGATCTCGGGGCCGATGCCGTCGCCGGCTAAAAGGGCTATGTTAACATCCATGGTCGTTGTATGTTGGTTCGATTATGTTCAGCATTTTGATCGTCGCCTTGATGGCGGCTTCGGTTTGGTCGGCATCCAGCCCGCGGGTCTTGAACTCCTTGCCGCCCGTCTCCCACGTGATGATCGTCTGCACGAAGGCATCGGTTCGTCCGCCGGGCGGGATCGAGACGGTGTAGTTGCGCAGCATCGGGAACTCGCGGCCGAGCTGGTGCTTGTAGATCTGCCTGAGCGCCCGCATGAAGGCGTCGTACTGGCCGTCGCCGACCGAGGTCTGCTCGTATTCGCAGCCGTTGATCTCGATCTTGAGCGTAGCGGCCGGGTGCAGCCCCTGTGCCAGCGACAGGCTGTAATTGAGTATCCGCACGGGGTTTTCGACCTGGTCGTAGCGCAGTACGTCGGCGATGATGTAGGGCAGGTCTTCGGCCGTCACCAGCTCCTTCTTGTCGCTCAGCTCGACCACCCGTTCGGTTACCTTGCGCATCGAGGCTTCGTCGAGCTCGATGCCCAGCGCTTCGAGGTTCTTCAGGATGTTGGCCTTGCCCGAGGTCTTGCCCAGGGCGTATTCGCGTACGCGTCCGAAGCGTTCGGGCAGCAGCTCGTTGAAATAGAGGTTGTTCTTGTTGTCGCCGTCGGCATGGATGCCGGCACACTGCGTAAAGACGTTCTCGCCGACGATCGGGCGGTTGCCCGGGATCCGGATGCCCGTGTAGGTCTCGACCATGCGGCTGACGTGGTTGATCTTCGTTTCGTCGATGCCCGTGAGGCAGTGCAGCCGGTCGTGCAGCACGGCCACCGTGCTCGACAGGGGTGCGTTTCCTGCGCGTTCGCCCAGCCCGTTTATGGTTACGTGAACCCCGTGGAACCCGGCTTTGACCGCAGCTGCGGTGTTGGCCACGGCCAGGTCGTAATCGTTATGGGCATGGAAGTCGAACCTAAGCTGCGGATAGCGTGTCACCATGTCGCGGCAAAACCGTTCGGTGGCATAGGGGTCGAGGATGCCCAGCGTGTCGGGGCACATGAAGCGCTGCACGGGGGCGTCGGCCAGCCCGTCGAGTATCGTGTAGACGTACCCGGGCGAATGCAGCATACCGTTCGACCAGTCTTCGAGGTAGACGTTCACCTTCATGCCCCGCGCGATGGCCCCGCCGATCGTGGCGCGGATGTCGCAGAGGTGCTCCTGCGGGGTGCGGCGCAACTGTTCGCGGCAGTGTTTGAGCGACCCCTTTGCCAGCAGGTTCACCACGCGACACCCGGCCTGGCCGAGCCAGTCGAGCGACACGCCGCCGTCGATGAATCCCAACGCCTCGATGCGGTCGGTATAACCCTTCGCGGCAGCCCATTCGGCGATGCGGCGCACGGCCTCCTGCTCGCCCTGCGAAACCCGCGCCGAGGCTATCTCGATGCGGCTCACACGCAGTTCTTCCAGCAACAGCCGGGCGATGGAGAGTTTTTCGCGGGCGTTGAACGAAACCCCCGACGTCTGCTCGCCGTCGCGCAGCGTGGTATCCATTATCTCTACGCGGGGATACATCGCGCTGCTATTTATGCGCCTGTTCGAACGCTTCGATCTGGGGCGCGATGCTGCGCAGGTAGTCCACGTCGTCGTAGCCGTTCTGCAGACAGCGCTTCTTGTATGCGTCGATCTCGAAGCGCTCGCTGCGGCCCGTGGCGCAGATCGTCAGCGTCTGGTTGTCCAGGTCTACGGTGAATTGCGTCGCAGGGTCGCCGTCGATCGCCGCGAAGACCGCCGCGAGGAACTCCCCGCTCACGGTGATCGGCAGCAGCCCGTTGTTGAGGGCATTGTTGCGGAAGATGTCGGCGAAGAAGCTCGACACCACGACGCGGAACCCGTAGTCGGCGATCGCCCACGCGGCGTGCTCGCGCGAACTGCCGCACCCGAAATTGCGGCCTGCGACGAGGATTTTGCCCCCATAACGGCTGTCGTTGAGCGGGAACGAGGCGATCCGTTGCCCCCGGGCGTCGTAGCGCCAGTCGCGGAAGAGGTTGTCGCCGAATCCTTTGCGCTGGGTGGCTTTCAGGAAACGTGCCGGGATGATCTGGTCGGTATCTATGTTCTCCGTGCTCACGGGCACGGCCCCCGAGGTGAAGGTTTCGAATTTGGGTATGGACATATTGGTTTTGTTTTTTCCGGCATTCGGCAGCGGCCATTTTGCTGCAAAGCGGCATGTAAGCCCCTGCCTGAGGCGGGGGGGTGGGGATGGGCCGGAATTATAAACGACGCCGAAGGCGGCGGCAACGACCGGCCGATCCAAACCGAAGTTAAAAAATTTTACATTTCAAACACCTTGCGCGGATCCTCGATCCTGCCGCATACCGCAGCTGCTGCGGCTACCGCAATGCCTGCAAGCATGGTGCGCGCACCGGGCCCCTGGCGCCCTTCGAAGTTGCGGTTCGAGGTCGAAACGCTGTATTTGCCTGCCGGGATCTTGTCGGCGTTCATCGCCAGACACGCCGAGCAGCCCGGCTGCCGGAGCTCGAACCCGGCGGCGGCGAGCACTTTGTCGAGCCCTTCGGCCCGTGCGGCGGCTTCGACGCCTTTCGAACCGGGGACGATCCATGCCGTCACGCCCTGGGCCTTGCGCCGGCCTTTGACCAGCTTGGCGAAGCGCCGCAGGTCTTCGATGCGGCCGTTGGTGCAGCTGCCCACGAAGACATAGTCGACGGGTTTGCCGAGCAGCTTTTCCCCGGCTTTGAATCCCATGTACTCCAATGCCTTGGGGTCGGCCTCGGCCGGGATCTGCGCATCGACGGCCATGCCCATGCCGGGGTTGGTGCCGTAGGTAATCATCGGGGCGATGTCGGCAGCATCGAACCGGTACTCCTTGTCGAATACGGCGTCGGCATCGCTGTAAAGCGCCTCCCAGCGGGCGACGGCCTGGTCGAACGCCGCTCCCTGCGGCGCACGTTCGCGCCCGCGCAGGTAGTCGAATGTCATCCGGTCGGGGGCGATCATGCCGCCCCGTGCCCCGCACTCGATGCTCATGTTGCAAACGGTCATGCGCCCTTCCATCGAGAGCGAACGGATCGCTTCGCCGGCGAACTCGATGAAATAGCCCGTGCCGCCCGAGGCGGTGAGTTGCGAGATGATGTAGAGCACGACATCCTTGGCTTCGACGCCCGGGCGCAGTGTCCCGTCGACCGTGATGCGCATGCTCCGCGGCTTGGACTGGATGATGCACTGGCTGGCGAAGACCATCTCGACCTCCGAGGTGCCGACGCCGAATGCCACGGCGCCCAGTGCCCCGTGCGTCGAGGTGTGGCTGTCGCCGCAGACGATGGTCATGCCCGGCTGTGTGAATCCCAGTTCGGGGCCGATGATGTGCACGATGCCCTGGCGCGGGTTGCCCACGCCGAAATGTTCGATGCCGAATTTGGCGCAGTTGGCCTCCAGCGCCTCGACCTGGCGCCGCGATTCGGTCTCGGCGATCGGCAGGTGCTGGTCGACGGTCGGGATGTTGTGGTCGGCCGTGGCGGTGATTTGTGCCGGGCGTGCCACGCCGATGCCGCGCCGTTCCAGGCCTGCGAAAGCCACGGGCGACGTCACCTCGTGGATGTACTGGCGGTCGATGTAGAGCACCGAGCGTCCGCCGTCTTCGGTGCGCACGGTGTGCGCATCCCATATCTTGTCCAGAAGTGTCCTGCCCATCTTACTCCTCCTTTTCCTTGCGTTCGGTTACGTTCAGTACGCGCAGCGCGTCGAGGAACGCCTCGATCGACGCCCGTGTGGTGTCGGTGTGTGCGGCGAAGCCGTGGACGGTGCGGCTGCCGCACTGTACCTGTACGTGTACGCGCCCCACGTCGTTCGAACCGCGGGTGATGGCCTGCATGAGGAACTCCATGAGCACGACCTTCTCGTTGATCAGGGTCTTGATCGCCGACACGGCGGCATCCACCGGGCCGTTGCCCGTGGCGATGGCCATGCGCTCGTGGTCGCCGAACTTCAGCACCACGGTCGCCGTCGGGACGAGCGTGCCGGTGGTCACCTGCAGGAATTTGAGCGATACGGACTGCTGTTTCATGCGGTCGATGTCGCCTACCAGGTATAACAGGTCGTAGTCGTGGATCTCCTTTTTCTTGTCGGCAAGCTCGAGGAACTTGGCGTAGGTTGCGTCCAGCTCTTCCTGCGTGAGGTCGTAGCCGAGCAGTTCGAGCCTGTGTACGAGCGCCGCGCGGCCGCTGCGGGCCGTCAGGGCGATGACCGACTCGTTGAGGCCGATGTCCTGCGGGTCGATGATCTCGTAGGTCTGGCGGTCTTTCAGCACGCCGTCCTGGTGGATGCCCGACGAGTGGGCGAAGGCGTTGCGGCCGACGATCGCCTTGTTGGGCTGCACGGGCATGTTCATTAGGCTCGACACTAGGTGCGATGCTTTGGTGATCAGGCGTGCGTCAATGCCGGTGTCGACGGCGATCTCCTTGTGGCAGCGCAGCGTCATCACCACCTCTTCGAGCGAGGTGTTGCCTGCGCGTTCGCCGATGCCGTTGATTGTCACCTCGGCCTGCCGCGCACCGTTGAGGATGCCGCTCAGGGTGTTGGCCGTAGCCATGCCCAGGTCGTTGTGGCAGTGGGTCGAGATGATCGCCTTGTCGATGTTGGATACGTGGTCGACCAGGTATTTGATCTTCGCGCCGTATTCGTGGGGCAGGCAGTAGCCCGTGGTGTCGGGAATGTTGACCACCGTAGCCCCGGCCGCAATGGCGGCCTCGACCACGCGGGCGAGGTATTGAGGATCGGCGCGCCCGGCGTCTTCGGCGTAGAACTCCACGTCCTCGACATAGCTTTTGGCGTATTTCACGGCTTCGACGGCCTGTTCGAGGATTTTCTCGGGCGTCGAGCGCAGTTTGTCGTAAATGTGCTGGGGCGAAACGCCTATACCCGTGTGGATGCGCTTGTGCCTGGCCAGTCGCAGGGCATCGGCGGCCACGTCGATGTCTTTTTTCACGGCGCGGGTCAGCGCACAAATCGTCGGGGCCGAAACGGCCTTCGAAATCTCGAGTACGGAGTTGAAGTCTCCGGGGCTGGAAATCGGGAACCCCGCTTCGATGACGTCCACGCCGAGGCTTTCCAGCAACTTGGCGACTTCGATCTTCTCGGTGGTGTTCAATTGGCAGCCCGGCACCTGCTCGCCATCACGGAGCGTGGTGTCGAAAATAAACAGTTTCTCGCACATAATATGACTAATCTAACTAACCTTGGCAACAAATATATTAAAAATATTTTCCAAATTCCTATTTTACCGGAGGAAAGTGCCTCTTATACCCGAATTTAGCGGCGTTTTCCCTCCGGGAGTACGAATCCGGAAATAAAAACGGCTCCGGATGCCCGAAGCCGTTTTGCCATAATATTTTCAGGTGTTGCCGGAACCTGTTGCCGGTTGCGCTGTGTTTTCCCGGCTGACGAAGCGGCATTAATCGACCACCTCGACCCACTGTCCCTTTTTCAGGGCGCGGACGGCGTTGTCGTACATCGCTTCGCAGTAGACCGAAGGCAGGTAGTAGCGCCCCTTGTAGGTTGCCGTCAGCTTGACGGGGATCTCCTTGCTTTCGCCCCGGCTCAGGTCGAAGTAGCTCAGCACCCGGTCGTCGCGGATATCCTGGTAGGTGAGCGACGACAAGTCCCGTTCGGAGGTGATCTCCCATCCTGCCGGGAAGATGTGGGTCAGCGCAAGGTCGGCGTACCGTTCGTGGCCGCTGGTGTTAGAGACGGTCACGATGGCGTAGAAATCGGTCGATACCCGGATCGAGGCCGGGTCGATGGCCTCACCGTCCATATTCGTGTAACGCACGTCGATCCGGATGCCGTTCGCAGCTTCGGTTTCCTCGCCCTTGCCGGGGGTATAACTCTGGCTGACGACCGCATAGAGGCTGCCCGAACCATTGTTCCTCACCTCGGTCGGTGCGGCCAGGGGCATGCTCGCGATGGATTTGTCGGTCTTGACGAGCTCCCTGCCCGCAGTGGCGTCGATGCCGTTCTGTCCCGCTACGGCGAAATTGGAAAGGGTGCTGAGCATCCATGCCGTCGACTGGGTGCTTAGCCACCTGTCCTTCTTGAGGATGTCCGACATCTTCAGCGCCGTGCGGAAAGCCTCTTCGCGGCGTCCGAGTATCGTGAGCGTTATGAGCGAGATCGACATCCGGCGTTCGTCGCTGTTGTAGGTGCCGTCGTAGGGGTTGGCCTTTCCCGCATTGTCTCCGCAGAGCGAGATCAACTCCTCGGCGACTTTCCGGTTGCCGTCCAAAGCGTATGCCGCCGCCAGCAGCCACTTGACGTCGCTACGCAGCGAGGCGGCCTTTTCCCGGAGCTGGTTCATGGCACCCCGGGTCGGAGTCCCGTTCAGCGCCAGCACATACTGGGTGTAGGCCTGGGTCAGGTAGTAGTCCGAGGGGTTGCCGCGCAGGTATTTGAGCGCCCGGTCGAGCATCGCCCTGTCCACGCCGTAGCCGTGTTTCGCAGCCTCGATCAGGAAGTGCGTCGCGTAAACCGTCCCCCATTCCGACCCCGACGTATTGCCGCTCCAGTAGGCGAATGCGCCGTCGGAGAGCTGGTAGCTGCCCAGGCGCGAAAGCACGCTCTTGACGTTGCGGTCGATGTCCTGCAACATGTTCGCGTCGCACTCCACGACCGAAGGCAGGTAGAGTTGCGGGAAGGCGCCCGAGGTGATCTGCTCGATGCAGCCGTGGGGATATCTCACCAGGTATTCGAGGCGCCGAGAAAGGTCTATGGGCGGGATCGACGAAAGTTCCAGCTTCGCCTTGCCGTTCTCCTTGAGCGGTTTTACCGCCATTGTCTTGCCCGGGTCGATGACATAGTCCTTCGACAGGGTCACATAGGGGTTCGGTTCCCGGACGTCCAGCTCGATTTCCGACGCGGAGCTGTCGCCCGACGACGTAGCCGTGACCCGCACCTTCCCGATGCCGGTTCTGGTGTTGACCTTCAGGCGGAACGATACGACCTCCTCGCCGCTCCGGCCGAGCGTGATGCTCTTGCTGGACGGCCCGACGGGCGAGAACGATTCGTTCGCGGCGATTTTCACGTCGACTTTCCCGACCCCGTCTTCGAGGGCGAAGACCGTGACCGGAACCTCGACCTCTTCGTCGGTGGAAACTACGCGGGGCATGGTAGCCTGTACCAGCAGCGGTTTTTTCACCGCGACATCCTTCTCCGCGGCGCCGAACGCCCGGCCGTTCGAGGCGATGACCATCACCCGAACCTCGCCGAAGTAGGGCGGGAGCGTGATTTTATGCGTGTTCGTCTTCCCGGCGCCCAGTTTCTGTGCGTCGATGAATCGTACGACGGGCTTGAACCGCTGTGCCTTGAGCGCCCCCGTGTTCGGCTGCTCGGCGTCGCCGCCGATGGCGAACATCTGTTCGATCCTGCCGCCATAGGCGCCGATGACATAGTCGAACATGTCCCACGTGCGGACGCCCAGTGCCTCGGTCGCGTTGAAATAACCGTAGGGATCGGGGGTCTTGAAGCGTGTCAGCCCCAGCAGTCCCTCGTCGACGAGCGCCAGCACGTAGCTCATTTTCCGGCCGTTTTTCTCCCGGACTTTTATCGTCACCTCCGATTCGGGTTTTACTGTTTCGGGCATCTCGATCACGGGGGTGAGCCTTCGCGCGGCATCCTCGACGTCGAGCCGCGTTACGCCGAACAGGCGGATCGGTGCGTCGTTGAGCGTCGAGTTGTGGGGCTGGACGAGTGTTACCGAGACATAGATGTTGGGGGCCATCCCCTCCTTGACGGGGATTTCGATGTCGGTTTGCTTGCCGGTGCACTCCACCCAGAAGCTTTCCCGCACGACGCTGCCGCTTTCGATGCCGACCAGCGCCCGTGCGCCCGGCGATGAGGGGATGGTGACCCTGGCCTTGTCCCCCGGGACGTATTTGGCCTTGTCGCGGGAGAGGGCGAGTCGCGTGGCGGCATCCGTCACCGAAGTGACGTCGCCCCGCCAGTCGGACGAGGACACGCATACGATCCGGGTCGCCGAGTGTGCCCGGTTCGGGCTCGTGACGCGGATCATGTAATAGCCGTAATCGCCCGTGCTCCAGCGCATCGTGGCCTGTCCCGTGCCGTTCGAAAGGGTTGCCTGGAGGGTCTTGTAATTCGAATTGAGCGCATTTTTGGCGTAGTGCGCCTGGGAATTGGGCGTTGAGGCGTCCCACCACCAGTAGGAATCCATTTTGTAGACCGATACGAGCACGTTTTCGCTGCCGGGTTCGGGCTTGCCCTTCGAGTCGAGCATCACGACCTTTATGATATGCTCCTTCCTGCTGTCGAGGTATTCGTCGCCCCAGTCGCTTTTCTGGGTGGCGACTCCGATCCCGAAGTAGGTGTCATAGGGCGATATGGTCGCAACCTGCTGGTCGACGCTGAAGTCGCCGCTCTTTTCGAAGACCTTTACCGTGAATCTGCCGCTCAGCATACCGGGGCTCAACCCCTCCAGCGAGGAGAGCTCGTCGGTCGAAAGTGCCAGTGACCCTTGGGCGTCGGTGGTGCCGGTGACGATTTCCCGCTCCTCGGTGCCAAAGTATTTCGAGGCGTCGTCGAACGAATAGCCCTCGTAGCCCTTGAAGCGTGTGGCAATTTGCGACAACTGTGCCTGGAGCACCGCCTTGGCGTCGGCCGCAGGGGTGCCGTGCAGCCACCGGGCGGTCAGGCTGCCCGTGAAATGCGCGGCGTCGACCAGTTGCCCGTCCCCGAGTTTTAGCTCGATTTTCATCCGGTTGGGCTTGATCGCGTCCACCCGGACGGATTTTTCGAACTGTGCGCCGCCGAAGGTGATCTTGGCCCGCCATAGCCCTGTCGGCGACGCCGGCGTCGTCCCCAGGCTGAACGTGTAGATGCCGTCCGAGGAGCTGTTGTTTACGAGCGACTGCACCAGCTGCCCGTTCGGGTTGAAGAATTCCAGCGATGCCGGGTGGCTTTCGGGCAGCGGATTATCCGAGGTGACGATGAACGTGAGGTGTATGTCGTCGCCCGGGCGCCATACGCCGCGTTCGCCGAAGATATAGCCTTTTATCCCCTTGGGATTTGCCGTGCCGCCCACGTCGAAATTACTCAGCGACAGGGCCGTGCCCGGTTCTACCTTCACGAAGGTGACGTCCCCTCCGGCTTCGGCCGTGACGATGTAAGGTTCGTCCTTCGTCCTCAGCACGGCCCGCCCTTCGGAATCGGTGCTCGCTTCGGCCAGCATCTGGTTCTGCCGGTCGTAGGTCCTGACTTTGCAGCCCCCTTTGGGGCGGGCGGAGACCAGGTCGGTCGTGTAGACGACGTACTGGTCGCTGCCGCTGCTCTTGCAGATGAGGCCGATGTCGGACTGCACGACCACTTTCGACCGCTCCTTGTAGGTCCTGTAATCCCCGAAATAATAGTCGTAGTCGTATTCGTCGTCGACGGGCGTAAGCGGGTCGACACCCCGGATTTCGAGCAGGTACATCGACTTGCGGCTGTCGGTGATCAGGCGGCTCAGGTCGAGCGAATAGGTGTTGCTCTGGTCGAGCCTGGTCGAAGACCTGGCCCCCAGGTCGATGGTCGTGTCGCGGACGACGCGCGACACGTAATCCATGGATGAATAGTATTGGTCGTCGTAGTAGTTCTGCTGGAAGAATTGCAGCAGGTTGTTGGCGAATATCTTTCGTACCCGCACCCGGGCTTTCTGGTAATTCACCGCCTCGAACAGTAGCGACATGTCGTTCGACGAGGGAAGGATCGAGCCTTTGCCCGTGAAGCGGATCGAGGGGGTGCGCGACGGCAGCGTGGCCATGAACGAATAGCTCTCCTTGAGCTTCTGCCCGTTCTTGCTCACTACGTCGCGGCCGATCGTGACGCTATGTGCTCCCGAGGGGCGTGCTTCGGGGTAGATGTAGAGCCTGTTTTTGTCGACCGAAGTCCGGAACTTGGTGTCGAAGCGGATCAGGTTTTTCAGATCCTGGTTTTGCCGGATCGGTTCGGAGAAGGTGACTACGATGGCGAGCGGATCCGGATTCACACTGTGGTCGATGACCGCGTATTCGTCCTTGCGGGGGACTTCCACCTGCACGGTTTGCTTTTCGTCGTAATTGAAATCGAGCGTCAGCGTATAGCCCTCATCGCCCCGGGGGGCGATGTTGCCCACGGTGTATCGGTGCGTGAGCCCGTCTTCCGAATGCGTCCATTTGACGTCGGTACCCGTCGTGCCGCTTATTTTGAGGTTCCGTTCCATGTAGCTGCCGTCGGCATAGTCCGAAGAGACGATCTCGCCGATGAGCACATAGCCGGTCATCTCGTCGTTCTGCTGCAGCCAGCTGTCGTTGTAGGTAAACCGCAGTTTGGGGGTCGCAAACCTGAATTCTGCGATGCCTTTGTGCTGCCGGCCGGTGAGTTTCGCGGCGTCGATAGCCACCTTGTACTGCGTGTCGTATTGCAGCGGGGATTTGGGGACGATGCGGATCATGCGCATCCCCGACAGGTAGGCGTCGAAACCGACGGCCGGGGAGATCGATATGGCATCCTGCATGGCGCTTTCCTCGACTTGCACGTTTTCGACGAACGTCACGTGGAGCGGCATCCTGACACCCGTCACTCCGTTTGTCGACCATTCGATGATGTCGGATGTCTGCTTGCTGCACGAGGCGATGAGCAGGGCGGTCAGCGCAAACAAAGCATGGCATGTTGTTTTCATAATATTGGGTTTTTTGGTAACTTTGCCAAAGATACGTAAAAATATGGCAAAAAAACCGGCCAAAAAGAGAATATGTTTTTTCGCGATGCTGGTCGTTGCCATGCTCGCCGCGGGGTATTGCGTCATCCTGCCCCGGACGCTTTTCGACGAGCCTTTCTCAGCCACCGTGTGGAGCCGCGACGGCCGCCTGATGTCGGCCAAGGTCGCCTCCGACGGCCAGTGGCGTTTCTTTCCCACGGACAGCGTCCCCGAAAAGTTCCGGGTCGCTATCACGACCTACGAGGACAAGCGTTTTTACCGCCATTTCGGGGTGGATCCGCTGGCGCTGGGGCGTGCCGTGGGGCAGAACCTTGCGGCCGGGCGGATCACGAGCGGGGCGAGCACGCTCACCATGCAGACCATTCGCCTGAGCCGCGGCGGGAAACCCCGCACGTTCCGGGAAAAGTTCGTCGAGATGGTGCTCGCCACGCGCCTCGAACTGCGTTGCAGCAAGGATGAAATCCTGGCCCTCTATGCCTCCCATGCGCCTTTCGGAGGTAATGTGGTCGGGCTGGAAAGTGCCGCGTGGTACTATTTCGGCCGCAGTGCGGCACAGCTTTCGTGGGCCGAATGCGCCATGCTCGCCGTGTTGCCCAACTCCC
>OJRG01000902.1_pt1 | contig 13124 bp, 14 predicted proteins | sample 1599121 | NCBI WGS metagenome assembly OJRG01 (sample SAMN03922528, study PRJEB24848) | human gut metagenome | isolation source: stool sample | host: Homo sapiens | place: Germany | collected 2010-05
TCGAAAAAGTGGCGCAAGCCACTTTTTCGACAGACTGACGGCCATGGATGTAGCATCCATGGCCGTTTGCGATGGTCGGGGCTTTTATGGCTTTAACAGTGCCTGTTGGGCTTCCAGATCCTGCCGCCAGGGCTGTAGGTAGCCGGCGGCCGCCTGGCTCTCAAGCAAGTCCGTGGGGGGGTGGCAGCATAGGATGCGCCCTCCTTCCAGCAGGGCGATCCGGTCCGAAAGCAGCATGGCCTCCCCCACGTCGTGGGTCACCAGCAGGGTGGTGAGTTCCAATTCCTTATGCAGCCGGCCCACCAGCTCCCGCATGGCCCGGCGCAAGCCCATATCCAGGCTGGAAAAGGGCTCGTCCAGGAGGAGGAGTTTCGGCTTTACCACCAGGGCCCGGGCCAAGGCCACCCGCTGCTGCTGGCCGCCGGAGAGCTGATCGATCCGGCGTTTGCCCATGCCTGTGAGCTCCACCGCCGCCAGCATATCGTTGGCCTGGCGACGGCGGGCTTCCTTGGCCACGCCCTGCATCCTTAGGCCAAAGGCCACGTTGTCCTCCACGGACAGGTGGGGGAATAGGCGCATATCCTGAAACAGCACCGACAGCCCCCGTTTTTCCGGGGGCAAGTTGGAAGCGTCCTGGCCCTGGAGCAGCACCCGGCCCCCGGACAGGGGATGTAGCCCGGCAATGGCCTTGATGAGGGTGGTCTTGCCGCAGCCGGAATGGCCTAGTAACGATACCAATTCCCCCTTTTCCACCGCCAGGGCGATGTGAGAGAGGACAGGCTGCTTATCGTATTCCAGGGTAAGCGTGTCCAATTCCAATATGGTCATAGGGCTCCTTTCCCCATGGAGACCGGCTCCCGGTAATGTTTTTGCAGAATGCGGCTAAACAGGCAGTATACCCCGGCGCAAATGGCCACGAAGGCCAGGGAATAGGCGGCGGAAAGTTGCCGGTCGCCCCCTTGGATATAGGGCACCACCAGCATGGCGAAGGTGCGTACCCGGCCGCCCCCCAGCATGAGGGTGAGGAAATACTGGCCAAAGGATATGACGAACCCCAGGCCCGTGACCGAGGCCAGGGCGGGAAGAAGCTGGGGCAGGGTAATATGCCACAGGGCGGCGGGGCCCGAAGCCCCCAGGGTGCGGGCCTGTTCCTCCAGGCCCTTGCCCATTTGGCCCAATACGTCCGTCAGGGTCCACACCCCATAGGGCAGGATCACGATCACATGGCCCAGCAAAACCGCCAGCACCGTATCCCCCAGGCCCGCCCGGGTGAAGAAGGCCTGGAGCCCCACGAAGTAGGCGGTGCTGGGCAGCAGCACCGGGGCCAGCAGCAGGGCCCGCACCAGCCGTTTTCCCCGGAAGGAATGCCAGGCCAGGGCCATGGCTCCGGGGGTGGCCACCAGGGTGGCTACGAGGGCGCTGAGCAGGGAATAGCCGATGCTGCCGCGCAGCACCCGCAGGGCATTCCCCTGGAACACGCTGGCCAGGGCGTCCAAGGTGAGCCGGGAGGGAAGGAGGTCCGGCCAGGGCCAGCGGGAAAACAGGGCATAAAGGGCCAGCATAGCGATGGGCAGCAGCACAGCCAGTCCGGCCAAATATAACAGCATCCGTTTCATGGCCGCACCGCCTGGTTATCCCGGTTCAATTTCTTAAAGGCCGCCAGATACAGGGCGATGAACCCGGCGCCAAAGGCCAGCATCAGCCCGTTATAGACCATGGCAAAGGGCCGGTGGCTCAGGTCCGGGGACAAAAATTCCATATACGCCTGCACGGGGAAGGCCCTGGGCAGGGTGGCCCCCAGCAGGAAGGGCAGCTCATAGGCCCCGAAGGCATAGGCAAAGATGATAATAAAGGCCGTGGAGATGGCGGGCATACTCAGGGGCAGCGTCACCGTGAAGAAGGCCCGCACCGGCCCCGCCCCCAGGGTACGGGCGGCCTGGGCGCCGCTTCCCCATACCCGGCGCATCAGCAGGACCACCACGCTCATCACGTAGGGGATCTGCTTGCAGGTATAGGTCAGGATCACCCCAATCCCCCAGGGATCCTGGATGAGCAAGGGGAAGGCGTCCGGGGCCTGGACCAGGCCCATCTGGGCAGCCAACCGGGAAAAGAGCCCGGTTTGGGACAGGAGGGCCACCCCCAGGAAGGCGGCCACCGTATGGGGGATGGTGATGGGCAAGCGCAGCAGCAGGGAATCCGGCCGCTTGCAGGCCACCAGCAGGGCGCTCAGGGCCACGCCCCCAGCGGTGGATAACAGGGCGGAGGTAAAGGCCAGATATAGGCTATAGAGCACCGAGCCATGAAGGGCCGGATCCTTTAGCACCGCCCGGTAATAATCCAAGGTAAAGGACGTAAGGCCCGCCGGGGGGAAATAACCCAGGCTTTGCAGCAGCCCGTCCCCCAGGCTGGCCAATAGCAGCCCCACCAGCAGCAGCATGGGCAGCAGCATCAGGTATGGGGTAATGCGTCTCATTTCCCCGGCACTTCCTCCAGCCAGATCTCCTCGATCACCGGCACAAGATAGGCGGGCAGTTCCGGCAGCCGGCGGCTTAGAAGGATCTCCTGATCCACAGACCCTGCCCCGGTTTCGATCTTGTCGAATTCCGCCTTTTGTTCCTCTGTGAGCCGGTCCATATCCAACACCGGCAGGGCCCCCCACACGGTGGGGTCCATCTTGCTGGCCTGCATGGGAATGGACAGGATGGCGTCCGCCAGGCACAGGGCGCCGGGCACGTTGGTGGAATTGTAGGCGATGGCCACGTAGTTGGTGTTGCCGATGGTGCCGTTTTCAAAGATGAAAGCCCTGCAGGTATCCGGATACTGGCCGCTGGCGATGAGGGAGGAGACATGATAGGGGTCGTAGCTCATGGAGAGCAACAGCTGCCCGTCCATAAACATGGCGTCCGCCTGGGCGTCCGTGGCCGGGAAGGTCTTGCCCTGCTCCCACAGGTAGGGGTTCAAGGACCGCAGATAGTCCATGGCCGGGGCGATGGCTTCCCGTACCGCTTCCTTGGAGCTGTCCGCAGGTAGGGCCGCCACGGCTTCGTAGCCGCAGATCTCGTAGATGATGTTCCTTACAAAGGCGCTGCCCGTAAAGCCCGGAGGCGCCTCATAGGTGAACTTCCCCGGGTTCTCCTGGCAAAAGGCCAGCAGTTCTTCCGCGGAAGCCGGCGGCTCGGCCACCGTGGCCGTATCATGGATCAGCACCAGCTGGGCCTTGGCATAGGGGGCTTCATAGCCCGCAATGGCCGTGCCGAAGTCCGTGGTAGCCTCCTCACCTTCCCCGTCCACATAGGCGGTATAGTTGGGCAGGTATTGGCAGAAGGGCCCAAAAAGCAGGCCGTTTTCCTTGGCGGTGGCGAAGTTTTCCCCGTTGATCCAGATCAGGTCGATGCTGCCCTGATCGTTTTCCGCCGCCTTGTCCCCGGCCAGCTTGTTCAGGATCATGTCGATGTCCATGGGCACCCGCTCCACGGTTATATCATAGGTCGCCTTACAGTATGGCGCCAGGGTATCGTCGATCCAGTTGTTCACCAGCTCGTTGCCACCCCAGCCGTAAAAGGTCACATTGGTGCCCCGGGCCGCCTCCAACACCGCCTCCCAGTCTGCATAATCCACGGCTGCCTCCTCTTTGGCGCCGCAGCCCAGCAGCCCTGCGCATAGCGTCAGGCATAGGCCTATGCACAAGGCTTTTTTTATCCAACGTTTCATTTTGCTTCCTCCTGCTCGTTGATTTCCTTTGCCATCCGCCGGGCTTCCCAAAGCCGTTGCAGGATGGTGACGCCGATCAGCCCGCCATAAATCCAGGTTAGGACCTCCAGGGCCGCCGGGAACAGCATCATGGCGGTAAAGGCCAAAAACCCTTCCGTACGCTCCATAAGCCCCGCTTGGTAATAAAAGCTCTTCTTTCCCCGGGGCTTTGCCAGCATCCCCGTGGTCAAAAACACCGTCATGGATAACAGGATGGCGCTTACCAGCCCCAGCAGGGCCAGCAGGCAATCCGGCCGCCGCAGGGCCAAGGCCCATACCACGCCCAGTTCCACCACCCGGTCGCTGACGATGTCCATCTGTGCGCCCAGCATACTGCTTTTGCCGGACCGGCGGGCCATTTCCCCGTCCACCGCGTCCAGCAGCCCGGACAGCCAAAGGGCGGCCGCCGCCCACCAGGCCAGCCCGGCGTACAGCAATGCGCCGCTGCCCAGCCCCAATACAAAGGCTAGGGCCGTCACCTGGTTCGGGGACAGCCCCAGCTTCAGCAGCCCGCCGGCCAGGCCGGCAAACAGCCCGTTGATATATTTGCGTCCATGGGTATCCAGCATATCAAGCCTTTCCTTTCCGGGTAAAGGCCCATCGGTTGCCCCAGCCCCGGCTCTGGCTATGGCCGAAGAGCAGCTCCAGCACATGGATGGTCCTTCGGCCCTCTCCCCGGAAGGCGTCCAGGCAACCTTCGCAGTAGCTGACGATAGGCAGCCCCGCCGGGAGATCCCCCAGCCGGGCCTGGCGCATGGTCCGGCTCTTGTCCGGGTCCAGGGCCCGCATCATATGGAAATTGCCGCAGCAGCGGGTATTTTCCCCCCAGCGGGCCGCCTCTGTAAGCGCCGCCCCCGCCAGGGCCAGCAGCCGCCGCACCGCCTGTTGGCATATGGCGTCCTTACGCATAGGGCAGGGGTCGTGGAGGGTAACCGGCCCACCCGGCCCCTGGATGTCTTCGGGCCGCACATGTTCCGCCAGGGCGGGCCAGATGGGCAGCACCTGGTATTCCCCCAGCCCTTCCAACTCCCGCGTGCAGTTGGGGCAGGCGGTATAGATCCGCTTCACCCCCTGCTGTTCCAGCAGCCGCCGCAGTTTTTCCTGCCGGGCTTGGTGGGCCCCAGGGAACAGATAACGACTGGGCTGGCCGCAGCAGCAGCTGCTCATGCCGATCCCCGGCTCCGCCCGCTCCAGGCATTGCCGGGTGCGCTCCAAAATGGCCGGGTCCAGCCCCATCAGGGCGCAGCCTGGCCAGAACACCGCCTCCCCCCGGGAGACCCGCATCATGGGCTTGCTGAAGGATAGGGCCTGATGCAGCCCCATGCCCAGGTTTCCGCTTTTATTCATGGGCTTCCGGCTGGGCGGCTTCCATGGCCTGCTTTTTCTTTTCCTGGCGCTCCATATAGATCCGCCGCACAATCATCACCAGAATGCCCAAGGAGAAAATGCACAGCAGGGCGGTGACGAAATACTTGACCCCGCCGGTGAGCATCCCGCCCACGTAGGAATAGATGATGGTGGCAGGCAGCTGGCCCACCCCGGTGGCGATGAAGAAGGGCCAGAACTTGATGGGGGTCAGGCCGGCAAAGTAGCTGATGGCGTCAAAGGATACAAAGGGCAGCAGCCGGCATATTAGGATGGTACGGCTGCCGTACTTTTCAAAGTAGCCCTCCACGCTGGCCAAAGCCCCCTTGCCCGCGTATTTTTCCACCGTATCCCGGCCCAGGGCCCGGGCCAGGTAAAAGCACAGAGCCGCCCCGGCCATGGAGCTGGTCCAGGATAGGATCGCCCCCTGCCACCAGCCGAAAATGGCCGCGTTGGCGAAGGTGATCAGAAAGGCGGGCAGGGGGGCAAGCACCGACTGGAACACCATGAGGGCAAAGGAGAAAACCATGGCGTAAGCCCCATAGGAGCGGATGAATTCCACCACCGCGTCCACGTTGGCGGAGCCCAGCACCGAGGCTACCTGGTTCACATAGGCGTTTACCGAGGGCACCAGGAAATACACCAGGCACAGGATCGCCAGCACGGCCAGAATATAGAGCTTGGTCAGGGTTTTCTTTTTATTTGTTTTTTGTTCCATGGGACGCGTCCATTCCTTTCTGCTTATCCATTTTCCCCGTTTCCGGGAACAGCCTCCTGCCCAACAGGGCCGTGAGGATGCACAAAGCCCCCAACAGCCCCAGGGCGATCCAAAACGTCGGGGAGGCTGTTTGCTGGGCCTTATCGCCGATGTTGATAAATACGAAGGTGCCCGGGATGATCCCCAAGCCCGACGCCAGCATGTAGGCGCCAAAGGAGATATCCGTCAGGCCGAAGGCATAGTTGATCAGGTTGTAGGGCACCGCCGGGATCAGCCGCAGCAGGATCAGCAGCAAAAACCCCTGGGGCCCTCCGGCATTGGCCAGCCTTGCCTGCCATTTTGGCGGGAGCCGCTTCTGCACATAGGCGCTGATCCGCTCCCGCCCCGCATGGCGGGACAGCAGGAACATCAGGGCGCAATTCACCAGGGCCCCGATAAAGGTATATACGCTGCCCCACAGCAGCCCAAAGGCCAGCCCGCCCCCCAGGGCCAACACCGCCACCGGGAAGAAGGCCGCCGGCAATACTGCAAAAAGGCCCATGTATACCAATGGGCCCCACACCCCCTGCCGGGAGACGAACAGCTGTATATCCTCCCCGCTTATTTCCGAAAAAAATATACAGTTTATTACTATGAAGCCCAGCAGCAGGGCGATTCCCATGCCTTTTTCAATCCTTTGTTTCAAACGGCATCCCCACCCATTATTCATGGTCTCAAACCAGTATAAGAAACCCATCCGACCCTTGTCAATAAGCTTTATATTGATTTATATATTGCAAAAATTGTGGCGTATTTGATTATTCTATATCATATTGACAACGCATTGACGCAAGGAAAAACCAATGTTATCATGGCAGTGTTCTTAGGAAAGAAGAACGAATTTATGGTTTGGAGGGAAGTCATACATGAAAAAGAATCTCGCATTTATCATGTCGCTTTTCATGCTTTTAGGGATCGTGGCCGGCTGTGCCCAGCCGGCAGCGTCCGCGCCCAGCCAGGATGCGGCCCCCGAGGCTGCCGCCGACGTGCCCATGGCCTACATGACCGCGGATGAGCTGGAAGCGGTGCTGGGAACAGAGGGCTATCTGGTGCTGGATGTGCGCAAGGCTGCGGACTATGTCGCCGCCCACATCCCCGGCGCCGTATCCGTTGACATGGACGCCGCCGTCCAGGGGGACATCGAGGCCGGTACCGCCGCCATGGAGGCCGCCATCGAAGGCGTGGACGACACCCTGGTGCTGGTATGCTATTCCGGCAAGAAGTACGCCCAGGCCAGCACCAACATCCTTTCCAGCCTGGGGTATGACACCAGCAAGGTCTTTACCCTCCAGGATGGCTTCAACAACTGGAGCGAGGTCAAGCCCGACCTGATCGAGACCGGGGAAGGCGTCGCCGTTACCCCGGCTGCCGTTGCCTTTGAAGGCCAGTATGTGGTCAACGCCCAATATGTATTGGACCACATGGGGGATGCAAACGTGCTGCTGGTGGATGCCCGGGGCGAGGATGCTGCTAAGAAGGGCACCGTGGAAGGGGCTATCGCGGTAATCTGGCAGATGTTTGCCGCCGTATCCGAAGGCGCTGCCGGCGATCCTATGTGGGGCACCGTGTTGGAGCCCGCCGCCCTGAGCGAAGCCCTGGGCGCCGCCGGCATCAGCCCGGATAAGGAGATCATCCTCTTCGCCGCCGCCCAAAACGGCTGGGGCGACGATGGCCGCATCCTGTGGGAGCTGGTGGCCGCCGGTTTCCCCAACGTGAAGATGGTGGACGGGGGCTATGACGCCCTGGTGGCCGCCGGCGCGCCCATCGTAAAGGGCGCCGCCGCCTACACCCCCGCCGAAGTCACCATTGAGGCCATTGACGAAACCCACCTGATCAACACCGACGCCCTGGCCGCCGATTACGCCAACTATAAGATCGTAGACGTGCGGGCGGACGAGGAATACGAAGGCCAAGTCCTTTACGGCGAGGCCAAGGGCGGCCATCTGCCTGGGGCCATCCACATCCGCTACACCGACCTGTTCAACGAGGATTGCACCCTCAAGACCAACGAGGAGATCATCGCCATGTTTGAGGCCGCCGGCCTGGCCAAGACCGACAACATCGTCACCTACTGCACCGCGGGCATCCGTTCCGCCTACATGCAGCTGATCCTGGAGATGTGCGGCTATGAGAACACCTGGAACTACGACGAATCCTACTACCGCTGGTGCGCCTGCCAGGATGTAGAATAACACCGTTCAACGGCGGGAGGGCTTAGATTCCGCCCTCCCGTTTTTCTATCCCCCCAGGGCAAGTGCGCCTTCGCGCAGTTGCCCTTTTGGGGTTTCCGGACGCGATATGTTAGGAGGTCCTATGCAGCCTGCTTCTTCCCGGTATGTACCTTTTTTGGCCCCCCTGGGGGTGCTGGGCGTTGGGCTGGCCCTTTCCCTTCTGCCCGGCAGCCGGGCCTGGTTCAGCGGCGCCTTCATGCTCTTTACCCAGCGCAGCGTCCAAACCCTGCAGGGCGCCATCCGCGCCGCAGACTTCCCCTTTGTGCAAAGCGCCTGCCTTTCCGCCCTGCAAACCTGCATCCTTCCCTGGCTCCTGCCCCGGCAGTTTATCGCCAGCAGCCTATGTCTGGGCCCTTTCCTGGGCTTTCTGGCTTCCTTCCTTGGGGCGCTGGCCGGTTGCGGCTTGTGGTACGGAGTTGCCCGGCTGCTTTTCCTGCCCTGCCCCCGGCTGCCGGGCCGCTGGAATCGGCCCCTCTCAGCCGCTGCCTTCCCCTTGTCCGCCGGCCTTCCCCTAGCCCTCCTGGGCATGGGCGGCCCGGTTTGCGGCCTGGCCGGCGCCCTGGGGCTTCCCTTTGGCCCGGTGCTGGCAGGGGCCGCCCTGGCCAGCGGCCTCCTAGCCGCCGCCTATGGGGCGCTATGTACCGCCTTTTCCGCCCAGCTGCCATCCTCTTGCGGGCTTGCTTTGCGCTGCGCCGGCCTCGTGCTGCTTTTGCTCGCCTGCCGGCGCATAGCCCGCCGGCTTGGCAAATAACCGCCTGTCCCGCAAGCTTTGGAAGGAGCCTCCTTCGGCTCCATTTTTTTGCCTCTGTGGCGGTTATTTTCCCGCAAGCCCCCTCCCTTTCCCGGATAGAAATCCCATATTCCCTCCCAACGCAAGATTTGGTAGAATATTAAAGTAGGAATAAATTTGCGTGTACCCCCCCTTTTTTGCGGCACATTCTTCTTTATCCTCATAGATCTTCATCCACCGGCGCGATATGGCCTTGCCGCGCCGGCCTTGCCCACCGGGCAAAGGAGGCGAATCGCATTGTCTCAGGCTATCCCCTCTCGATCGGATTTCTCCCAGGGCTCCATCTCCCAAGCCATCTTCCGCCAGGCCGGGCCCATGACCGTGGCCCTGCTGGTGAATATGCTCTATAGCGTGGTGGACCGGATCTATCTGGGCCACATCCCCGGCGAAGGCCGCCTGGCCCTTACCGGCATCGGCCTGGCCTTCCCCATCATCGCCGTGATCAGCGCCTTCCAGCGGCTCTGCTCGGACGGGGGCGCCCCCCTCTGCTCCATGGCCCGGGGCGCCGGCGACCTGGACCGGGCGGAAACCATCCAGGGCAACGCCTATACCCTCCTGCTGCTCTTCGCCCTGCTGCTCATCGCCCTGGGCTACGCCTTCAAGGCCCCCATCCTTTGGGCCACCGGCGCGGGCGAAGCCACCTTCCCCTACGCGGACGCATACCTGCGCATCTACCTGATCGGCACGGTATTCGTCCTGCCCAGCCTGGGCATGAACGCCTTCATCACCGGCCAGGGCTTCCCTACGGTGAGCATGATGACCGTATTGCTGGGGGCTGTGGTGAATATCCTGCTGGATCCCCTGTTCATCTTCGTATTCGATATGGGGGTCCGGGGCGCCGCCCTGGCCACGGTCATCGCCCAGTTCACCTCCTTCCTATGGGTGCTGCTCTTCCTCACCAGCCACCGGGCCATCCTGCGGCTGCGCCTTAGCCGTATGCGCCTGCAGCGCAACATCGTCCTGCCCATGCTGGGCCTGGGCCTCACGGGCTTTACCATGTCCGTTACCAACAGCGCCGTCGGCATGGTCTACAATGCCTCCCTCCAATCCCTGGGCGGCGACCTATACGTAGGCGTCATGACCGTGGTCAACTCCATCCGGGAGATCATCTATATGCCTGTATCCGGCCTCACCGCCGGCGCCCAGCCTGTGATCAGCTTTAACTACGGCGCCCGCTGCTATGGCCGCACCAAGGAGGCCATCCGCCTCTTTACCCGCTACAGCTTTATTTACGCCGGCGCTGTCTGGGCCCTGCTCATGTTGCTGCCCCGTGCCTTCATCAGCGTATTCAACGGGGACGCCGCCCTGCTGGAAGCCGGCGTGCCCGCCCTGCGGATGTACTATTGCCTGTTCTTCTGCATGGCCTTCCAAATCGCGGGCCAACATACCTTCGTATCCGTAGGCCGCTCCCGCCAGGCCATCTTCTTTTCCCTCCTGCGCAAGGTGATCCTGGTAATCCCCCTGGTCTACCTCCTCCCCAGCCTGATCCCCCTGGGCGCTTTCGCCGTGTTCCTGGCGGAGCCCATCTCGGATCTTCTCGGCGGCATGGCCAGCTACCTGGCCATGCGAGCCTCTGTCTGGAAGGAGCTTTGCCGTCTGGAAGCCCACCCCCCCTCTGAGGGCCCTGCTTCCGACCCTGAATGAGCACATTCCCCTGGTTGTGAGAAAGGAGCTACCCTATGCCTGTCGTATTGATCACCGGCGCTTCCCGGGGCATTGGCCGGGCCGCGGCCTTCGCCTTTGCCCGGGACTGCTGGTGCGTTGCCGTCAACTACTGCCATAGCGAAAAACAGGGCCTGGAAGTGGTGGAAGCCATCCGGGATTTCGGCGGCCTGGCCTACGCCGTCCCCGGGGACGTGACCGATCCCCAAGCCTGCCAGGCCATGGTCCGTCAAACGGTGGATACCTTCGGCCCCTTGGACGCCCTGGTGAACAACGCCGGCATTTCCCTGCCCGGCCAGTTCCAGGACGTTTCCCCCGCCATGTTTGCCCAGTGCCTGGCCGTCAACCTGGAAGGGCCCCGGAACATGATCGCCGCCGCCCTCCCCGGTATGCTGGCGCGTAAGCGGGGCGCCATTGTAAACGTAAGCTCCATGTGGGGAGTATCCGGCGCTAGCTGCGAATCCGCCTACGCCGCTTCCAAAGCCGGCCTGATCGGCCTGTCCAAAGCCCTGGCCCGGGAGCTGGGCCCCAGCAACATCCGGGTCAACTGCGTGGCCCCCGGGGTCATTGAAACCGATATGAACCGCAACCTTTCCCCCGCCGACTATCAGGCCCTGGCAGACCAGACCCCCCTATGCCGCATCGGCCAGCCTGAGGAAGTGGCCAGCGCCATCCTGTTCCTGGCCGGCCCCGGCGCCAGCTTTATCACCGGCCAGGTGCTGGGGGTGGACGGGGGGTTCATTTAGCCTTCGGGTTTTCCAGCCCCCCTGGATAAACCCAGCGCCCCCCCCGGGGGCGGCGGGCGCGCATCGCGCGCTGGGAGGCCGGCGGCCCTTGGCCGCCGGCCTCCCGGTTCGCGGGCCGGGGCCCCCCGGGGGGGACGCTGGGTTTCCAGGCAAAGGAAAAGCCCCTTGCGGGGCTAGCACACGGGCACGCTGCCCGGACACGGTTCAGGCGGTCAGACCCACCTGCTGCAACAGATCGCCCACCGTACAGATGGACGCGTCATCCTCGATCAGCACGTCGAACTCCTCCTCCACGGAAAGCACCAGCTCCGTCATATCCAGGGAGTCCAGGTGCAGCTGGGCTGCGGTGGATTCCGGGGTGATCTGTTCTTCCGGCACACCTGTCATCTCGTGCACCATTTCGCGCAGACGCGCAAAACTATCCATATTGATGATTCCTCCTGGCGAATATTCTCCGCCTTACATATTACTGCTTTTTTTGCAGAAAAATTACCTGAATATTGTATCTTCCCCGCCACAAAATGTCAACCAAAAGGTTTTTTACGCCAGGTATGGTATTTATATTCCAAATGTAATACAATATATAGGAATATAATGGGTAAGGAGGCTATAATGGGGAGCAAGAGCAGCGAAAAAAAGCGCAAGAGCCTATTTTATAAGATCCTGGTCCTGGTGATCCTGCTGGCGTTCTCGGTGTTTTTATACTGTGGCGAGCAGGATGTGACCCCGATGGAGGCCCTGCAATACCTCTTGGGGCAAACGGAGCTGGACCAGCTGCCGGATATGCCTGCCATTACGGATATCCCCCATTTGGAGGAGCTGGAGGAATGGCTGCCGGAGGATAGCCCGGCGCCTTCGGAATCGGCTTCGCCCACGCCGCTGCCCCAGGGCACGGCAGACGCCGGCTTTGACACAGCCATTCAACAGACCAGCGGGATGCACGCCTATATTCTGGACGTGGGCCAGGGTAGCTGCGCGTTTATCCGTTCCCCCGGCGGCTATACCATGCTCATCGACGCGGCGGAGAGCCAATATTACCCGGTGATCGAAGAGTTCCTCCAGGCGCAGGAGGTGGAGCGGCTGGATGTGGTGGTGGCCAGCCATCCCCATAGCGACCACATTGGCGCCATGGCCAAGGTGATTCAAAATTTTGAGATCGGCGCCTTCTATCTGCCGGATAAGCCCCACACCACCGCCACCTATGAGCGGATGATCCAAGCCCTGGAGGATAAGGAGGTGGCCGTCTACCCCGCCGCCGGCGGCAAGGATGCCACCATCCCCTGGGACCCCCTGGTTACGGTTTCCATCCTCTCCCCTGTGGAAGGGGTATCCTACGACGACCTGAACAACGTGAGCGCCGTGATCCGCCTATCCTACGGGGATACCTCCATCCTGTTTCCCGGGGACGCGGAGGACGAGGCCCAGGAGATCATGCTGTCCAAGCTGCCCCTATCCTGCTTCCCCTCCTCCGTGCTGGTGTTAGCCCACCACGGCAGCTCCAACGCCTCCAGCGATCCTTTCCTGCAGGCTGTGGACCCCTCCCTGGCGGTGATTTCTGTGGGGGAGGGCAACGACTATGGCCATCCCCACCAGGAGGTGTTGGATAAACTGGAACGGCTGGGCATCCCCTATTACCGCACCGATGAAAACGGCACCGTCCACATCCTGCTCAACGGCAAAAAGGTGCAGGTGGAGACCCAGCGTTAGGCCGCGGCGGCCTATCCCAAGGCTGCGGTTGCCCGGCCCGGGGGCGCGGCGGCGCTGGGGCTCCGCCCCAGCTTGCCCCGGCGGGGGCGCTGCGCGTCCCGCCGGGGCGGGTGGGC
>OJRG01000915.1_pt1 | contig 12980 bp, 11 predicted proteins | sample 1599121 | NCBI WGS metagenome assembly OJRG01 (sample SAMN03922528, study PRJEB24848) | human gut metagenome | isolation source: stool sample | host: Homo sapiens | place: Germany | collected 2010-05
ATCCAATATATTATCAATCGAGGGGGCGCAAAATGGACATTACCGCCATGATTGCCGCCAATACCAGGCGGATCCGGGAACAAAAGAAGTTGACCCTGGAGGCAGCGGCCAGCCTTACAGGTGTATCCAGGAGTATGCTGGCGCAGATCGAGAAGGGGGAGGTCAATCCGACCATTTCCGTGCTGTGGAAAATCGCCAACGGGTATAAGGTCTCCTTCACCTCCCTGGCGGAAAATCGGGGGGCGTCTGTCCGCGTGGTGCGGGACAGCGAGCTGCAGCCCCTGCTGGAGGATGCCGGCCGGTATCAGAATTATCCCATATTCCCCTTTGACGAGGGGAAGCTGTTTGAAACCTACCGGATCGTCATTCAGCCGGGGGGGAGCCTGGCCGCCCAGCCCCATCTTTCGGGAGCGGAGGAATATATTACGGTATTTGCCGGCCAGGTGGAGATCCAGGTGGCGGAAGCGGCGTTTCAGCTTTCCAAGGGGGACGCCATCCGCTTTTGCGCGGACGTCTCCCACGCCTATCGGAATTTGGGGCCGGATCCGGTGGAACTGAGCATGTTGATCTATTATAACAGCTGATGGTTTGCCATGCCGACGGCAGGAAAACAGCCTGGGGCCATTGCCGCGCCCGCCCCGGGCGTTAACCCCAAACAAAGCAGGGCGGTAACGTTCCCCTTGCGCGGCAGGAAGGGCTGCCGCAAGACGCTTGCGCTTCCACCCAACTCCCTCTGGCGGCCTCGCCAACCATACGCGCCTTCCCAGCCAAAAAGCCCCTTTTCCACCCATTGGAAAGGGGCTTTGTCCTGGATTGATAGACGGGAATCGACGACGATCTTGAAGGGATTTATAATAAGGGCGCGATTACAGCCCGGAAATAAGCGTCCAGCTCTGCCGGCGTCTCTTTCATTCCGCCTTTCACCCACCATAATACCATTTCCACGAAGCTGCCGGATATGTGATTGATTAAAAAGTCCCTGGGAATGCCGGGAATGGCCGCCGGTTTTCCCCGGCCAAGCTGCAAACATACCAAAGCGTTCAGGCTGTCCTTGAAATAACGCAGGAAGATTTCGTTGCTTTCGCAGGACAGCAGGGCCAAAATCGTTCTGTCGTTTTGCTGTAAGTGCTGCAAGAGATGGCAAAAAACGGACTCCGGAGCCCTTTCGTTTGAATATAGCCCGTGGGTATGGGCATTGTCCATGGCGCTGTTGACGACATGCCCAAACATCTCGGCGCATAACGCTTTTAACAGCGCATCCTTGGTGTCAAAATGGGCGTAGAATGTCGTGCGCCCCACGTTGGCAGCGTCGATGATCTCTTGTACGGTGATCCGGTTGTAAGCCTTTTCGGATAATAACGAACGAAAGGCGGAAAAAATCGCCTCCCGCGTTTTTTGTTGCCGCCTGTCCATGGATGCTCCTTCCGTACAAATCCCCGCGCTTGTTCGCTAAAGAACAAGCAGGGGATTTTATCTATTGCCTTTGCAAAGGGACTTCCCTACAATAATAACCGAACAAACTGTTCGCTAACAAATTAATTGTACGGGAACCCCGGTCCTTTGTCAAGGGCGTCAGGCGCGAACCGAAACACAAGGAGGGCGTATGCAAAAGCGCGTGGTGGATTTCTTGTCTGGGATACCCATGACCATTGTGGCGGGGATCTTTTTGCTGTTGGACTTGCTGCCCTCCTTGGCCGGAGCCGGGGCTGTTTCGTTCCCCTTCCAGCCGGCATGGGTCACGGTGGCCATCAGCGGGATACCGTTGTTGTATTTGGCCCTGTGGCGGCTGTTCCATCATACCGGCGTCCGCCGGATCTCCTCTGCGCTTTTGATCAGCATGGCCATGTTTGCTGCCATCGCCATCGGCGACCTGTTTGCGGCGGGAGAAGTGGCCTTTATTATGGCCATCGGCGCCATTTTGGAAGAAAGGACCACCAAGCGGGCCAAAAAGGGGCTGAAAACGCTGATGACCCTGGCGCCGGTCCAAGGGCGCCGCCTGCAAAACGGGCGGGAGGAACGGATTCCGGTCCAGGAGATCCGGGAGGGGGATACGCTGCGGGTCCTGCCCGGGGAAGCCATTCCGGTGGACGGGCGGATCCTGGCGGGGGAAACCTCCGTGGACCAGGCCATTATGACCGGGGAATCCCTTCCGGTGGACAAGGGGAAGGGCGATATGGTATTCTGCGGCACCATCAACCGTTTTGGGGCCATCGACATCCAAGCCACCAAGGTGGGGGCGGACAGCTCTTTGCAGCGGCTCATCCGCATGGTACAGGAGGCGGAGCAAAAGCAGGCGCCCATGCAGCGCATAGCGGATCGCTGGGCCAGCTGGCTGGTGCCTGTCGCCCTTTTGATCGCCCTGGTGGCATATCTGTGGACCCATAATCCCGTTACCGGGGTGACGGTGCTGGTGGTTTTTTGTCCCTGCGCCCTCGTTTTAGCCACGCCCACCGCCATTATGGCTGCCATAGGCCAGGCCGCCCAGCATGGCGTGATCATAAAATCCGGAGAAGCGCTGGAGGCCATGGGCAAGGTGGATACCATTGCCTTTGACAAGACCGGCACCCTTACCTACGGCCGTTTGGCGGTATGCGATGTGCTCCCCTTCGGCAAGGGCCTGGATGAGAAGGCCCTGCTCGCCATGGCGGCCTCCGCCGAGGCGAAAAGCGAACACCCCTTGGGGAAAGCCATCGTCGCCCGGGCCGAAGCCCTGGGGCTCGCGTTGGCCCCATGCGCCGGCTTTCGGATGGCGGCGGGAAAGGGGATTTACGGGGAGGTCGACGGAAAGGGTTTGCTGTGCGGCAATGCGGCATTCCTGCTGGAAAACCAAGTGCCTCTTGACGATGGCTGCCGCAGGCAATTGGAGCAGCTGCAGGCCCAGGGGAAAGCAACGGTTCTGGTGGCGAAGGCCGGGGTGTGCGTAGGGGTGATCGCCCTATCGGATGTGCTGCGGCCTGAGGCGGGAGATATGGTGGCCCGGCTTTCCGCCATGCGCACCAGCGCCCTGCTCCTCACCGGGGATAACCAGGCGGCGGCCGCCTATTTTGCCAGGCAAGCGGGCATTCGCCAGGTGTGTGCGGGGCTGCTGCCGGAGGAAAAGGTGGCGTGCATACAAAGCCTCCAGCAAAAGGGCCACATCGTATGTATGATCGGCGATGGGGTCAACGACGCCCCCGCCTTAAAAACAGCGGATGTAAGCTTCGCGATGGGAAGCATGGGCAGCGATATCGCGGTGGATGCCGCAGACATCGCCCTGATGCAGGACGATCTCTCCAAGCTTCCCTATCTAAAGCGCCTCTCCAACGCCACGGTAACCACCATCAAATGCAGCATCGCCTTGTCCATGTGCATCAACTTTGCCGCCATCCTGCTTTCCCTATTCGGGATGCTCACCCCAACCACCGGCGCATTGGTCCACAACGCAGGCTCCTGCTTCGTGGTGCTGATCGCCGCCCTGCTATACGATCGGAAATTTCTATAATTTGGTTTCGCCGGCCTTTGCCCGCTGGGAGGGGCCTTGCGCCATCCGCCTCCGAAACGCCGATTTCTTCCATGCGCCTTGCGCTGGGGATCCCGCGCATTTCCCTGCGGGGGTGCTGATACGCTTTCCTCTCGGTTGCGTTTCAAGCCCGCCGGACCTGGCGCCAATAGCAAAATAGACGAAACCATGCTCGTTCAGCCGCATGGCCCCTGGCCCCCAAGGGTAAAACGCACGGCCGTTTCTTTTCTGAAACGGCCGTGCTCCACATTTTTTCGATTGTATCCGGCCCTCGCAAGGGACGCCTGGGGGCAAGCGGAAAGCCGACTATGCTCCCCCCTGCCAGGCGGACAACGCAAGCGTGCGCCCCAGGGCGTCCCGGGTTTCCGTTGTGACCGTCACCAGGCGCACCTGGGGATGGTTGGCGATCCGGGCGTACAGGGGGGTATCCGCTCGCTGGAGCACCCCCAGGATGGGCACCTCCCCGTCCAGGGCCTGAAATACCGCCCTGCAAAAGCCTTGGGCATCCTGCTCGTGGGGCCCGATTTCGTCCATCACCAGCAGGCCGGCCCCCCGCCCCGCCGCCAGGGCGGCGCAGCCCAGCCGGTCAAACCGGGCGGCCAGAGCGGGGCTGATGGGATCCCCGCAGCAAAACAGCAGGTTTTCCTCCGCAGGGGCCTCCTCCCTGCCCGCTTGCAGCAGGTGGACGCTATACCGGCCCGGCCGCACACCGGTTGTTTTCAGGGTAAAAAAGCCCCCCACAGGGCCTTGGTATTGGGCCAGCAGGGCCTTTATCAGGGTGGTTTTGCCCACGCCCTTTTCCCCGGTCAAAAACAGATGCCGCGCCATGCTAAAAATCCTCCAGCCCCCGCAAAAGGGTCACCTCCAGGCTTTCCCCCGCCGGGCAAACCTCCCGCCCCAGCTCCGTAACGTACACCGCGCCCGCACTTAGGGAATCCGCCATGCTGCCGCCCCGCCAGGGCTTTTGCTTTACCAGATACCCATCCCGGGTAGCCTGCACATCCATCATGCACAGGATCTCCATGTCCTTGGGGGCCTGGATGGGCGCTGTTAGGGTGCCCCGGATGGTCTGCCGGCGGGGCATGGGCTTGTGGAGCAGCCGGTGAACCATGGCCCGCACGCACCAATCCATTCCGTAGAGCACCGCCATGGGCGGGCCGGGCAGGTTGATCACCGGCTTATTTTGTATGAGGGCCACGCACATGGGCTTCCCCGGCGCGGCGGCCACCCAGTGGAACAGGACGGCCCCACGCTCTTCCAGCAGCCGGGCGTTATAGTCCTCCGCCCCCTTGGAGGAGCCCCCGTTAAGCAGCACCACGTCCGCCGCCTGCAGGGCCTGCTCCAGGGCCTCGGCCAGGGCTTCAGGCTGGTCCGGCACAATGGGATAGCACAGGGGCTCCGCCCCCATTTCCGTCAGCATGGCCTGGGCCAGGACGCTGTTGCTATCGATGTTTTGCCCACGGCCCACCGGCGCGCCCAGGGGCACCAGCTCGCTGCCCGTGGGAAGAAAGGCCACCCGGGGTTTCCGATAAACCTCCACCTGGGCGATGCCCCCCAGGGCCAGACAGGCCAGGTCAAAGGGCCTGAGCTGCCGGTGCTTCCTGGCTACCAGCTCCCCCGCCCGGATGACGCTGCCCCTGGGCCGGATATTGTCGCCGGGCCGCACCTGCAGCTCCTCCAGGAAGGTCAGCCGCCCTTTTTCGGATATTTTTACCCGCTCGATGGGGATCACCGCGTCAAAGCGGTCGTCAAAGTCGTCGCCGGTATCCGCCCGGCAAAAGTCCTCCCCCGGCTTCCAGCCGGCGGTGTCCGGCGCACCCTGCCCAAACCGGGCGGCGCATACCGCTATCCCGTCCATGGCGGATGCCCTGGCCACGGGGATGGTCACCCGGGCATACTGGTCCCGGGGCAATACCCGCCCCAACGCCGCTTGCACGGGGATGGTTTCGGTTTCGTATACGGGCTCCCAGCGCTGGAACAGCGCCTCGCACACCTGGGCCCGGGTGGGTAAGGATACCATGGCCATGCCTCCCTTCTATCTGTTTGCAGGCGTTTTGCCTATGCTTCCGGAAGCCGCGCCCTTACGTCCCACAGGATGCGGCCGTAACAGGCGTCGCTGGTTTCGGTAAGCATCCCTTCCCCGTCGATATGGGCCTGGAGCCAGGCAAGGATGCGCGCCTGATTCTCTGCCGTCCGCTCCTCCGGGGGCAGGACGCGCTCCAGCAGCATGGCTGCGTAATCTCCGCTAGGCGCAATTCGCCGTTCCTCCAGCTGCCGGTCATAGGAGGTTTCCGGCAGATACCCCCGGAGCAGCAACAGGTTGAACAGGGAATAAAACCAGCGCCCGCCCCAGGGGGACGACGCCGGCAAATGGAACAGCTCCCGTTGGAGCTGCTGGCAGATGGAATTGCGATGATATAAATGGGTGATGTTGCAGCAGTAGGCCCGGCTCATGGCCATTACCTTGTCCAGCCCCGCCTGGCCGTGGATGGCGGGGGTCAGGGAGCTGAACACCAGGTCAAAGGCCCCTATGAGCCCTTCCGCCTCCACGTCCAGCGCCTGAAAATCCTGCGCACGCAAGGCCAGATTGTTTACCCCCTCCCGCCGGGCGTATTCCATGCCATAGTGGATCATCCTGGGGGAAAGGTCAAAGCCCGTGACAAAGCCCACCCGCCGGGCAAAAGCCACCGCAAAGCGCCCCGGGCCGCAGCCGATATCCGCCACCTGGAAATCCGGCTGCAACAGCCCCCGTCCCTCCAGATAGGCCACGGCGCTGCGCACCCGCGCTTCCCCTTTGCGCTTCTCCTGGCGCTCCTTTTCCCAGGCCTCCGCCCGCTGGTCCCACTTGCGCGCCGAATGGTCCGGCCGGCTCGCCGGCTGGGATTCCTGCATGGCGACAAAGCGCGCCAGATCCTCCGATAAGCCCCATCGGGCCTGTTCCCGCTCCATAAAGCGCCTCCCCTTACGCCGGCGACACCGCCGCGCCCTTTACCGGCAAGCATATGGTCCGCTTTTTCCCATAGCGGTCGGAAATGGTGGCTACGTCGATTTCAATGCCATAGACCGTCTGCAAGTTCGCCGGCGTGATCACCGCCTCCGGCGTCCCAAAGGCCGCCCCCCGGCCCTGGCCCATCAGCAGCACCTTGGTGCCGATGGAGGCGGGATGCTCCGGACTATGGGTGGACATGACCACGCAATAACCCTTTTTTGCCAGCTCCACCACCACCTCCATGAGCAGCTGATGGTTGGCATAGTCCAAATTGGCCGCAGGCTCATCCAGCACGAAGATCTTGGCCGCCTGGCATATGGCCCGGGCAATCAAAATCAGCTGCCGCTGGCCGCCGCTCAGGGCGGTATATTTCTGGTTGGCCAGATGGGCTGCATTCAGCTTTTCCAGGGCTGCAAAGGCGGCTTCCCGGTCGGCGGCCTTGGGGGCCTCAAAGGGGGAAAACCGGGCCGCCCGGCCCATGGTCACCACATCCAGCACGCTATAGGCATAGATCGGGGTATGATATTGGGGAATATAGGCGATCTCCTTTGCCAGATCCCGGGGGGAATAGGTTCGTAGATCCTTCCCCTCCAGCCGGATGGAGCCCCCGGAAATGGGCAGGATCCCCAGCAGCAGCCGAAATAGGGTGGTTTTCCCGCACCCGTTGGGCCCCACCAGGCATAGGATATCCCCGGGCTCCGCATAGCAGCTCACCCCCTTGACCACATCGCTGCCATGGTAGCCGCCTCGGACCTGTTTCATTTCCAATAGCATATCAATCCCGCTCCTTCCGCTTGATGATCAAATATACGAAAAACGGCGCCCCCATGATGCTGGTAACCACCCCTAAGGGCAATTCCAGGGAAAGGACCGACCGGGCAATGTCGTCCATCAGCACCAGATAGGCCGCCCCCAGCATGGCGCTGGCAGGGATCAGCCGGTTGTAATCCACCCCCACCAGCGCCCGGGCCATATGGGGGATCATCAGGCCCACCCAGCCGATCAGCCCGCCCAGGCACACCGCCGCAGCGCTGAGCAGGGTGGACGCAACGATAAAGACCAGCCGGTACCGGCGCACATGGATGCCCAGGGTGCGGGCTTCCTCCTCCTCCAGGGTGAGCAGGTTCAGCCGCCAGCGCAGCAGCAGGATGATGGCAAGCCCCAGGGCCATAGGGACTGCGCTCCACCGGAAGGAGGCCATATCCGCCTTGGTAAGGCTGCCCATGAGCCAGAAGGTGATCTGCTGCAACACGTCGTTGGGGTCGGAAACATACTTGATCATGGTGACCCCCGCGTTGCACAGGGCCATGACCATGGAGCCGGTAAGCACCAGGCTGAGGATCTGGGAATGGGCGGACTTGCGGCTGATGAGATAGGAAAAGGCCACTGCCGCCACCCCGCCGGTGAAGGCCGAAAGCTGGATCAGCCAATTGGCCGCCCCATTGAGGATGGCAAATGCCGCCCCCAGGCTGGCCCCGGAGGATACCCCCAGGATATCCGGCGAAACCAAAGGGTTTCGAAACATTCCTTGGTAGGTGGCCCCCGCCACCGATAGGGAAGCGCCGATAAATACCGCGGCAAGAATGCGGGGCAGGCGGATGTTCCAAAAGATGATGGCCGCCTGGGGGCGAAGCTCCCCTTGGTAGCCAAACCGGCTCAAAAATGCCTTGACCACCTCCGCCGGCGTCAGCGGAAAATACCCGATCCAGAAGGACAACAGCACGGCGGCTACCAATACCAGGCTCAAGCCCGCAAGGATCAGCCGGTAATAACGGCGCCGAAAGCGGGCGGCCTCTCTGGGCAAGGTCTCCATGCCGGTTCCTCCAAATTCTTCTCTTGACAGAATAAAAAAATTATGATACGTTCTCTCATGTAACCGATATTCTTAAAAAAGCGAATCGCTTTTATGAGTATATCGATAGTATGGCATATCCCGAACCAATTGTCAATTTTAGTTTTTCTATATTGGATTAGAACCGGCAAACAGGGACGGCAGCCCGCCATGGGCAGCGTCCCCACGGCTGTTCTATAAAGCCCGGCCAGGCTACAAGCAAACCAACCCACAAACCATGCAAGAAAAGAGGTATAACCTGTACATGCGAAGAAATAAAAAAGAGCTAGCGTTGATCCTTGCGCTGCTGTTGCTGCTTTCGGTGCTGTTATCCGGCTGCGCCCAGCAAAGCGCCGCGCCGGCGGCTTCCAGCGAGCCCGCATCCGCCCAGGAGGCGCCCATGGAGGAAGCGGCCCAGGAGGCGGCCGCCCAGCCGGAGGACGCTGCGCCCCAGGAGCGGGAGATCACGGACATGGCCGGCCGCACCATGACGGTGCCGGCGGAGATCGACTCGGTGTTTTCCACCGGCCCGGTGGCGGCCATCTACCTGTATACCCTGGTGCCGGATAAGCTATTGGGCTGGAATTACGAGCTCAATGATATCGAAAAGAGCATCATCCTGGAGCAATACCATAACCTGCCCAACTTTGGCCAGGGGGATGCCGTCAACTACGAGGCGGTGATCGCCGCCGGCCCCACCATCGCCCTGAACGTGACCAGCATCAACGAGGGAAGCATAGACGCTTCCGATACCCTGGCGGAGCAGCTGGGGGTGCCGGTGGTGATGGTAAGCTCCGATCTGCTGGATGCGCCGGCGGTGTACCGGTTCATGGGCGAGCTGTTCGGCGTGGAGGCGCAGGCCGAAGCTCTGGCCGCCTACGCGGAGGAGACCTTCAACGCCATCTCCGGCCTGGATATCCCCGATGCGGAAAAGGTACGCATCTACTACGGCAACGGGGAGGATTCCCTGGAGACCGCCCCTGCCGGTTCCTCCCACGGCCAGATCATCGACCTGGTGAACGCCATCAACGTGGCGGACCTGGAGCTGGGGGACGGCTCCCGGGTACAGATCTCGGCGGAGCAACTGCTGGCCTGGGATCCGGACGTGATCATCGTCAACGGAGAGCCTAAGGCGGATATGACCGGCAGCGCTGCGGCGGAGGCCATTCTGACGAATCCCACCTTCGCCACCCTGAAGGCCGTGCAAAACGGAGCGGTCTACGGCACCCCCAACGCGCCCTTCAGCTGGGTGGACCGGCCCCCGGGACCCAACCGGATCGTGGGAATGCGCTGGCTATCCGGGCTGATCTATCCGGAATACCTGAACTACGACGTGGATGAAGAGGTGCGGGAATTCTTCCAGCTATTCTACCACGTAGAACTCTCGGACGAGCAGCTGGCCAACCTTTACAACGGAACCCTCTAAAAGGGCGGTACCACAACAAACCACCGGCCCCTTTCTCCCCCCATTCGCCCCGGCGCTACGTTGGCCGGCTTGGAAGGGGGCCCGCCCGGTCTGCGGCCGCCCGCCTTGCGCCGGAACAAATGGGCTGCATCCCGGAGGGGAGCAGATCTACGGCCAATGGACGTAAGAGGAGTGCGGCAGCCCCGCAGTGGTATTCCTCCCGACGATGACCATGCGGCTGCCAGAATATACTCCCTCCCGGGCGATGGTTTCCTATGCCACCGTCCCCAAGTCCGGGCCATCCTGCGGCCTGCCGCCTTTGGGCTTGGCAGGCTGCCAAGGCCCGGCCTTCCTCCCCCTGCGGCCACGCCCCGTCCAAGGGACCCGTGCCGCCCAACGGGCCCGGGAAGCCGGCCTGCCCGGCCTTCCGGGGCTCTCCGCGCCCTTTTGGGTCAGCTTGCGCCGTCGGTTCAGCCGGCCGGGACCATGGGCAGGCCCCGCAAGGGGAGGCCCTATCAACGCCACATGCCCGAAGGGCCGTCCTTCGGGCATGTTTTTCGTTGTGTTTCGCCCCATCTATGGTATAATTTTTTTGAATGGATCCCTGCTTGCCAAATAGGAAACAGAAAGGCTGAGGTGCCGCTATGACGGCCGCTTTGATCATCGCCGCCGGAAAGGCCCGGGATGAACGCCACTTTGAGCCAGGAAAAATCGTGGGCGACATGAGCGCCGTCAAACGCTGCATACGGACCTTTCAGCAGGCAGGTGTGGAGCGGGTGGTGGTTTGCGGCGCAAACGAGGACCGCTTGGAAAAGCTGGCGCCCCATATGAACGTATCCTTCCTGCACAGCCCCCAGCAGGGGGAAATGTTGGATAGCGTAAAAGCAGGGCTTGCCTTTTTACAGGATAAATGCGTCTCGGTGCTCATCGTCCATACCGATGTCCCCCTCTTTTCCGTGGAGACCGTCCGCCGCCTGCTGGAGGCTGTAGGCGAGCTTTGTATTCCCGTCTATCGGGGCCGGCCGGGGCATCCCATCCGCATGGGGGCGTCCCTGATCCCCCAGATCCTATCCTACCAGGGGGGCGGCGGGCTCGCCGGCGCCATCCGGGCCGCCGGGGTGGAGCGGGTCGCCCTATCGGTGGAGGATGAAGGGGTGTTGGCCCATGTCCAGGATAGCGCCGCCTGCGACCAGGTGCTCTCCCGCTGGGAGGAACGCCTTTGGCCCTCCTTCCGGTTCCAGCTGGTCCGGGATCGGCCCTTTTACGGCCCGGGCTCCCATCAGCTGCTTCAGCTGACCCAGGAAACCGGCTCCCTTTTGGACGCCTGCCGCTGCATGGGCATCTCCTACACCAAGGGCCGCAAGATCATCGCCGACCTGGAGCAAGCCATGGGCTGCCCCATCCTGGAGCGCACCCGGGGCGGCAAAGCCGGCGGCGCTTCCACCCTTACCCCCGCAGGTCAGGCGCTGCTCTGCAATTTCCGCGCCTTTTGCAAAGAGGCGGAAGCCTATCTGACGGAGCTGTTTTATGAGATCTTTTCATCGTAGCGACGCAAGGGAAGCCTGCTGGCTTTCCCAATACAGCGCACCCTAAAACAAGCAGTTAGGAGCGGCAAGCATGAAAACGATTTTCCAGCGGACCTCCATCGACGAGCCCGCCTTATTCGGTCCCAACGATACCACAAAGGCCATAGAAAATTTTCCGGAAATATGCGTTTCTACCTTCTCCGAGAATATTATTCAAACCTTCTCTTCCTTAAACGCGACCGAAACCATTGCGCAGCTCCATACCGCCAACGGCGCTGTACCAGTCTATAAGCTGCGATACAAAAATGTCGACATCGCGTTTTATATGTCGCGGGTTGGGGCGCCAGCATGCGTTGCGGGATTTGAGGAAATCATCGCAATGGGCGCGAAAAAATTCGTTTTGTTCGGTTCCTGCGGTGTATTGGACGCCGACAAGGTAAAGGATCAGATCATCATACCGGTTTCAGCCCTTCGCGATGAGGGAACCAGCTATCACTACCTGGCGCCCGCGCCGGAAATCGAGGCGGACGCAGCTTCCATCCAAACGCTGGAAAGGGTTCTGTCGAGCTATGGTTATTCCTACATAAAAGGCAAAACGTGGACTTCCGATGGGATCTACCGGGAAACCATCGCCGCCATTCAGGAGCGACGACGGGAAGGATGCCTGGCCGTGGAGATGGAATGCGCTTCCATGTTGGCGGTGGCAAAATATAGGAACATACCATTTATTCAATTTCTATATGGTGCGGACAGCCTTAGCTCCGACACATGGGAAATCCGGGATTTAGCCTTGTATGGGCTTACAAACGGGGAAAAATACATGGAATTGGCCTTTTCATGCGGCCTAGCCCTGTAGTCGGGCATCCAAGCTTTTCCAGCCCGCAAGAAAGCAAAATACTACGATCATCCCAAGCCTTGCAGGAATCAAAATGAAACCCCCGCAAATGCGAACCCAATCCGCTTGCGGGGGTTTCAGCTGCTGCGCCCACCCGGCAAATTCAAATATTTGGGGGTGAATTTAAGGTGGTTTCACAGGCAGCATTACGCAAAGATGTTAATATTTCAACTGCAATTTTGGGCCCTATTTTCTTAGTATTAAAATAGTATCCCAGCAAACCAGAGATTGCAAGGGTCTCCGGCTTTGCAAGCCCCTGCCGGATTCGTCCTCCACGCAAAATCAAAGGAGGCGGGCAAGCACCTCTGGGGCTCGCCCGCCTTGATAACCCCAGAGCAAGACCGGGCGGGGCGGGCAATGGCGGCGCATGAAATGCGCCGTTCATCTCCACCATTGACGGCCCTGGCTGGGGTTGCTTTCAATATATACTGTTTTTGTAGCAATCGTATTTCTGAAAGCAAGATCATGTTCTACGAAGATCATTGTAGGAGTAAATTCTCTAATCAGATTTTCAACTTGCATTCGAGAATAAATGTCAATATAGTTAAGAGGTTCATCCCACACATACAGATGCGCTTGTTCACAAAGGCTTTTTGCTATCAACACTTTTTTCTTTTGTCCCGCCGAAAAATCTTCCATTTTCTTTTCAAACTGTATTCGTGAAAAGCCCATTTTCCGTAAGATTGCCTTAAACAGACTTTCATCGATACGACTGGCTTCCGCAAACTCTGACAAAGAGCCGTTCAGCATAGAAGTATCTTGGGGTACATAGGACAATATCATTCCTGTCTCTTATACACATCTCCGAGCCCACGAGACAGGCAGAAATCTCGTA
>OJRG01000917.1_pt1 | contig 12958 bp, 13 predicted proteins | sample 1599121 | NCBI WGS metagenome assembly OJRG01 (sample SAMN03922528, study PRJEB24848) | human gut metagenome | isolation source: stool sample | host: Homo sapiens | place: Germany | collected 2010-05
TATGAGCACCCGTGTAACACCGGGGGCTTTTTTTGCAGCCGGCCGTGCTTTCTGCGCGCCCATTTCCTCCTTAAATCCGGCAGACGCGAAATAAGGTGAAAAATAGTACTTAAATTGTAAACTTTCTATGAACGAGCGTAAAAATGTGCGCACATCGCATGCGCTCCTGGAAAATAAGTGATATAACTTGTTTAAACAACACTTGTTTAAACAAGTTATATCATAGTGTATACAAATGCGTAGAATAATATGGTTTCTGCCGGGGTTCGCTTGCCCGGGACATCGCGGAAACAGGGGAAAGGCGGCACGACAGTGACAGAGAAAGAACTGAGAAAATTAAACCGCACAGAGCTCTTGGAAATGCTTATTGCGCAGAGCAAGAGGCTCAGCCGCGTGGAGGAGGAGCTGTCGGCCGCCCAAAAAGAACTGGAACGGCGTAAGATTGCCATCACCACCTCCGGCTCGCTGGCAGAGGCGGCCCTGAAGCTAAACGGCATCTTTGAGGCAGCCGACCAGGCAGCCGCGCAGTATCTGGATAGCCTCCGGGAGCAGGAGAGCAACGCCGAGCACATTATTGCCGAGGCCGAGGCTCACGAGATCATCAATGCCGCCGAGGTGCAGCGGCAGGCCATTCTCGACAATGCGAGCAGGGAAGCCAAGCGGCGCATTGAGCTCTTTGACCAGCAGTTCAAGGGATTTTTGAACACGCACACCTGATTGAGGAGAAAGATGTGAATCCATGGAACATCATGGCCATCACCTTTACCAACAAGGCCGCCGGTGAGCTGAAAGAGCGTCTGCGCCGGATGCTGGGCGGGGAAGAGGGCGACGAGGTGTTCGCCTCCACCTTCCACTCGGCCTGTGTGCGCATCCTGCGCCGCTGGGCCGAAGAGATCGGCTACCCCCGCAGCTTTACCATCTATGATACAGACGATGCCCAGCGTGTAATGAAAACGGTGTATAAAGAGCTGAGCATCGATGATAAATTTCTGCCCATCAAAGCCGCCATCAATCAGATGAGCCGCTGGAAGGATCAGCTGGTCAGCCCGGAGCAGGCCCTTGCAGACCACGCTAGAGACGTGAAGAGCACCCAGACCGCCCGCATCTACGCAGCTTACGAGAAAAAGCTGAAGGAGGCCGGTGCGTTCGATTTTGACGACCTCATCTACCAGACTGTGCAGCTGCTGGTCGACCACCCGGACGTGCGGGAGTTCTACCAGAACAAGTACCGCTACCTGCTGGTGGACGAGTATCAGGATACCAGCGTGGCGCAGTTTCGCCTAGTCAGCCTGCTCACCGGGCCGGAGCGCAACATCTGCGTGGTGGGCGATGACGACCAGAGCATCTACCGCTTCCGCGGCGCTACCATTGAAAATATCCTCAACTTTGAAAAGCTCTATCCCGGTACCAAGACCATCCGACTGGAGCAGAACTATCGTTCCACCTCCAACATCCTCAACGCAGCCAACTGTGTCATCCAGCACAACACCGAGCGCAAGGGCAAGACCCTGTGGACGGACAACGGCGAGGGCGATAAGGTGCAGGTGTATACCGCCGAGAATGAGCAGGACGAAGCCAGCCATATCGCGGATGTCATCGGCCAGCACCTGAAGGAGGGCGGGCATCTGGCAGACCACGCCATTCTCTACCGCATGAACGCCCAGTCGGCCCCTATCGAAAGCTACTTCACTCGCGCAGGCATCCCGCATAAGATCGTGGGCGGGCAGCGCTTCAACGACCGCAAGGAGGTCAAGGACATCCACTCCTATATGTCCATCGTGGCCAACCCCCGGGACGATGTGCGGCTGCGCCGCATCATCAACGAGCCTGCCCGCAAGATCGGTGCTACCACCGTGGATGTCATTGCAGACCTTGCCGGGCAGCAGGGGGTCAGTATGCTGGATGTCATCAGCCATGCAGACCAGTACGCCAAGCTTTCCCGCGCGGTGATGCCGCTGCTCAAGTTCTGGCAGATCTACCAGCGCCTGCAGGATTCTCTTGCAACCCGCACACTGGACGAGTTTGCCTCCGACGTCATTGAGCTGACCGGCTATAAAGCCATGCTGGAGGCAGACGCCGCCAAGGGGCACGAGGATGCCGCCGACCGGCTGCAGAACCTTGGCCAGCTGGTAAACAACGTCAAAAATTACTGCGACCAGCACGGCGAGGAAGCCACGTTGGAGGGCTATCTGGAGGATATTGCCCTCATCAGCGATATCGACAGCTATAACGAGAGCAGCGATCAGGTGGTACTGATGACCATCCACTCTGCCAAGGGTCTGGAGTTCCCTTATGTGTTCCTTATCGGCATGGAGGAGGGCGTTTTCCCCAGCGAGATGAGCAAGTACTCCGAGGCAGATCTGGAAGAGGAGCGCCGTCTGGCTTACGTTGGCATCACCCGCGCCAAAAAGGAACTGTACATCTCCAACAGTGTCACCCGAATGCTGTACGGACGCACCCAACGCAACGAGCCCAGCCGCTTTCTGCGGGAGATCGAGCCGGAATATATCGAGGAGTCCCGCAGCCCGGTGCTGGAACAGCGTTCCCGTATGGGCGGCTGGGGCAGCAGTTATAGCGATACCGTGCCCGGCGGGGCATCCGGCTACTCCGGCCCATCCGGTTACAGCCGCAGCAGCTACGGCGGCGGTTATGGCTCGGGTTACAGTTCGGGCAACCGCAGCGGCTACCTGAACCGGGAATATAACGTCAGTGAAAGCCGTGGTTTTGGCTCCTCTTACGGTGGAAGAAGCACCACTTCTTCCGGTTTTGGTAGTCACTATGGCAACAGCTCTACCCAGCCGACCACCAGAAGCAACGGATTTGGTTCTGCATATTCTGACAGCAATACGACAAAAAATACTGTAAAGCGAACAGGCTTTACAACTGCATTTGCTCCAAAACCGGCATCTACTGCCACAAAACACTACGAGCCGGGCGACATTGTGGAGCACAAGGTATTCGGCCGCGGCACAGTGCTGAAGGTAAAGCCCGCTGCCGGGGATCAGATCGTAGAGATCAACTTTGAAAAAGTTGGCATCAAGAAAACGATGGCCAATTTTGCGCCCCTGACCAAAATTACGGAGGAAGAATGACCCTATGATGACTGTTCGTTTGATCGCCCACACACCGGAACCGGAAAAGGTGGTGGCTGCTGCTGCAAAGCTCTGCTATTCTGATGCCCACATCACCGACCTTCTGGATGGGCTGGACGAGGAAAAAACTGCAAAATTCCTGACCATGCTCAGTGACCTTGGCCATGCCAGTCCCATCGAGCACGCTAGCTTTACCTTTGGCATCGAGGGAGTCAGCCGCACCCTGCTTGCCCAGATTACCCGACACCGCATTGCGTCCTTCAGCGTGCAGAGCCAGCGCTATGTGCGTCTGGATGATTTCCGCTATGTGACGCCCCCGGAGATCGAAGCCATCCCGGAAGCAAAGGACGCCTTCCTTGCCAGTATGGAGGAGGACGCCCAGCGCTATCTCGACCTTGCCCACAAGCTGGAGGAGGGGCACACCGCCCGCCTGATGGCCGAGGGAATGCCGGAAAAGCAGGCGCGCGCCAAGGCCTCCAAGCAGGCCAACGAGGACGCCCGCTTTGTGCTGCCCAACGCTTGCGAGACCAAAATGGTGGTCACTATGAACGCCCGCAGCCTGATGAACTTCTTCCAGCTGCGCTGCTGCAACCGCGCCCAGTGGGAGATCCGGGAACTGGCTGAAAAAATGTTCGCGCTGGTTTACCCGGTGGCACCCCATATCTTTGCCAAGGCCGGCCCTGCCTGCCTGTGCGGCCCCTGCCCGGAGGGCAAGATGTGCTGCGGTAAGACCGCTGAGGTGCGCGCAAAATATGCTGCCATTAAAGAAGGTGCCGTCGTATGAGCAAGGGAAAACTCATCGTACTGGAAGGGCTGGACGGCAGCGGCAAAGCCACACAGGCAAAGCTCTTGGCAGAGCATCTTGCCGCGCAGGGCGTGTCGGTGCAGAAGATCACCTTCCCGGATTATGCCAGCGATTCTAGCGCACTGGTCAAGATGTATCTGGCGGGGCAGTTCGGCCAGCACCCGGACGATGTAAACGCCTACGCGGCTTCCAGCTTTTACGCGGTGGATCGCTACGCCAGCTATAAAACCACCTGGGGCAGCTTTTATGAGCAGGGCGGTGTGATCATCGCCGACCGCTACACCACCTCCAACGCGGTGCACCAGTGCTCGAAGCTTCCGCAGAAGCAGTGGGAGGAATATCTGCACTGGCTGTTTGATTACGAGTACCGTCTGCTGGGTCTGCCCGCACCGGACAGGGTCATCTATTTACAGGTAGACCCGGCGGTCAGCCAGCGGCTGATGACCCAGCGCTACCACGGCGACGAAAGCAAAAAGGACGTGCACGAGAAGGATACCGCCTATCTGGCGCGCAGCCGTGCCGCTGCCGAGTTCTGCGCCCGGCATCTTGGCTGGGACACCGTGCACTGCACCAGCGGGGACGCCATGCGCAGCATTGAAGAAATCCAGCAAGAGGTACAGCAGCTTGCCCGGAAAACACTGGGCTGAACAATAAAATACGATAAGAGGGGGCATCCTGAACGATGTATCGTCTGATGCAGCCGTCCGACGAGGCGGCAGTGCTGGCTTTGTGGCAGAGCCAGCATCATGATACCGAAGATTTTGCAAAAATGGTACTGGAACGCTTTGCCGGTGTGCAGAACATTTATGTGGCCGACGAAAACGACGCCATCGTGGCGGCTGCGCTGGCTGTGCCGGTCACCCTGCAGGGGCGCACGGGCAATTACCTGTGCCTGTGCGGCGAGGGCAGTCTGCTGCTGGCGGGTCTGCTGGATACCCTGTGCGCCCAGCAAAAGCTGCGGGGCGCAGGCTTTACCGTGGCAGTCCCGGCAGACGCAGCACAGGCCGCTCTGCTGCAGGATAAAGGCTTTGCAAAGGCTTTTGCCCTGCGTTGCCTGCCTCGTGAGGTGAGCCGCAACCTGTGGAGCCAGGCGGAATTTGACACGGTGACGGCCAAAAAGCTGTGCGAGCTGCGGGAACAGTTCTGGAAGGATACCGTGCAGCTGAGCCCGGAACGCATGGCGGTGGTGTTGCAGGAGCTGTACGCCCGGGGCGCTACCATCGTGTCCAACGAGCATGGCTACGGCATCTACTTCCGCAAGGAGGATACCCTGTATTTTGTGGAGATGATGGCCGACAGCGACCGCGCCGCCGAGATCCTGATGGAAGCCGCCCGCGAGAAGGAAGTCATCGTGGAAAAGGCGGTCATCACGGTAGGCGCTGCCCAGCCGCTGTTTCTGGGCGAGGGCACCCGGCAGGAATACGGCATGATCCGCTTTGACGCAGAGCCCTTTGATGTGAGCGAAAGCTATCTGCGTCTGATGCTGGAAAACTGAAAAAAGGAAGGTGCGTATGGCACACAACGATACACACGCAGCCCGCAAAAAGGGCGGCGCAGGCAAAATTCTGCTGGTGGTGCTTCTGCTGCTGCTTCTGGCAGCGGGTGCGGCGGTGCGGTTTGCCTACAATGAGATCCACGGCAACGGCGCACCCGGCAGCACAGAGGTGACCGTAAGCATCCCGCAGGGTAGCGGCGTGGCGGCTATTGCCAACAAGCTGAAGGAAGCGGGCGTCATCCGCTCTGCCTACCTGTTCCGCTGGTATGTGGGGGAAAAGGGCGCTGCCGCAAAGCTGCAGTACGGCGATTTTGTCTTGCAGACCAGTGCGATTTCCTACGATGCGATCATTGCCACCCTTTCCCAGTACGCCAAGGCAGAAACGGTGCGTGTGACCATCCCGGAGGGCACAACGGCCATTGCCATTGCCCAGAAGATGGAATCCGCCGGTCTGTGCACCGCCGAGGAGTTTTTGAAGGAAGCCAACGAGGGCGATTTCAGCGCTTATACCTTTTGGCAGTATGTCCCGGAGGATAAAGATGCTCCGAACCGCTTTATGAAGTGTGAGGGCTATCTATTCCCAGAGACCTACGATTTTTTGAAGGGCGATACGGTGCACAACTATGTGGCTACCTTCTACGCCCAGTTCGATGCACAATTTACCAAGGAAATGTACGCAGCGCTCAAAAAGCAGGGCATGACCCTGCCGGAGCTGGTCACCCTTGCCTCCTTTGTGCAGGAGGAAGCGGGCAACAGTCAGGACTCCAACGTGGCGCAGGTGTTCCGCAACCGTCTGGCCGAGGGCTCGCCCTACCCCCGGCTGCAAAGCAACACCTCCAGCCATATCCAGAGCGACGCCGACAACAACTATCTCTGGAACTGGGTCGCACCCTACTACGGCGGCTGGGATGATATCCCGGAAAATATCCTTGCAGCCTACGACACTTACAGCTGCGCCGGTCTGCCCGCAGGCCCTATCTCGAACCCCGGCCTTGCCGCTATCAAGGCGGCATTGGAGCCACAGCCCGATGAGGAAGCCAAGGACGCTTACTTCTTTGTGACCGACCTCAAGGGCAATTACTACTACGCCCACACGCTGGCAGAGCATAACGCAAACTGCAAAACTGCCGCAGCTGTGAACAAAAGCCTGAAAAACTGAGGAAAGGCCGCTGCACTAAAACACGGTGCAGCGGCCCCTTTCCAGTTAAAACCTGTGATACATAAGAGAGGAAACTACAAATGTTACAGATCCCGGAACTGCTTGCCCCGGCGGGCGATGCGGAACGTCTGCGTTATGCCATCAACTACGGTGCCGATGCCGTTTATTGCGGCCTGCCGGAGTTTGGTATGCGCTCTGCCCCGGCTAATTTCACCCCGGAGCAGCTGACGGAAAGCGTCATCTACGCCCACGCCCGTGGTCGCAAGGTCTACCTGACCATGAACACCTTGCCCACCAACGAGGAGGCCGACCGTCTGCCGGAGGCCATCAAGGAGGCTGCCAAAGCCGGTGTGGATGCCTTTATCGTGGCAGACCTTGGTGTGCTGGATGCCTGTAAGACCTTTGCCCCGGACATTGACGTGCATCTTTCTACCCAGACCGGCATCACCAACTGGGCAGCTGCCCGCGCCGCCTACAAAATGGGCGCAAAGCGGGTGGTGCTGGCCCGGGAGATGACCTTGCAGGATATCGCCATCCTGCGCGATAAGACTCCGCCGGAGCTTGAAATTGAGGCTTTTGTGCATGGTGCTATGTGCATGAGCGTGTCCGGCCGGTGTCTGTTGTCTAACTACATGGCCGGACGTGACGCCAACCGTGGCCAGTGCGCCCAGCCCTGCCGCTGGAAGTACTACCTGAGCGAGGAGACCCGCCCCGGCCAGCTGTACGAGATCGGCGAAAACGAGAACGGCAGCTACATTCTTAACGCCAACGATCTGTGCACCGCGCCCTTCATCGACCTGATCTGCAAGGCGGGCGTGGACAGCCTGAAGATCGAAGGCCGTGCCAAGACCTTCTACTATGTGGCCAGCGTTACCGCTGCCTACCGCAAGGCACTGGACGCCTATCTGGCCGACCCGGCAAACGATAACTTTGAACTGCCGCCGGAGGTGTACGCAGAGCTTACCCGCACCAGCCACCGGCACTACTCTCCGGGCTTCTATTTCGGCCGCGAGCAGGCCAAACAGGCCACCGACAGCGCTACCTATATCCGCGAGTGGGAGTTCGTTGGCACGGTGGACAGCTGGGAAAACGGCATCGCCCACTGCCAGCAGCGCGGCAAATGGAGCCTTGGAGATACGCTGGAGGCGCTGTGCCCGGACGGCCGCAGCATTGCACTTACCCCGGAATGGATTGAAAACGAAGCAGGGGAGCGGGTGGAAAGCACCCCTCACGCCATGGAAAAATATACCATACCCACCCCGGAGCTGCCGCCCATGAGCCTGCTGCGCCGGAAAACGGTGTAACATCGTGACAAAAAGAAAGGAAAACGCCGTGAAGTACAATAACACTTCTGGCCGCTACGCCCTTCTGGACGAGCTGCGCGGGCTGGATTTAGTTAGCATGATGCTCTATCACGGCTGCTGGGATCTGGTCAATCTGTTCGGCATTCAGGCAAACTGGTATTATGGCCTGCCCGGGCATCTGTGGCAGCAGAGCATCTGTTGGGTGTTTATTTTGCTGTCCGGCTTTTGTGTGCAGCTGGGGCATCATACCCTGCGCCGGGGCGCACAGGTGTTTGGGGCAGGGGTGCTTGTCACGGCGGTCACGCTGCTTTTTATGCCGGAGGACAGGGTCGTTTTTGGTGTGCTGACCCTGCTGGGCAGCGCTATGCTGCTGACCGGCCTTTTGGGTTTGGAAAAGCCGCTGCGGCGCATTCCACCCGCAGCAGGGTTTGCTATCTCCGCAGTGCTGTTTGCCCTGACCCGCAATGTTTCGGCAGGCTATCTGGGTTTTGGAAGCCTGCGCCTTTGGCTGCCGCAGACACTGTATGCAAACTGCGTTACAGCGTACTTTGGCTTTTATCCGTGGTGGTTCTATTCTACGGATTATTTTGCCCTTCTGCCGTGGCTGTTTCTGTTCTGGGCGGGGTACTTTCTCTACGGCATTGTAGGGCGGCAGCGCATGGAGCCCTTGCGCTGCTCGGTCTGCCCGCCGCTGGGCTGGCTTGGGCGGCACTCGCTGCTGCTGTATCTGCTGCATCAGCCGGTCATCTACGGGGTGCTGTTGGTGGTTTTCCGCGTATTAGGCGGCTGAAACACACGCTTCATGCACTTTTGAGCAAGGCGGCATTGTTGCATCATGCAAACATTGCGCCAATACCTTGACAAGCAGGGCAGGGCTGTGGTATCCTGTTGATGGTTAGATGATGCTAACTACAAAAATGCGTCATGAAACATGGACGCATTTTTTCAAAACTTGAAGTTATTCTAAACTAACTGCGCAGAGAAAGAGGTAGAGTTTTATGAGCAAAGTAGCAATCGTATTCTGGAGCGCCACCGGCAACACCGAGACCATGGCAAACTGCATCGCCGAGGGCGCAGGTGCCAACGGCACCATCGTGTCCTGCGCCGAGATGACCCCCGCAAAGCTGGCAGAGTTTGATGTGGTGGCCTTTGGCTGCCCGGCTATGGGTGCAGAGCAGCTGGAAGAGAGTGAGTTCGAGCCCATGTTTGCTGCACTGGAAGGCTCGCTGAACGGCAAAAAGATCGCACTGTTCGGCTCCTACGGCTGGGGCGATGGCCAGTGGATGCGCGACTGGGCACAGCGCGCACAGGACGACGGCGCACAGCTGTTCAGTGAGGAGGGGCTCATCTGCAACGAAACGCCCGATGACGATGTGCAGGCTGCCTGCCGTAAGCTGGGCGCAGATCTGGCTGCTTGGTAAAACCCATGTATAAACCCTTTGTCCACGGGGCAACCTATGGACAAAGAGGTGATAAGCATGGAAAACATCGGCGTGACCTGTGATGTCTGCGCGTGCTGCCACAATGTGGACGGCTGCAAATGTGATTTGCCGCAGATCAAGGTGACGGAGCAGTGCAGCTGCACCACCCAGCAGGTGGAGACCCCGCACTACTGCCAGAGCTACGAGGAAAAGTAAGTTCCCACCAACGCAAAGCAGCCCCTACCGGAGAAATCTTTCCGGCAGGGGCTGCTGTTTGTTATATGAACATTCAGCGCAGCGCCACGTTACAGGTAGCAAGGCTGCGGATCAGCGTACCAACGCTGTCCTTCATCTGGATACCGGCAAAGCCCAGTGCAAAGGCGGCCTGCACGTTTTCCAGTCTGTCGTCGATAAATATGCATTCGCTGGCCTTCAGCTGATACTTTTTCAACAAAGCCTTGTAGATCTGCGGGTCAGGCTTATTCACCTGTACCTCGCAGGAGGCTACACCGCCGTCAAACTGAGCCAGTACGCCGCGCTCGGTCAGCAGCTCCAGCACATCCTGCGGGATGTTGCTCAGGTAATACACGCAATAGCCGTGGTTCTTCAGCCGCCGCACCAGCTCCAGCATCCGCAGACGCGGGCGCAGAATGTGCATCCAGTCGTCCAGAACGCCCTGCACCTCAAAGGCACAGCCCTCGGCACGGGCGTGCTCCAGCATTCGCTGGTTGCCGTCATAGCGGGAAAGTTTGCCTGCGTCCAGCAACTGCCACTCCTCGCTGCCAAAGGTCAGGTCGTAAACTTTCTCTTCCATTTCGGCGTTGCACAGCCGGTCTACAAGGTATGCCTTGGGGTCGAAATCCACCAGTACACCGCCGATATCAAAAATAATGCTTTTATACATAATTGCTGCCTCGCTTGCTTTGGATATATTTCTCAGATATTTTCCATAGTATACCACAACCGGGTGGGTGCTTTCCACCCCTTTGGCATAGAAAATGCCGCCCCGGCGTATGCTGTGGCAGAAAGGGGGGAGCACCGTGACGATCCGGGAATTGTGCGAGAAGGAGGTCGTTCAGCTGGAGCAGGGGGTGTGCCTTGGCCGCGCGGACGATCTGGAGTTTGACCCCGCAACGGCGCAGCTGCAATGCCTGATCTTGCTGGGCAGACCGCGGCTGCTGGGTCTGCTGGGCCGGGACGAGAGCCTGACCATCCCATGGCGGGAGATCGAAACAATCGGCACGGATGCCATTCTGGTGCATACCGCCGTGCCGGCAGCACCGGCAGCACCTCACGGCTTCTGGCAGCAACTGCGTGCAAAGCTGGGTCTGTGAAAAATAGGGGAATATTTTGAAAAATAAAACCATAATTTTTGTAAAATCATGAATGGACATTTTCAGCAAAGTGACTATAATAGGCACGAAAGGCTTGTGCAAATAGCAAAGCCACTTTGGAAATAGGGTTCGGGACGTGGAAAGGGATATCGACTATGAAAACATCCAAACCGCTGTTGACCCTGCGGATGCTCTTCCCGGCGGCAGCTTCCTTTATTGTGCTGCTGCTGGGTGAGTGGATCGCGCGCGGGTCACTGACCGCTGATACCTTTATCAGCTTTATTTTCCCCCATTTCGGGGCGTATCTGCTGGCATGGCTGCTGCTGTTTCTGGTGTGGGAACTGCTGGACTGGGTGCTGCGCATCCCGCCGCTTGCCACGCTGGGCATGGCTGTTCTTGGCTGTGCGCCCTGCGCGGTAAACTTCTATACCATGCAGCTGCGGGGTGAGCCCTTTTTGCCGTGGGATCTGATGCAGGTGTCCGAAGCCGCCGGTGTGGCCTCTGCTGCCGGGCTCAAGTTGCAGACCAGCATGGTGGCCGCCATTGTGTTAGTGTTGGTACTGACGGTGGCAAGCTTCTTTATTTACCGTGGACGGCTGCGTCAGCGCTGGCTGCCCAGGCTTGCGGGTACCGGTGCTTCGGCAGCGGCGCTGTGCCTGCTGGTTTTCGGCGTTTATTTACAGCCCGCCGTTACGCAGGTTTTGGGCATCACGCCAGACGCGTGGATGCAGGACCGCTACTACCGCTACTACGGTGTACTTACCGGTTTTATGACTAACCTCACCAATCTGGAGATCGACAAGCCCGAGGGCTACTCGGAGCAGGCAGTGGACGATATTCTGGATAATGTAGCCGAGAGCGAAAAATTCTCTACCGGCCCCATGTATGCGGGCAGTTATGCCGCCACCACCCCCAAGGAGGCGCAGGCAAAGCAGCCCACCATTATTTATGTGATGGACGAGTCCTACTGGGATGTTTCCGAGCTGGAGCAGTACGGCATCACCTTTGATACCGATGTATCGCAGAACCTCCACGCTTTGCAGCAGACCAGCGCCTACGGCAGGGCATACAGCCCCAGTTTTGGCGGCGGCACCTGTGATGTGGAGTTTGAAGCTCTGACCGGCTACTCGGTGTCCTTCCTGCCCAGCGGCAGCAAGCCCTACCAGCAGCACGTCACAAAGCCCATGTTCGCTCTGCCCAATTACCTCAAGCTCAAGGGCTATCAGACCGCTGCGGTGCACTGCTTCTGGGCAAAATACTGGAGCCGCGATAAGGCCTACCCCAACCTCGGCTTCAGCGATTTTATCAGTCTGGAGGATATGCACGGTGTGACAAAGGTGCGCAAGCACTACTGGACCAGCGGCCTTGTGACCGATGACTCCATGGCTGACCAGATCATTCAGCAGTACGAGAAGATGAGCACTTCCTCCGATAAGCCCATCTTCCTGCACGCGGTCACCATGCAGAACCATACCAATTATAATAGAGACAACTACCCGGACGACGAGCGGGTGCACATTGTATCCCATCCGGTGGGGCTCAAGAGCAGCACCGTGGGTGCGCTGGAAGATTTTGCTACCGGCATCCGGGATGCGGACGCCATGCTGGGCAAGCTGACGGAATACTTCTCTCAGGTGGACGAGCCGGTCATTCTGGTGTTCTGGGGCGACCACTATAACCCCATTGACTCCAACTACGATGTCTACACCACCACCGGCTATGCAAGCGGCTCCAGCACTGACCCCCGTCTGCACCAGACCACGCTGCTGATGTGGTCGAATTACAGCCAGCAGCAGGTGGACTTTGGCACCATTGCCGCCTACGATATCTCCCCGGTGATGATGGAACTGTTCGGGCTGGATCAGCCGCTGTACTTCCAGTTTCTCAACCGGCAGCTGCGGGTTGCCAGCCGCAGCTGCACCCGCGGCACCACCATGAATCTGGACGGCACCACCACCCAGCAGCCCACGGAGTTCCAGCAGCGCTGGACGAACGAGCACTGGATGCTGCAATACGACCTGATGTTCGGCAAGGGATACGCCCTCAACCGTATGGGTGTTGCGGGCCTGAGCGGGATGAATACGGGCAAATAAGAGAAAAAACAAGGAATTCTTTATACAAAACAGAGAAAACTACTTGCAACCGCATTCTTTTTGTGCTATTATAACAAAGCATTACACACGCATCACTATGCCCTTTTGTGCCCTTTTGGGTTGAGGGCAGTCCGCCGGTACCCGATGTACCGTGCAGATCATGGTGTGCGGAGGCAAAACAATATCTGGAGGTATTTTATTATGGCAGTCGTTTCTATGAAGCAGCTTCTCGAGGCAGGTGTGCACTTCGGTCAC
>OJRG01000920.1_pt1 | contig 12909 bp, 13 predicted proteins | sample 1599121 | NCBI WGS metagenome assembly OJRG01 (sample SAMN03922528, study PRJEB24848) | human gut metagenome | isolation source: stool sample | host: Homo sapiens | place: Germany | collected 2010-05
CCCTTCATCCAAAAGTGATAGAAAGGGATGCGGTCTGACTGTATTCTTCAAAACATAGCAATTCAACATTTTCTTACATAAAAGCGCCGAAAGCAAAAGAAAGCCTCTGAAATCCGAAGATTTCAGAGGCTTTGTGTCTTCGCAACACTTTAGATGCAGTTGTTTTGACCTATATTTACTCCAGATTGTGTGGGAAATCAGCCAGCTTTCGTTAGAAATTTCCGACGTAATGATTTGCCTGCTTCAAAGACGCACAATTTCTGAAAGGTTAAGCACCATGTTTGCAATACACAATAGGGAGAATGTCAAATCCCCCAGATGCTTTTCTTCAATGACGATGGTTTACGGAGTGTTCACATCAGGCAAATCAATTCATTAAGGATCTTCTTTGGTAGAGGATCGAAGCGTGTACGGAGATCCACCGTACATTTCCTTGAATCGCTTGGAAAAGTAGGAGAAGCTCTGAAAACCACATTCCTCGGCAATCTCAAACAGTTTTTTATCAGTCTGTGTCACGAGTTGGATCGCTTTTTGCAAACGGACCTCGTTCACATAGTTGTTGAAATTGGAACCAACTTCTTTTTTAAAACTGCGTGAAAAATACTCAGGATTCAGGTGGATTAGAGCCGCCACCTCGTTGAGAGTGAGCGGTTGCGCAAAATGTTCGTCAATGTACGTAACGGCCTTCTTCATCCGGGAAGAAAGAGACTTTGCAGAGGTGTGATAGCGTGTGAAAAGTGCATCGGCTTCGTTCGACAGAAGCTGGCGATAGGCAGTGATGTCTGCGCAGGACTGCACTCGGCTTGAAAAAGACTGGCTCATACGAGCGAGGACTTCCATATCCATGTCAGTCAGTTTCAAATAAAGTTCATCCAGGATCTTGACGGCTGCGAACTGCAGGCGGGGCAAATCTGTGAACATAGTCTGTTCGACGTGATCCAAAAAAGAATCCAGTGCTGTTCGGATGGTCTGGGGTTCACGTGTTCCAATGGCGTTAAGCAGTTCAACATATCGTCGAAAAAAAACACGACATCAGGCTCTTTAGCTGTGGAGAGCAACAGATATTTTTTGTGATAGAATCCAATGGTTCGATGGTTGTATAGCAGTCGAATCATAGGCGTGAAAGTCCTCTGATGCTGCTGCAGAGAGCAGGCTAGTAGTAACTCGCAGTCGTTCATGCGCTTCAGCTCATCTAGGAAAGCGTGCTGTTCCTGATATTGGATCAGCATACTTGGTACGGTGTCTAGGCAGGCGCAGCCCAGATACAGATCGGGTTCAATCGGTGCACAGAAAAGCATATTTACCTGCCCGTTGCAGGGAATATAAGGTTTGGCTGCTCGAAACAAGAATAAAAAGTAGCTGCTGCTGGGCAGCGGCAGGCCACTTGCTGTAAGACGAGCCATATCCTCCCGAGAATCGGCTGGAGACTGGACAAGCGTACGTAGTGCTTCGCCCTGCCGTACACGGACATCATCTCCATGCCGTTTGTCAAAAAAATTATCCAACGTGGCTAGAAATCCTGATTCACTTATTTCCGCCTTGAGAAGGTAGTCCACGGCAGCGTGCTTGAAGGCGGATCGCACATACAAATAATCATCATAACTGCTAAGCACGATAATTCCGGTGCCGGGATGCAATCGATTAACCTGCTCAAACAGGCCAATGCCATCCAACTGAGGCATACGGATATCAGAAATGATCAGGTCAAATAGCTGCATCTGCATCTGTTCCAGAGCATCCAATCCGTTTTGTGCGCTGCATACTTCATACTGGGGGCGATTGTTCCGGATGACATGCGTAAGCCATTCACGAATGGGAAACTCGTCATCAACTACGAGGATTCGGCGCATAGGATCACTCTCTTTCTTGCTCCGCTATCAGGGGCAAACGGATGCCCACAACGGTGCTGTAGTTCTGCCGCTGGCCGATGTACAAGCCGTATCCTTCGCCGCACAGCAACTGGATACGGCGCTGAATGTTTTTCAGACCAATATGACTGCTGTGGGGGCAGCTGCTTATGTCGTCAGCATGGAGCACTGCCGCCAGATCCTGTGCAGTAAAGCAAGACCCGTTGTTACACACCTCAACATGAAGCGAATTTTCACATAGGAAAAACTCGATAAAGATCTCTCGTAGGCGAGAATCCTGGGAGCTGGTGGCGGAAGAATACATTAAGGCATTTTCCACCAGAGGCTGAAGCAAGAAACGGGGCATGGTCAGCTCCATCAATTCTGTGGGTGACTCGATTTTCAGAATGATAGTATTTTGGTAGCGTAGGTTCTGCAGCTTGACATACTTGGTAATCAGGTTGGTCTCACTCAGCAGTGAGGCAGTGCGCTGATCGGTGCTGATGCTGTTTCGCAGCAGAGAGATAAGGATGCTGATCATCTGGCAGGCCTGTTCGCTTTGGCCGGCGCTAACGGTGCATTTTATGGAGAAAAGGGTGTTGTACAGAAAATGGGGATTGATTTGTGCACGCAGGAAGTTGAAGTTTGCGGTATTGATGTCCTTTTCCTTTTGCTCGATATCCTTCATCAGATGGGAAATCTCCTCGGTCATCTGGTTGAATCCATCGGTCAGAGTACGGATTTCGAGAATGTGGCTGGCGCTGTCCAGCGGTTTGAAACGGCTGGATACTGCCTGATTCATCGCATTGCAGAACTGCATTAGCGGACGTGAAATCTTGCGCGAAAGAAAGATTGCGGCAGCCACTGACAAGATAACTGCGAGACTAGCCAGCAAAATGGTTTTGAGGGTAATCAAACGCATGGGAGCCAGCACCGAACTCAGGGGGATCCTTTCGAAGACGATCCAGCCTGTCTGCTCCGAGGTGTATTTCGCACTGAAATAAGGAGTTTTGTCTAGGACTATGATCGAATACGGTCGATTACTGTTAACAAATCGGTAGTTGGACATGTCTAGCGGGATGGTACCCAGGACAGACTTGTCGCTGGCCGAAACAGCAACGGAAAGGGGATTGAGAATGTAGAATTCACTGCTGGTATCCAGATTGCTGTAGGACTGTCCCAAAATCTTTTCTGGGATGCAAACTATGAGACTGCCCTTATATTGCCCCGAGGAACCAAAAAAATTGCGCACCACTGCCACGCTGGTGCCGTGATCACCGCTGGAGGAATCTGGCAGGCTGTCAACCAAATATTGATCACTTTGCAGGCCGATGTTCTTTGAGAACCATGCATAGGAGCGAATTCTCTCATAATCAGATGCGGAAAATCCGGACTGCGAGGAATAGACAAAGCCGTTCTGTGCAAGGCAGATGATGTGAAAATACACTCCGATTTTCTCGAAAGCACTGTAATAGCGGGAATAGATATCGGAAAAATGGGCATTCACCGTCCCCTGGTTGATCAGCGAAATATCATCACTGAGGATGGTGCCATGAATTTTTTCATCCTGTGCAATTAGATAGGAAATTGTGTAGGCGCTGTCCAGAATAGTATCCACTTCGCCGGATATCTGGGACAAACTGTCCTGCCGTGACTGACTCAGGGTTGTTAGGATGACATCTCGCGTAACACCGTAATAAAAGACTGACAGCAAAGTAATTATGGCGATAAAAACTGCTACAAGGGTGCGGGTCAGGAGCTTTTGGATGCTCAGCACAAAGAAACCCCCTTTTGAAAACAGGAAGATGCAAAACGTAAAGACTTGCATTGTTAATATTGTAGCAAAATATAGTGGAAATTTCAAGGGAACATGAAAAAATGACAATTCCGTTTCAGAAAAAGCAAAAATGAGCATGCCAACAATCTGGCAGTACCACGACCGGTCGTCGAAAGTAAGGAAAAAGCAAGCAAATGTCAAATTTGCAGCTTTAAGCATGCAGGTTAACACGGTATAATGAAGCCAAGTCGATCGACTACACATCACAGGAGGAATAGACACATGAAAAAATTGTTGAGCGTTCTGCTGGCTTGCGGCATGCTTGCGAGCGTGCTCACCGGCTGCGGTGATACGGCCAGCACCCTGGCATCTATCCCAAGTCAGACATCGGCTGCTGTTGGCGGCGGAGATAATGATCTCACCGTGATTCGTGCAGCGGTTATGCCCCAGCAGCTGAGCTTACCATTATACTATATCAGCCAGCAGGGGTGGGACGTGGAAAACGGCTTTAAACTAGAACTGACTACTTTCCAGAGCGGCGCACCGATGAACGAAGCGCTGGGCGCCGGTTTGTGGGATATCGCCACTATCGGTGCAGCAGGTGTTCTGTCGTGCAGCGTGTACGATGCGGTACACATTATGTCCCACGAAGATAGCTCCGGCGGCATTGATTTCATGATTCGGCCCGACAGTGAGCTGGCACAGACTAAGGGCTACAACCCTGATTATCCCGATGTTTATGGCACGCCCGAAACCATTAAGGGTGCTACCTTCATGTTCCCCATCGGAAGTGGTCATCATCTGCTGCTTGGCGAGTATCTGAAGATTTTTGGTCTGACTGAGGCGGATATCAGTATGGTCAATATGGATCATGCGGCTGGCTATCAGGCTTTTGTTTCTGGCCAGGGTGACTTGTCGGCTACTGCATATCCCACCACCGATACTTACCTGAAAGAAGGCTACATTTCTGCGGTAAGTATGAACACTGCCAAGTGTCCCTACTACGATAATATTGTGGTCAACCGCACCTTCTATGACGATGAGAATAACAGGGAAGCGCTTGTGGCGCTGCTCAAGCAGATGCTGCACTGTGCTGACGTTTTCCAGGACGAGGATATCCTACTGGACGCTATGATGGAATGGTACGAAACCAATGGGCAGCAGGTGGTTCGTGAGGAGATTCGTAACCAAGTGCTAGAACGTCCCTTCCTCACTGTTTCGGATTATGAGAGCTCTGATAGTACTGCTTCTTTCAAGCGTATAGCCGAGTTCTATGTAACCAACGGCCAGATCTCTCAGGAAGACTTGGAAAAGGTATTCGCCAACATCCAGACCGATCTGCTGAACCAGGCCATTGAGGAGTACAAACAGGAATACAGCAAATAAAAAGGTTGCAGGCAGGAGGGGACGCCCCTGATGGCAGGAACCTCCTGCCTGTTGTGTGGAGAAAGAAAGATGAGACGAAAAATTGTATTGAAAGTTCTGTCGGTACTTTCCATCGTTCTGTTTGTTCTAGCTTGGCATCTATGCACAGCAGTGTGGCATCTGGTGCCGCCTACCTCGCTACCCTCGCCAACGCGGGTGGCTGAGACTTTTGTGCTAAAGCTGAGCGAAAAGGCTCCCGACGGAGCAACTCTGGGTCAACATATCGTGGCAAGTTTGCAAGTGTCGCTGGTGGGTTTTTTGCTGGGTTGCATCATCGGCATCCCGCTTGGCATTATGATGGCATGGTATCGGCGCTTCGACCTGATGGCAAAACCGGTGTTCGACTTTGTGCGCACCATTCCGTCCATTGCTTGGATCCCCATTATGATCATCCTGCTAGGTATCGGGATCCTGGCCAAGGCATCCATTGTGTTCCTATCCGCGTTCATTCCCTGCGTCATCAATTCCTACACGGGAATTAAGGCCACCAAAACAGTACATATCTGGGTGGCGCAGACCTTTGGCGGTAGCCGACTGCAAACCCTGTTCAAGGTGGCAATTCCCACAGCGCTGCCTTATATCTTCACCGGTATGAAGGTTTCGCTGAACGCAGCGTGGACCTCGTTACTGGCGGCTGAGATGCTGGGGTCTTCCCGCGGGTTGGGATTCATGATCCAGATGGGTCGGTTGTTGGTGCGTGCAGATATCGTTGTGGTAGGCATGATCGCCATCGGCATTTTCGGCTTTTTGCTGTCAAGCGTGCTGGATTTTGCCGAATCTAAACTGGTGAAGGGAGGCAACACCAATGTTTAAAAAGATTAAGCCTGGATCTCGTACGGAATCAGTGGTGTGGGGCTGCCTGTCCTTCATTGGATTGGTGTTACTGTGGCAGGTACTGGTCATCGTAACCGGGACGAAGCTGTTTCCCGGTCCCTTTGTAGTGTTGTCCCGCTTCTTTGAAGCTTTTGTCGTACCGCTGGGACCGTACACTTTGGTAGGGCATGTACTATGGAGCTTGTCCCGTGTGCTGGTAGGTTACACTTTGGCAGCGGTGCTTGGCATCACACTGGGGCTGACCATGGGTTGGTTCCCAGTAGTGCAAGCCATATTCAAACCGCTGTTTGATCTGTTGCGTCCCATTGCGCCGCTGGCCTGGATTCCCCTTGCCATTCTGTGGCTGGGCATTGAGGAACGCTCAAAGTATTTCTTGATTTTCGTGGCTTCCTTTGTGCCGTTTACTCTAAACGCTTACGCCGGTGCGGTCAAGACAGACCGTCAGCTGATCGGCGCATCCCGTATGCTTGGCTCCACCGAACGACAGCTGTTCTTCAAAATCGTTGTACCTTCGTCCGTTCCGTCCATTTTCTCCGGGGCACAGGTAGCGCTTTCCAACGCGTGGATGACCATGCTGGCGGCGGAGATGATCCGTTCCTCCTATGGAATCGGATGGGTTATCATTGCGGGCCAGCAGATTAACGATATGTCACAGATGATCGCCGGAATGTTGGCAATTGGCATTGTCGGCTTCCTACTGGCAAGCGGTATGAGATTGCTGGAAAGGAGGCTCCTGGTATGGAACAATCAGGGAAGATAAGCAAAAAACTGGTTTGCAACGGTGTGAGTAAAAGCTTCTATTCCCCCAAAGGTGACGAGTTCAAGGTGCTGGATAACATCACTTTTGATGTGAATGAAAATGAGTTTCTGGTGCTGTTTGGTCCTGGTCAGTGTGGGAAGACTACGCTTTTGTATATGCTGGCAGGCATTGAAACCCCCACTGCGGGCTTCATTGCGCACAATGGAAAGGCGGTTACCCGTCCGGATGCCAGCCGTGCAGTGGTTTATCAGACCATGGCACTATTCCCTTGGCTTACAGTCAAGGGAAATGTGGAGTTTGGCCCCAAAACTCGCGGAGTACCCCCGTCTAAGCGGGATCCCAAGACCCAGAAATTCATTGATATGGTAGGTCTGACGGGGTTCGAGAATTCCTACCCGGTGCAGCTGTCCGGCGGTATGAAACAGCGGGTGGGGATTGCCAGAGCCTACTGCAACGACCCGGATATTCTGTTGATGGACGAACCTTTCGGTCATCTGGATGCTCAGACGCGCTATATGATGCAGGAATCACTGGGCAAAATCTGGGAAAATGAAAAGCGCACGGTGGTGTTTGTTACCAACAACATTGAGGAAGCGCTTTATCTGGCGGATCGAATTATCTTGATGAGCAACTGCCCCAGTCATATTCGAAAAGAATACAAGATTGATTTGCCACGTCCCCGCAGTGTGGTGGATCCTGAATTTTTGCGTCTGCGCCAAGAAATTACTTTGGCAATGGATGGCAGCGAGGTGTAACGATGAAAGAGAAAATCAAGCTGCAGGTACGGCATTTGACCAAGAAGTTCGGTGATCTGCTGGTGTTGAATGATGTCTCCTTCGACGTAAAAGAAGGCGAGTTTTTGTGCATCGTCGGCCCTACCGGCTGCGGTAAGACTACCTTTTTAAACAGCGTGACCAAACTGTACGAGCCGACTTCCGGCGAGATTCTGTTCGACGGTGAGTCGGTGGATCTGCATAAGCACAACATCACCTATATCTTTCAGGAATATTCAGCCATGGAATGGCTCACTGTGCGAGAGAATGTACGTTTTGGGCTAGAGATTAAAAAGGATTTTAAGGACATTAACAAAAAGGTGGACGACGCACTAGAATTGGTGGGGCTGAAGGCCTTCGAAAACTATTATCCCCGTCAGCTGTCGGCCAGCATGCTACAGCGCGTGGTCATTGCCCGAGCCTTCGCCACACGTCCTTCTCTACTTTTAATGGATGAGCCCTACGGCCAGTTGGATATCAACCTGCGCTTCAAATTGGAGGATGAGGTTGTGCGTCTGTGTAAACAGACTAACACGACGGTCATTTTCATCACCCATAATATCGAAGAGGCTGTTTACATGGGTGATCGTATCTTGGTGCTTACAAACAAGCCCACGTCCATCAAGGAATCAGTGGTAGACAGCTTTGCCCGTCCGCGCAACGTGGCAGACCCCGAGTTCATCAAAATGCGTAACTACATCACTGAGCAGATTAAGTGGTGGTAAACGTGATGAAGGAGAAATCGATGAACAAAAAATATAATATACTATGGATTTGTACCGATCAGCAGCGCTCAGATACGTTGGGCTGCATGGGCAATCCTTATGTGAATACCCCCAACCTGGACAGGCTGGCTGACAGTGGCATGCTGTTCGAGCAGGCTTACTGCCAGAATCCCACCTGTTCGCCCAGTCGCGCTAGTTTCCTGACCGGGCGTTATCCCCGCACTACCCGTTGCCGTCAGAACGGGCAGAAGATCGACCCTTCCGAACGACTGATCAGCAAGCTATTCTCGGAGGCAGGCTATGTCTGCGGCCTGGCAGGCAAACTGCACATCAATCCCTGCCAACCCAGCGTCTGTAAAGGCATGGAGGAACGCATCGATGACGGTTACGATGTCTTTCACTGGTCTCACGGAGCCCATGATGGCTGGGCCACACACGAGTATTTTCAGTGGCTACGTGAGCAAGGAGTGCGTTTTTCGTCCCGACCGGTTCCGGGCACCCGGCTGGTGCAGTACGGTATGGATGAGCAGCATCACCAAACCAAGTGGTGCACCGACAAAGCAATCAATTTTATCCGTGCAAACGCTGAGTATGGCAATAATTGGTTTTTCTCGGTCAACTATTATGACCCGCACCATCCCTTTGATCCACCAAAAGAATATCTGGATCGATACATTAACCACTTGGACGAGCTGCCTATGCCTAACTACCATTCGGGCGAACTGGGCGACAAGCCTCTGTTCCAAAAGATGGACCATAAGGGAGCCTACAACAATCACGACTCCAACAATGCGGCAATCATCTTTGATGAAATGAGCGAGTACGACCACAAGGTCGTAAAGGCGGCATATTACGCTATGATCGACTTGATCGATAAGCAGGTAGGGCGGCTGCTGGATGTGCTGCGTGAGACAGGTGAACTGGAGCGTACCATTGTTATCTTCCATTCAGATCATGGCGAGATGCTGGGCGATCACGGAATTTACCTTAAAGGCCCTTACTTCTATGAGGGTGCCGTCCATGTGCCGCTGATAATTTCTTGCCCGGAAGTTATCCCAGCAGGGCGTCATGTGGAGCAGCTGGTGGAGTTGATTGATCTAGCACCCACTTTGGTTGAGGCTGTGCAGCTACCGCACCAGCCTCAGATGCAGGGGCGCTCGATGTGGAAACTGCTTACCGGGGGCGAGCAGCCTATGCTCCATCCCAAGGGGGTCTACAGCGAGTACTATAACTCTATGCCTTGGCACAAAAATCCTACCGCGCAGTGTACTATGTTCTTTGATGGGCGCTATAAAGTGGTGGATGTACACAGTACGGAGGAAGGAGAGCTGTACGACCTGGAGAATGACCCGGCGGAAACAGTGAACCTTTGGTACAACCCGGCGTATCTGGCAATCAAAGCCGAGATGCTCCGCAAACTGTGCGACGCCATGGCCTTCACCTGCGACCCGCTCCCGGAACGTATTTCCGAGTGGTGAGACTCACATACGGAGAGTACAGCTGTCCCGCTGCCTGTTTCGTGAAGCGTGGCTGCGTCTGCATGAAACGTTGGTACTCCGGCTAAATGAAAAAGATTTGTCGGAATTCCATGACGTTCAAAGCAAAAGGGCAGCATTAAGTCTTTTGATGTCCAACAGAGCTTAGGTGATATCCTCCACACGCGGACAGATAACATGCATAGTTGTCTGCGGGACGGTTGGCGCAACCAGAACAGTGAATTCGTCATCCGACATACTTCTTAAGTCCAATATTGTATTCATCCCATGCCCGCTTCAGCCGCTCGTGATATCTTTCTTCTTCGGTCGCTTTTTTTCTCAGAGAGCTCCTTCTCAATAGAAAACAGCATATTGCAACAGGCCAGCCCCTGGGCAGCCGAACTGCCCTTTGCTTTTCCCTTGGGCAGAGATTTCACCGCCTCGTCAAATTTCCGACGAAGATGCGCCCAGCAGCCGACTACCGTAATTTCCTCTGGGAGGCTGTGGTATCCGGCATACCCATCCGCATGGAGGTAGCCACGGAATCCATCCAGAAATTCTTTTGGATGCTTTGCTCCTCGCCCTGGCTGGTATTCGTACAGAACAATAATGCTTGTCACTGCCGGTCAGTTCGCCCTTATGGCTCCTAACGGTGCCTCGGACATTGCCATATGCTGCAAGAGCAGGTATGCGCTGAACAAGAAAGACACCAACGCTATCGTTTACTCATGGCAGAATCATAGCTTTGACACTGGGTAACTCGCTGGAACATCTCCATTGCCTGGTCCTCCATGCCATGCTCCCGCAGGGTCTGACCGGCAATCCCCATAAGGTTAAAGATATTCCCATTTCTCCCTATAAGTGGACAGTCCGGTTTGACTGGTTCCTGTTCTTGCTCCGGGACAAAACCCCCGAGCCGGTTCGGAACATAGTCTGACAGCCAGACCCCTCCAAAGTGCGAATGGGTTTGCAGTCGCCACATGGCAAGTCTTCCCATTTCAATTGACATCCCCTCCTTGAAGGGAAACAGCAGACAGGTAAGACCGTCGTGTTGAAAGGTATAGGCTTCCTCGAATCTGGCGCCTTTTTTAAGGACGCCTTCACCGGTGAGAATCTGGTTGATTCCATCCAGCCATTCCTGTGGATCGCCGCCGCAGCCTTGGAGGATAAGTCCCTCCTGATCTCCCATACGGCGGAGCTGCTCTTTGGAAATCTTCTGAATACTCACAGCTTCATCTCCCCCATTGTCATAGCCTGTTCCTGAGCGATTTCCTGCTGAGTCAGTTTTCGGAAGTTGTCCACGCCGGGAATCAGCGACAAGCTGCGCCCGTTGTCCCAGTTGACGTCAATCTGACCGTTATATACGGGATTTTCTGGGTCACGAAAGTGTAAAAACAACTGAAGTATATACACTCCCCGTCTCCACCCTGGCACAGGAAGCCGTGGCCGGGAAAGGGGCAGCCCTCGCACAGTGGGGATGCTGTACAGACAGGCTTTTCTGTCTGTACGGGAGGCCCTGTGTGGGAACGGTATTCCGGTCTGGTTCTGTTTGGCTTGGAACTTGCTTGGTTTTGATTCTTCACTTTTGACCTCCATTTCCTCCGGCACCCTTTTTCAGGCACGGAATAATTGTGTGAGAAAACGAAAAAAGCCGTCCTCCCAAAACAGGAGAACGGCTGGAAAAGGGCGCCGAAAGGTAAGCGCCCTTTTGAAAATAAAAAAGCCGGGATTCTCGAGGCTTCTGCGCCTCAAAAAATCCCGGCTGATTCACAAATGATAATTTTCTGAAAACTCTATATAAAAGCAGCGATCTTTTTTGAAATACTGTCCGAAATCTAAAAGAACGCTGCCAATTTCTCTGTTGTATCTGGCTGAAGTTACTCAAAAGGCGTATCAAAGATCGTTTACATCTATGGAATGGCTAAAAACCGTGTTAACATTTCACCTGAATTATTCAAACTAATTGTTCCAAATTCTTCTGCAAAAACCAATAAAAAACACTTTAGATGCAGCATTCCTAGTCTGCTTTTGGGTTAAAAACTTAATTTCTTTCTGAGCTTTCGTTCGCAAGTTTCGACATTTCTATCTTCTTTCGCATATAGAATCCTGCAATCGTTACAACATATTTTTCTTGAAGCGAAATGCAATCAAGTAAATCAACGACATCTGCTAAATAGTCTATAATCCCGCCTAATGTAACAATAAATGGAACACCACCGTACATGGCCTCACTCAGTTTTGAAAAAGAGTAGTGATACTCAGGTGGACAATCAATATCGAGTAAATACTGCGAATGGATTTCCTCCAATCTCATCTCTTGGATGTTCTCAAACAGGTCGGGGATTGCATTCAGCAACGCATTTCGATATGCTTGCACAACCTCATTATTTCGCATATTGTGTATCGATGTACAAAACACGATATGTAATTTCTGCAACTCATATTTATAATAGTCGTTTTGAAGCCTTTTCTCATTTTCCTCTATTAGTATCTCTATTTGCTTTAGGGGAGCATCAACTTTAGGAATTTGTCTTTCTTTCCATGAACGATTATATTGTGAAATCTGTTTGCCTATCTCTCCAACCAGCACTTGCAAGTAGTTATAGCGTTTTTCCGCAAATGTTATCAACTCAGAAAAGGAAATATCCAGAATTATAGAATCCATCCCCTTGGTATTGCTGTAGAGCATAACCGAAAAATCTTTGCAGCCAAATCCGCCTCCTGACCAACTCGCATAGCGTTGCTCTTTTCCTTCGCCATTAAAGCGGTCATTTAAGTTTACTGGATGTGCAGAGAAACAAGCTCTTATTGTTTTGAAATATACACAATCTGCCTCGCCACCAAATCCACATCCCGGTTCTGAATATTCCGCACTGTCGCCGCGCGGCAGCCACTATTTAGCAGAAAATTGATAATGACCCAGTTTCGATATTCCGCAAAGGACCAATCTGATTTTGGCTTTTCAAGCAAAAGGGAAAGCTCTTCATCGGTATAGGTTTCCTTTACCATCTCCTTGTCCTTCATATTGGGGATTGTCAGGTCAGCCCGTCCTTCCCTCTTGCACCAATTTAAAAAGGTTCTGAACACCCGCACATAGGTAGAAATAGAATTGTGCGCAAGCCCTGCCGCCCGCATTCCACAGACCATGCTTTCCAAGTCTCTTTTGGAGAGAGCTGCTATCGGTTGCTCAATATCCAGATACTTTGAAATGTTGTGAAGATGTTGGTGATAATTGCGAATGGTAATATCCGAAACGCCCTCCGCCGTTTTAGCCAAAATAAAATCCTGGTACA
>OJRG01000921.1_pt1 | contig 12874 bp, 13 predicted proteins | sample 1599121 | NCBI WGS metagenome assembly OJRG01 (sample SAMN03922528, study PRJEB24848) | human gut metagenome | isolation source: stool sample | host: Homo sapiens | place: Germany | collected 2010-05
ACACAGAGTAGATCGTCGGCAGCGTCAGATGTGTATAAGAGACAGGAGATAAAGTCCATCGCCCGCGAGGCGGGCAGCCGCACGAAGATGGCCGTCTGGAGCGAGGACCCGGCGGTGGACCCGATCGGCGCCTGCGTCGGTCCGAGGGGCGGCCGCGTGGCCAGCATAGTGGAAGAGCTGGGCGGCGAGAAGATAGACATCGTGAAGTACAGCGAGCAGCCCGAGGAATACATCGCCGCGGCCCTGGCCCCGGCGGAGGTCGTGAGCGTGACGCTGCTGGACGAGGGCAAGAGCTGCCGCGTCATAGTGCCGGACAGCCAGCTCTCGCTGGCTATAGGCAAGGAGGGGCAGAACGCCCGCCTCGCCGCGAAGCTGACAGGCTACAAGATAGATATAAAATCCGACGCCGAGGTTTGAACCCGGCCGGAACGCCGCCTGAAGGAGGGTGAGCAGCCGTGCAAAAGAAAATACCCATGCGGCAATGCCTCGGCTGCCGCGAGATGAAGCCGAAGCGGGAACTCCTGCGCGTGGTGCGCTCGCCGGAGGGCGAGGTCTCCTTTGACGCGCGCGGCAAGCTGCCGGGGCGGGGGGCCTACGTCTGCCCGAACCCGGACTGCTTCAAAAAGGCGGTGAAGACCCGCGCGCTCGACAGGGCGCTCGAGGTGAAGATACCGGAGGAAGTAATGGAAAGGCTCGCGGGCCAGCTGGAGGAGACGCAAGACGGACAGGGCTCTTAACTATCTCGGCCTGATGCGGAGGGCCGGGAAGATCGAAATAGGCGAGACAGGCACGGGCGCGGCGGTGAGAGCCGGACGCGCGCGGCTGCTGCTCCTGGCGGCGGACGCCTCGGAGAACGCGCGAAAGCGTGCCGAGGGCTATCTGTACGGCCGCCGGGCGCTGCTGGTGCCTCTGCCGTATGCAAAGGCGGAGCTTGAGGCCCAGCTGGGCAAGAGCGGCTGCAGCATGGCGGCGTGTACTGATTTTGGGTTGTCGGCGGCCTTTTTAGAGGCGCTGGCCGAAAAAGCGCCGGAAGAATACGGGCCGCTCTCGCTTGAGATGGAGCGCCGGGCCGACAAGGCCGCGAGACGCAGGGCCGCAGGGCCAAAAAGGAAACCGGGGAGGGAACACCATGAGTAGTTTTGACAAGTACAGGGTACACGAGCTGGCGAAGGACTTCGGCATGACCTCAAAGGCCATCACCGAGATATTGACGAAGTACGCCACGACCCCCAAGAACCACATGCAGGTGCTGGAGGATCAGGAGCTCTCCCTTGTTTTCGAGTATCTGACGCAGCAGAACCAGTGCGCCTCCATGGAGGACCTGTTCAAGGTCACGGAGACGCCGAAACCCGCGCCGAAGAAGGCGGAGCCCGCAGCGCAGCAGGCTCAGGCGCAGCAGGCCGCGCCCCAGCAGGAGCGCCAGCAGCAGGCGAAGCCTGCCCAGCAGCCCCAGCCCGCGCCGGCGAAGGAGCAGAAGCCCCACGTCCCGCGCCAGGTGCCGGAGAAGCGCGTCATAGACACGCGCGGCGGCGGCAACGTGAACCTCGGCAAATATGACGAGCGCTTTGACCGCCTGGCCGGCGCGCACGCGGGCGAGAACGTCAAGCGCGGCAAGGAGAAGTTCCAGAACAAGCAGAAGCAGCGCCAGCAGCAGGCCGCGGCCAGCGCCAAGCGCCGCGCAGAAGAGCGCGAGCGCATGCAGAAGCTGCAGTTCGAGATAGCCAAGAAGGCCCAGCTTAAGGTCCAGATCCCCGACGCCATCGGCGTGGGCGAGCTGGCCTCCAGGATGAAGAAGACGGGCGCCGAGGTCGTTCGCGCGCTCATAAAGAACGGTGTAATGGCCTCGCTTTCGGACATCATCGACTACGACACCGCCGCCCTTGTGGCGATGGAGCTCGGCTGCAAGGTCGAGCGCGAGGTCGTCGTCACCGTCGAGGAGCGCCTCATAGACGACAGCGAGGATAAGCCGGAGGACCTCGTCCCCCGCGCGCCGGTCGTGGTCGTCATGGGCCACGTTGACCACGGCAAGACCAGCCTGCTCGACTATATCCGCAAGGCGAACGTCGCCGCGGGCGAGGCCGGCGGCATCACCCAGCATATAGGCGCCTATACCGTGAACGTCAAGGGCAGCCCCATCACCTTCCTGGACACCCCGGGCCACGAGGCTTTTACCTCCATGCGCGCCCGCGGCGCGTCCGTGACGGATATCGCCATCCTCGTCGTCGCCGCCAATGACGGCATCATGCCGCAGACCATAGAGTCCATAAACCACGCCAAGGCTGCCAATATCCCCATCGTCGTGGCCGTGAACAAGATGGATATGCCCGGCGCGAACCCGGAGCGCGTGAAGCAGCAGCTCACGGAGTACGACCTCGTCAGCGAGGAGTGGGGCGGTGACACCATCGTCTGCCCGATCTCCGCCAAGACCGGCGAGGGCATAGACAATCTCCTTGAAAACCTCGTCATCCTGGCCGAGATCCAGGAGCTGAAGGCCAACCCGAACCGCGCGGCCAAGGGTGCGGTCATCGAGGCGCGGCTGGACAAGGGCCGCGGCCCCATAATGACCGTCCTCGTCCAGAACGGCACCCTGCACCAGGGCGACATCATCATCGCGGGCACGGCAGTCGGCCGCGTGCGCACCATGATAAACGACAAGGGCCAGCGGGTAACAGAAGCAGGCCCCTCCGTCCCGGTCGAGATAGCGGGCATGAGCGAGGTCCCCGGCGCGGGCGACACCTTCAACGCCGTCGCAGACGAGCGCATGGCAAGGGAGCTCGTGGAGGAGCGCAAGCAGCAGGAGAAGGATAAGACCCTCGGCGTGGCGAAGAAGGTCACGCTCGACGACCTCTTCGCGCGTATCCAGCAGGGCGAGATAAAGGACTTCAACATCATAGTGAAGGCCGACGTCCAGGGCAGCGCCGAGGCGGTCAAGACCTCGCTGGAGAAGCTCTCGAACGAGGAAGTCCGTGTCCGCGTCATCCACTCCGGCGTCGGCGCCATCTCGGAGTCGGACGTCATGCTGGCCGCCACTTCGGGCGCCATCATAGTCGGCTTCAACGTCCGTCCCGACAACGCCGCGCGCGACAATGCTGCCAGGGCGAACGTCGAGATGCGAATGTACCGCGTTATCTACGACTGCATAAATGAGATCGAGGCTGCCATGAAGGGCATGCTCGCACCCAAGTTCGAGGAGCAGGTCATCGCCCACGTGGAGATACGCCAGCTCTACAAGGTCTCGAAGGTCGGCACGGTCTGCGGCTGCTATGTGCAGGACGGCAAGGTCCAGCGCGGCTGCAAGGTCCGCGTCGTGCGCGACGGCATAGTCGTGTTCGAGGGCGAGATGGCCTCCCTGCGCCGCTTCAAGGACGACGTGAAGGAAGTCGCCGCCGGCTACGAGTGCGGCATCCAGATCGAGAAGTTCAACGACGAGCGCGAGGGCGACATCATCGAAGCCTACGTCATGAAGCAGATCGAGAACTGACGCCGTCACAAAGCCGCTTTCGGTCGCCTGGAGGTGATGCCCGTGACACAAGAGCAGTTAGCAGGCATTATCATCGTCGCAGTGATCGATTTGCCGCTCATCGTGATATCCATCGTGCTCATTATGGGCCGGGGCAGCGATTTCATAGCAGGCATCAACACCATGAGCCACAGGGAGAAGGAGAAGTACGACCTCCCGGCGCTGTGCAGGTCCGTGGGCCGGTTCACGCTGATCGCGGGCCTGCTCATGCCGACCGTGGTTCTCGGCGGCATTTTGGCGGCGATATTCATCGCCTATACCGTTATAGGGGCCATAGTTTTGCTTATAAGGCTCAACACGGGCGGAAAGTTCAGACGCTGAACACTTTTAATACGCTTTTAAGAGGTAATCATATGGCTAATTCCACACGAATGGGCCGCATAAACGACGATATCCAGCTCGCGCTCAGCTCGCTGCTGCGGCAGGTGAAGGACCCGCGCGTGCAGCAGGGGCTGATAAGCGTCACGAGGGTGGAGACGACGGGGGACCTGCGCTATGCGAAGGTCTGGCTCTCCGTCCTCGGCCAGGTGGACGAGCGGGAGCTGAAGCGCGGGCTCAAGAGCTGCGGCCCCTGGCTGCGGCGCGAGCTCGGCTCGTCGCTCTCGCTGCGCTATACGCCGGAGCTCGTTTTCGAGCTCGACCACTCCATCGAATACGGCGCGCACATCAGCCGGCTCATAGAGGAGCTGGACACCGGCAGGGAGGAAGAGCATGGACCTGACGGCGAATGAGTGCGCGGCTTATCTGCGGGAGCACGACGGCTATCTGCTCATAAGCCACCGCCGCCCGGACGGGGACACCCTCGGCTCGGGCGCCGCGCTCTGCTCGGCCCTGCGCCGCGCGGGCAAGACCGCGTACTGCATAAATAACCAGGAGATAACCGAAAACTACCGCCCCTTCATTGCGCCATATTTTGCGCCGGAGGGGTTCGCGCCGTCATGCGTCGTGACGGTGGATGTCGCCGGCGAGGGCCTGTTCCCGGAGGGGACGCCCGCGCCGGTGAACCTTGCTCTGGACCACCACCCCTCGAACTCGCGCTTTGCCGAGCGCCTGTGCCTCGCGGCGGAGCGCTCCTCCTGCGGCGAGCTGGTGCTCGAGGTGATAAAGGCCCTGTGCGGGGACGTCAGCCGGGATGAGGCGCAGCTGCTGTACATCGCCGTCAGCACGGACACGGGCTGCTTCCAGTACTCGAACACGAACGCCGCAACGCTCAGGGCGGCGGCGGAGCTCATAGACCTTGGCGCGGACAACTCGGAGCTTAATATACGCTTTTTCCGCACCCAGAGCCGTGCGCGCATGGCCCTTGAGGGCAGGATGCTGAGCGGCATGAGATTCTATAGGAATGGAAAAATATCCGTCGTAACCGTCACGCTTCAGATGCTCTCTGACTGCGGCGCGGTGGAGAACGACTGCGAGGACCTTGCGGGTCTCGCCGGTAAGGCGGAGGGCTCCGTCGTGAGCATGACCATACGCGAGACGAGGCCGGGAGAGAGCAAGATATCGCTCCGCTCCAAGCCGGGCGTGAACGTCTCGGATATCTGCGCCGTCTACGGCGGGGGAGGCCACGCCATGGCCGCCGGCTGCACGCTTGAGGCCGGGCCTGAGGAGGCGCTGGAGCTCATGCTCCGCGCGATGGATGAAAAATGGCCGGAGGACTGAGCGGTATCCTGCTCGTGGACAAGCCCGAGGGCTGGACGAGCCACGACGTAGTAGGCAGGCTGCGGAGGCTGACGGGGCAGAGGCGCATCGGCCACTCCGGCACACTGGACCCGATGGCCACGGGCCTGCTCGTGGTATTTTTGGGCCGCGCGACGCGCGCCGTAGAGTTTGCAGAGGGGCATGACAAGGCCTATACGGCCCTTCTGCGTCCCGGCCTTGTTACGGACACCCTGGACACGACCGGCCGGGTGCTGGAGAGCACGGGCCTGCGCCCGACAAGGGCGGAGCTGGAGGCCGTGCTCCCCGCCTTCCGCGGCGAGATCGAGCAGCTGCCGCCCATGTACTCGGCCATCAAGCAGGGCGGCAAGAAGCTCTACGAGATAGCCCGCGCGGGCGGGCAGGTCGAGCGCAAGCCGAGGCGCGTCACGATATACCGCCTTGAGTGTACGGGCGAGCGCGGTGGCGACTTCGAGCTGGAGATAGAGTGCTCGAAGGGCACCTATATACGCACGCTCTGCGACGATATCGGCCGGGCCTTGGGCTGCGGGGCCTGCATGTCCGGCCTGCGCCGCACCCGCGCAGGCGGTTTCCGGGTGGAGGACGCCCTGACGCTGGAGGAGATAGAGCTCCGGGGCGCGGCGGAGTGCCTGCTGCCGGTGGATGCGCTGTTCGCCGGCCGCCCTATAGTGCTTATAAAGGACGAGAGGACGGAGAAGGCGCTGCGCAACGGCGCGGACGTGAAGCTCGATGCGCCCTTCGAGGGCGAGTGCCGAGTGTATTCGCAAAACCGCGAGTTTTTGCTGCTTGGAGCCGTAGAAAACGGCGTTCTGCATACGATAAAGAGCTTTTTTGAGGTATAGACTATGCCCGACAGAAAGAGAGTAATAGCCCTCGGTTTCTTCGACGGCGTCCACATTGGCCACGCGGCGCTGCTGGAGATGACAAAGCGCCGCGCGGCGGAAAAGCAGGCCGTCCCCGCGGTGCTCACCTTCGACACGCACCCGGATACGCTGGTAAAGCGCGTGGAAGTGCCGCTCATAAACTCCGCCGAGGAGCGCGCGGAGATAATCCGCCACGTTTTCGGAATCGACAGCGTCATATCCATCCACTTCAACGAGAACATGATGCGTATGCCCTGGCAGAACTTTGCCGATTCCGTGCGCGAGGAGCTGCATGCCTGCCACTTGGTGATGGGCTACGACTTCTCCTGCGGCTGGAAGGGGGAAGGCCGCCCCGCGCGGCTCGCCGCCTATTGCACGAAGCACGGCATGGGCTGCGACATCATCTCCGCCGTCTGCCGGGACGGGGAGGTCGTGAGCTCGACGCGCATCCGCTCGCTGTTGGAGGCGGGCCGCGTGGAGGAGGCGAACGACCTGCTGGGCCACCCGCATTTCCTGGTGGACAAGGTCCACTACGGCTTCCGCCTGGGCCACAAGCTGGGCGCGCCGACGATAAACATGCGCTTCGCCCCCGGCGTCCTGGTGCCGCGGCACGGGGTCTACGCCGCCAGGGTATTTCTCGACAGCGGAGAGCGCCTCATGGCCGTGACCAACATAGGCGTGCGGCCGACCGTCTCCGGCGGCGACCAGGTTTCTGTGGAGAGCTACATCCTCGACTACGAGGGCGACCTCTATGAGCGCCGCGTCCGAGTGGAGTTCCACCACTTTATCAGGGACGAGGAGAAATTCCCGAACACCGCCGCGCTCCGCGAGCAGATCCAGCGCGACGCGGATACTACAAGGGCATATTTTGCAGAAAACCCGTGAAAAAACCCGCCCCCGGGCGGGTTTTTTCATATACGGAGGTGAAGAGCATGGAGAATACCGCGCCGGAGCTGGAAAGGCTGTATTTTGCCCTAGCGGCGCGCATAGACCTGCCGCGGGCGCAGAAGCGCGCGCTGATCTCCGATTTCCGCCGGGCGGCGGAGGTCCTTGTTTCACGCGGCCTGAGCCCGGCCGAAGCGGCAGCGCGCCTGGGTCACGAGCGCCTGGGCGATTTTTACCTGAGCGCTCCGGACTACTGGTACCCTCTGGACGACGCGGCAAAGATCTATCCCATGTCCATGACGGACGGCTGGATGTCGGTCTTTCGCCTCTCAGCCTATCTGGATGCGCCCGTGGAGCCTTCGCTGCTCCAGCTGGCGCTGGACCTCACCATGCCCCGCTTTCCGTTTTTTGCCACGAAGATAAAGCGCGGCGTGTTCTGGCACTACATAGACGGGATCAAGCGCCGCTTTACCGTGCAGCCTGAGACGGAGCTGCCCTGCGCGCCCATGAATGTCGCGGCGGGGGACTCGCAGTCCTTCCGCGTGCTGTACTACGGCCGCCGCGTGAGCGTGGAGTTTTTTCACATCCTCACGGACGGCACTGGGGGCCTCGCCTTCCTGACGGCGCTGCTGTGGGAATATCTGCGCCTCTCAGGCGAGGCGCCGGAGCGCCCCGGCCCTGTGGAGACCGAACCCTGCGGCGAGGAGTGCGAGAACGCCTTCACCCGCTGGGCGGCGCAGGGTCAGGAAACGGGGGGCGGTTTCACGGAGCGCCCGGCGGTGCAGCTGCGGGGCCGGCTCGCGCGCGTCCGCCCGGCGCGCATCCTGCATTTCGAGCTGGACGCGCAGGCCCTGCGCCTTGCCGCGAAGGCGCGCGGCGGCACCGTGACGGCGCTGCTGCTGGCCTTCATGACCGAGGCCGCCCATGCCGCCTCCGACGAGAGCCGGGGCGATATCAGCATCCAGGTGCCGGTGAACATGCGCAAATTCTGCCCCTCGAAGACTCTGCGGAACTTTTCAATGTACTGCTCCGTGCGCACGCCCTGGGCGGAGGCGGGGGAGGCTGAGCGCCTGCTGCCGGACATTACCCGCCAGCTCTCGGAGCGCGCCTCGGAGACGGCCATGCGCGGCATGCTGGCCTCGACGGCGGAGATGGTGCGTCTGCTGGGGCGGGTGCCTCTCGCCGTGAAGCGCCCGGCAGCGCGCATAGCCTACGGCTTTTTGGGGGAGCGGGCCTTTACAAGCACGCTCTCGAACCTGGGAGCGGCCAAACTGCCGCCGGAGGTGGAGGCCCACGTTGAAAAGCTGGACTTTGTGCTCGGCACGGGCGAGCGCGCCCGCGCCGCATGCGCCATGGTCACGCTGAAGGGCCGCGCGCTGCTCTCAGTGACGAAGCTGACGGACGACAAAACCTTTGAGACGCGCCTGCTCTCGCTCCTGGAGGGCGCGGGCGTGCCGGTGAAACTGAGCGGGAGTATGCCATATGGAGCATGAAATTGAGATCAGCTACCCCGTCCCACGCCGCAGACTGCTGGATCTGCGCCGGCTTAGGCGCGCGGCCCTGCGCTTTCTGTGCGCCTCGGGGGCGCTGTGCCTCTTCATAAACCTCTGCACCGGCGGCCCGGCCTGGAGCCTCGTCGTCCTCGTCTCGCTGTGGTTCGTCTGGACGAACCTCCTGGCCAGGCCGCTCGTGGAGGACGGGCTCGCAGAGCGGATATCCCGCCTGCTGCTCAGTGTCTGCATCCTGGTGCTGACGGTGGAGCTCTGTTTCGGAGGGGAGTATACCGGTATAGTCCTGCCGATCCTCCTGGCCTGCACTCTGGCCTTTTTGGCCGGCACGGCCTATCTGGGCCGCCGCCGGAGGCTCATGCCGCTGCTGCGCCTTGCAGCGGTGTCGCTGCTGGACATCCTAGCCGCCGCACTGGGCCTGCTGCCGCTTAACCTGCCCGCTGCGGTCACGCTCCTGGCCCTGGGCCTCGCCGCCCTGCTCCCGGCGCTCTTCCTATACCGCCGCGAGCTCGTCCTGGAGCTCCAAAAGCGCCTGCACAGATAAAAAAGCCGCCACAGCCGTGGCGGCTTCAAGCTTGTCGAAGAAGGCTTTGCCCTCTTCGACAAAGAGTATAGCACTCCGCTCCGCGCCTCGGTCGTCCGCCGGAGGCGGACGATTCGACACTCCGCTCCGCGAGCAGTATTTTCGGCGACGTACACGCCGCCGCCGAAAATGATTGAGATCCATTTCGCGGCTGCGGCCGCGAAACTCTGCGAGGCTTGAAGGTATAAAAAAGCCGCCACAGCCGTGGCGGCTTTTCTTATGCCCTCGGTATGACCGACACCCCGTCGGGTATGACGGTGAGGCTCTCTTTCCCCCAGCTCCTGGCGAGGGCCAGGGCGGAGGGGATGTCGGGCGCGTAGGTCATTTTCATGTCCTCCACCATGCCGCGCAGCTCCGGGCGCGTGACGAAAATGGCCCGGTGCTTCGAGAGGATGCGGCAGAGTATCTGGCTCTCCCACTGGTCCGGCTCCGTCTCGTCCCAGGGCGTGGCGAGCTGCCTGGCGTAGAGCTCCGCCGGGCTGGCGCAGTCCCGCAGGGAGGCGTAGAAGTCCTCGCCCCCGTGTCCCGCGGCGCATTCGCCGCACATGATGACGACGCCGTCCTCGTTCAGGCAAGCCTCCGCCGCGGTCATGCCCTTGACGCACTGGTAGAAGTTCTGGTCCAGCGGATAGCCGCCGTTCGAGGTCAGCACTATGTCCGCCCGGACCGCCTCCACTTCGCAGAAGCCGCGCAAATACTCGCAGCCGCGCCGGTGGGCCTCGATGCAGTCGCCGGCGAAGGCGGCGACGGTGCGCTTTTCCTCGTCTATGACGACGTTCACGATGTAGGAAAGCCCCGCGAGCCGCGCGGCGGCCTCCATGTCCGCATTTATTGGGTTGCCGTCCAGCACTCCCGTGCGGGCCAGGGGGCTGCCTATGAACTGCCCCCGGTGGTTGCCGAGCACCGTAGCCCGGTCGCAGACGCCTGGCAGGACGCTCTTGCGCCCGCCGGAAAAGCCCGCGAAGAAGTGCGGCTCTATGAAGCCCTCGGCCACCAGCAGCTCCGTTTCCGCCGCCAGCCTGTCGATGACAAGCGGCGTGCCTGAGGGCAGGCGGCCTATTTCAACGTTCGCCCCCGCGTCCCCGCAGTCGTGGACGACGACCTCGCACTCGGCGAGGAGCTCCGGCCCGAGCTTGGCCTCCAGTTCCGAGGCCGTCGTCGCCCGGTGGAAGCCCGTGGCGACTAGCAGGGTCACCCGGATGCCGGGGCTGCCCTCGCGCAGCTCGCGGAGCATGTTGGGCAGGATGTCCCGGCTGGGTACGGGCCGCGTGTGGTCGGAGATTATGATGACGCAGTTTTTCTTGCCCCGCGCCAGCTCCGAGAGCCGCGGCGAGCCTATGGGCGCTTCCATCGCCGCGCGGACGATCTCCGCGCCGGGCGCGCCGGAGCGCAGCCCGCCCACGCGCGAGCGCAGGACAGGCGCGTCCCCGGGCTCAAACTCGAGAAAACCCCGCCCGTAGGGTATGCGCAGCAAGGTTCAGACCCCCTTTTTGGATTCCAGCTCCGCTATGAGCCGGTCGCAGACCTCGTCCATATCTCCGACGAGGCCGTAGTCACAGTAGTTGAAGATGGCCGCGGCCGGGTCGGAGTTCACTGCGGCCTTTTTCGCAGCGTCGGCAAAGCCCGTGACGTGGTTGATGGCACCGGAGACGCCGAAGCAGATGTATAGCTTGGGCTTTACCACCGCTCCGGACTGGCCGATGACCAGCTTGAAGGGCAAGAGCCCCCTGTCGAAGACCGGCCGCGTGCAGGCGAGCTTGCCGCCCAGGAGCTCCGCGAGCCGCCGGTAGCGCCCCAGGCTCTCCGCGCCCTTTATGCCGTTGCCGACGCAGACTATTGCCTCGGCGTCCGCGATGTTGAGGCTCTCGTCCAGGGCCTCGCGCTCGAAGCCGAGTATCTCCGTGCGGATCTCCGAGACCGGGAAGTCCACCCTCAGCTCTTCAAGGGCGCAGGGCCTCTCGCCCGCGGGCGAGAGCTTGAAGGTGCCGGGCCGTATCGTCCCCACCTGGGGCCGGGCCTCCGGCACTGTGATGACGGCCATGAGCCGCCCGCCCACGGCGGGCTCGACGAATTCTATACAGCCGGTTTTTTCGTCGTAGACCAGCTCCGTCGCGTCGGAGGTGCAGCCCGTGCCGAGCCGGCAGGCAAAGCGCGGGGCGAAATCCCGCCCGAAGATGGTGCCGCCCACGAGCACCGCCGATGGCCGCCGCTCCTCGCAGAGCTTTGTGAAGAGCGCCGCCCAGGCGTCCACGTTCGGATATTCGTAGCCCGTGCCGCTTACCGTGAGTATGGCATCAACTCCGCAGGCGCGTATCTTTGCCAGCTCCGCCTCCGGCAGGGAGCCCACTACTACGGCGACGAGCTTTTCACCCGCCGCGTCGCAGAGTTTGCGCGCCTCGCAGCAGAGCTCCAGCGAGACGGGCAGCGCCTGCCCTGCCTCCTGCTCTATGTAGACCCACATGTCCCTGTACATGCTCTTGTCCAACATTTGCGGCACCCCCTTCAAAGCGCTTCGGCCAGGAGCGAGGCCAGCTTTGCTGCGCTCCTGTCGAGACTGCCCTCGTCTATCATCATGCCGGGCTCGCCCGCCTCGGGCGGATAGGTGCGCGGTACCTTGGTGGGGGAGCCGGGGTCGCCTATCTGCGCGGGGTCAAGGCCGGGTATGCTCCTGGAGCTGTAGCTGAGTATCTCCGCCGTGCGGGAGGCCTTCCAGCGGGCAAGGTTCGGTATGCGCGGGCGGAAATTGGCTTTTTCCACGGTGATGAGGCAGGGCAGGCTGGCCCTCGTCCTCTCGACCCCGCGCTCCAGCTCCCTGAGCGCTGTTACTTTGCGGCAGTCGAGGTCTATGTCCTCGATGGAGAGCACGCAGCTGAGCTGGCTGGCGTCAAAGCGCTCGGCCAGCTGGGAGGCCATCTGCCCCGTGGCCCCGTCGAGGGACTCCTTGCCGCAGAAGATGAGGTCAAAGCGCTCCAGCCTGTGTGCGGCTGTGGCGATGACGTAGCTCGTGGCGAGGGTGTCGGCATTGGCGAAGGCCCTGTCCGAGAGCAGGACGGCCCTGTCCGCGCCCGCGGCTATGCACTCGCGCAGGGCTTCGGCGGCGGCGTCAGGACCCATCGTGACGCAGGTTATCTTCCCGCCGCAGCGCTCCTTTACCTGGACGGCGGCTTCCAGGGCGTTGGCGTCCAGTGGGTTCAGTATGGCCGGGACGCCCGCGCGGATGAGGCTGCCCGTGACAGGGTCCATCTTCACAAGGTCGATGTCCGGCACCTGCTTTACGCAGACGAGGATGTTAAGCATCGCGCTCACCTCCAGTCAGGTCATGGCAGACCTTGCCGGGGTTCAGTATCCCCTTCGGGTCAAAGACCTGTTTTATCGCGGCCATGAGCCCGTAGGCCGTCTCGCCCGCGGAAAGGCGCAGATAGTCCTTCTTCGCGTGGCCGATGGCGTGCTCGCCGGAGACCTGGCCCTGGAACTCGTCGCACTTTCTGTAGCAGCTGTCCATGGCGAGTTTGCAGCGGCGCTTGAACTCGGCCTCCTCCAGCTCGTTGGAGCAGCAGTAGATGTGGAGGTTGCCGTCGCCCGCGTGGCCGAAGGCGCGCAGGCGCAGGCCGTTTTTTTCCGCCTCCGCCCGGGCGAAGGCGAGAAACTCCGCAATGCGGTCAACGGGTACGACGACGTCCATCTCGTCCAGGAGCTTGGAGTCCGCCTCGATGGCCGTGAGGAAGGCGCTGCGCGCGGCCCACACGTCCTTTTTGAGGTTGTCCGTCCAGACCACCAGCACGTCGAAGGCCCCGGCCCTCTCCTGTCTCTTATACACATCTCCGAGCCCACTGTCTCT
>OJRG01000928.1_pt1 | contig 12789 bp, 20 predicted proteins | sample 1599121 | NCBI WGS metagenome assembly OJRG01 (sample SAMN03922528, study PRJEB24848) | human gut metagenome | isolation source: stool sample | host: Homo sapiens | place: Germany | collected 2010-05
GTCGGCAGCGTCAGATGTGTATAAGAGACAGCTTTTAAATATCCTTTAAATGCGAAAGTCTTGTTGTTTTTTTTAATAGGTGTTTTTGTTATGTTTTTATGTCATTTTTTTATTTAATTACTGTTGGTGCTAAGAAATCGAAAAAAGGAATGTTTCTTAATATGCCATAAATAATAAATATTACAATTATCATTATCCATATTTTAGTTGGTATTTTATTATATAGAGGTTCTTTCTTTGAGATAATACCTTCTATCACAAAAAATATAAAAAATGGCAAACATATAAAAAGTAAAGGATTATATCTAAATGCTTGGTAAAAGTCTAATTGTAATATAGAAAGTAACATTCTAGTAATCCCACATCCTGGACAGTATAGTCCTATTGTTTTTTTGATAGGACAATCTAAATAAATGTGAAATTTATTTCCTAAATAGAGGTAAGTTATTAATAAGATGAGTAAAGAGATACAGATTATTATCTTTTTTTTCATAGAAAGAAAAAAAGCATTGCGCTCTTATCTTACTCCTGCTTCTTTTCCAGCAAGCTGATTTAGTTCATTTTGCATTAAAGCATAATTGATAATTCCAAGGCCAAATAATTGAAGTATTAAATATAGCACTGAATTATCTTCTGCATTAAGACCAGCTTTTTGTTTTGCCATAACAAGAGTTTTACCCATCTTATATGCCCAGTAAATACCATAAATACCACAGGTAACTAAGGTTAATAAGAAAGCAATTCCTCCTGATGGCGCTTGTTGATCTCCACTTGCTAATCTTGCATCATCTGTAAGAACGATAAACCAATAGATTCCATAGATTCCACAAGTTACGATTGTTAAGATGATAGCAACTGCAATATTTCTTTCTCTCATTTTCTCACCTCTCTATGATTAAATCATATCATACGTTTTGACATATTTCTATATTTTTTTAATTTATTTAGATTTAGATGTTATTTGTCACTTTTGCTGTTCTTTTTTTCTATAAGATATTTTTCTAGATAATTGGCAACTCCTTCTTTGTCATTCGATAGTGTTATATCATCTGCGTTTTCTTTTACTATGTTTTCTGCGTTTTTCATAGCTATTCCTAACCCTACTCCTTTAATGATAGGAAGATCATTTTCACCATCACCGAAGAAAATAACTTTATTAGGTATAGTTTTTAAATCATCACATAGAAGCTCTAGTGTCTTCAATTTGTTTATTCCATTAGGGTTTATGATTAGCCAAAATTTACTGTTTAATTGATCTGTATTACTCATATTTGTTACGTTGACATTTTTATAGTTCTTTATAATCTCTTTGTCTACATCATATATATCGGAACCGTTACTTAATATTAAATAATCGAACAATTTGATGTTTACTGCTTCTTTTACACTTGATAGGTTTCTGGCAGCTACTCCTACGATAAAGTAACCACTTTCTTTTAGTGTGTCTAAATTTTTTTGTTTTAGGTGTTATTTTTTTATTGCTAGTTAATAGTGTTCCGTCTAGATTTGTTGCGATTATATTGTATTTTATTTTTTTCTTTTCTCTTTTCTGTATTGTTGTATTTTTCTAATTCTTTTTTAAATTCCTCTTTTGATAATTTACTTAAATCTTTATCAAATGCTAATGGAGATGTTGTAATTTCTTTTCCCATCCAATTTTCTTTTTGATATTTGTTTTTTTCTTCTTTTGTTTGGAATGTAACTTCTACACGATATAATCCTTGATGGTCTCCTAAATATTTTTTAATAGATACTCTATCATCTTTTAAATATAGATAACTATCTCTTATGATTTTAGAGCGTGCTTGTTCTTTTAATGATAGAAATTCCTTTTCAGAAATATCTGCTTTTTCTATGATATCGTTGTTGTCATCTAATATTTCTTTTTGATAGTCTTTATCTTTCTTTTGGACTCTTAAACTATCATTTATATAATATCTTTCATACCTAATTGGAGGACTTAATTCTAAATTGTTAAGTGATGAAACGATATATCTTTTTGTATTTTTTCGCATATTTTCCTCTTCCTTTTTAAAATATGATAACTTATTTTTCTATTATACTTTTTGCAAGTAAGGCTGCACCAATAATACCAGGTTGTTGCAAGTTTGCTGTTTCTATTATTGTGTTTTTGGCAAATGTTCTGCAAAAACATATTTTTTTATTCAAATATAATCTGAACTGTATTTTCACTCATACTTTCCTGCACTTCCCGAATGATTTCTTCTATTTGTTCTTTACTGAGTTTCTCATTCTCATGCGGTGGCTCCCATGTTTTCATAGTGTCTGTATATACTACAAATTTTCTTCCTACAAGCATTTCTCCTTCCGCTTTTATGATATAACCATTTTCCAAATCAAATTTAACATAGTTCATACTACCTGTAATTTTCATTTTCTCACCTCTCAAAAATAACATGCTCTATACCTGTTTTCGGGTCAATTGTTGTTATCTTTGTAACATTAGGATTATTCTTAAGACGTGGCAGCTCAATATTTTCCCATATATTGCCCGGTCTTAATTCTGAACCAATGACCGCTCTTATTTCTCCTGATACCTGTTCGGCATATGCTCCAGATGCCAAGTCCCAGGCTTCCATTGTACTTGGATTATTAAAATCCCATTCCGGCATAACAATTTTTTGTTTTTCAATTGTAGATTCTAATGTAACTCCACCTCTACTTTTAGCGATATTTGCTGCATTCTCAGCTCCACCTATTCCGTCTGTTCTTCCAGACCAGGAAAAAGCCGTATCAGGTTCAGTTTTTAACTTAGGACGTATTGCATCAATATCCAGCAGTGACGAACTGCTGATTTCATCTATACTATTTTTTGATGTAATAAAACTATCGTACGCGGTAGCCTTATTTGCCCTCAATTTAACCACGGCATCCGTATCCACCTTACTGATAGCGATATGTTCATCGAATTTAATATCCGCTAATTTCCACGCGTCTATATCCGCCTGTGTCAGTCCAGGATGATCTATATGTACTCCCTTTTCCAACTCGTCCCAATACTGATTATACCGCTTTGCATCAGCAAAATTCCTCCTGATAGGTTGCGTCTGCTTCCAACAGCGGAGTGATCGTCTTTTCCCTCAGTGTTTCCACAGCTGCCTTGAACAGTTCTTTAAATTCTACGCCATCCATCATACCCTCCCGCAATCGTGTTGTACTTTGAGTTTTTTCAGCGGTGCGCCCGTAACCTTAAAAATCAGTTCGTCAACGCAGTCCGCATATCTGCCTTGCGCAAGGAGCTGATTTTTCAGTTCCACAAGGCTATGTAGCAGGATTGTCCTTTCGTGGCTATCCAGATAAATGTGGAATTTCTGTTCTCTCATACAAGCCACCTCCGTTTCTTCACTTTCATTATATGTAGGAACGGAGAGTAGCTCAAATGTGCAAAAATGTATAACTATTTCCGAGATAGCGTCAGATCATACGAAAATATTCCAATGCCTCTTTTATAGCTTTTTCTTTTTCTGGCGGGCATTTCGGCTGTCTGGAGTTTTCTGATTTCGGTAGGTTATAATTTACCCTCTCAATAATACCGCATTTCTGCTTTACCTGTGCGATATATAAATTACTGACCTTTAATCCCGTATGCTCCAGTACATACTTCTTGATTTCCTCATAAGTAGCTTTGCTCTCCGCAGCCGTCAAATCAAGCTCGTCCATTTTCACTTCTACCTCGATATGTTGGTCTGAATGAAGTTTGGACAATAAACATACCGTTTCTACGTGATATGTTCTTGGAAACATATTGTATGGTCTAATATATTCTATGTTGTATTTTTCTTTTAATAAGTTTAAATCTCTAGCTAGAGTTACTGGGTCACATGATACATATATTAAAGTTTTTGGTTTTATTTCTAGTAACTTTTTTATCACTTTCTTATCTAATCCACTTCTTGGAGGATCTATAATTGCAGTGTCATATTCACTTGTTATTTCTTTTGTTAAATTTTCTACTTTTCCTAACTTATAAGTACAGTTTGTAGCGTTATTTAATTCTTTATTATAATTTGCGTCTTCTATAGCTTCTTTGCAAGACTCTATTCCTAGAACTTTGTTTACTGATTCGCAAATATAAATACCTATTGTTCCTGTTCCGCAGTATAAATCTAGTACGTTTTTAGAGTTTTTTTCTTGTATTATTTCTTTTATTTCATCATATAGTTTTTCTGTAATTATGCTGTTTACTTGGAAGAAAGATTTTTCTGATACTTTATACTTTTTATTGCCGATATAAGATGTTATGTAGTTTTTTTTAGCAGTTGGAGATAGTATTTCATCTGTTTTGTTCCCTATTTTTAGTATGATGTCTTTTTTATTGCTTGGTTTGATGCTTTTTAGAATTTCATTTAATTTATCATTTAGTAATAGACACTTTGTTATAGGAATAATAGTATTACTTTCTTTTTCGTAAAGTCCTATTTTCTTGTCGTCTTTATGAAGAGTAATTTTATTACGATAGTGGTATGGGTTGTCATAGATGATAGGTTTTATTTTATCATTTGATATTTTTGCGAACTTGGTCATGATTTCTTTTACTTTTTCTTCTTTAAATTCCTGTTCTTTTTCAAATGATATATGGTCTAGATTACATCCCCCACATCTAGCATAATATGGACAGTTTGATGTTATTCTATCTTTACTTTTTTCTATTACTTTTTTTGTTGTTGCGAGATAGTATTTTTTCTTTTCTTTTATTACTTCTATTTCTACTACTTCATCTTTCAATGCACCTTCTACAAAGCAAATTTTATTTTCAATTTTTGTAATTCCTCGTCCGTAGTGATCTAGTTTTTCAATTTTTACTTGCAAAAGTATCACCTCTCATACATTATATCATATTTTTATACTCATACTAATATTAGGTGATTTTATGTTTTTAGTTCAAAGAATTAAAAAAACTATTTCTATATCCAAGGATTATAAAATTCGAGAATTCATGGTTGATAGAAAAAAAGTATATTTAGTTTTTAATGAGGTTTTATGTAGTACTACTATGATTAATGATTTTATTTTAGACGATTTAATTCGTCTTTCTAAGCGACAACTTAAAAATGTAGAAAGTCATTTACCAGATGCTAATGTTATAGGGATTGAAGAAAAAGATATTTTTAGTTTTGTTAATCAAGGGTTTGCAGTTTTAATTACTGATAAACTGTACGCTATTGAAGTGAGAGAAAGACTTGATCGTGGAGTCACTTCTGTTCAAAGTGAATTATCAATTACTGGTCCTAAAGATAGTTTTACAGAGATGTTTAATACTAATCTGGGACTTATTCGACGAAGAATTAAAACAACGAATTTGGAGTCTTTAGATTTAGAGGTTGGTAGATATACTAAAACAAAAGTTACTATTTTATCCGTGAAAGGAATTGTAAAGGAAGAATTGGTTCAAAAAGTTTATGATCAATTAAAGAGAATATCTATTGACGGTATTATTGATTCTAGTTATTTAAAATCTTATTTAGAGGGAGATCATACTTTATTCCCTACGGTTATGATGAGTGAACGCCCAGATAGAGCATCTATGGCATTATTAGAAGGTAAAGTTGTTATACTTACTGATTTAAGTCCTTATGCTTTGATTCTTCCTAGTTTCTTTTTAGATTATTTTCATACTGTTGATGATTATTACCAAAAGAATAGTAATACTACTTTTATTCGAATTATTCGTGTCATTGCTTTTTTTGTTGCGATATTCTTACCAGCAATTTATATTTCAGTTACTACTAGAAATTATGACTTAGTTCCTTATCGGTTACTGTTGATTTTAAAAGCAGGACGAACGTTTGTACCTTTTGCGGCATATATTGAGGCGTTATTTATGATTATTGCTTTTGAAATATTAAAGGAGTCTGATATTCGTATGTCAGCAACGACAGGTAGTGCTGTTTCTATTTTAGGAGGACTTATTTTAGGGGATGCTGCTGTCAGTGCTGGAATTGTTTCCCCTATTATGATTATTATTATTGCTATTTCTTCGATTGCAGCATTAATTTTCCCATCTAATGAACTTGTTAATGCTATTCGTTTTTATAAAATTAATATTTTGCTTTTATCTGCTTTCTTTGGTATTTATGGAGTGTTTGTCGGAGCTGTTTTCTTGTTTTATAAACTCATTTCTATGAAAAGTTTTGGTTTTTCTTATTTGTCTCCTATTATTCCTTTTGATAAATATGAGTGGAAGGATTCTATTTTAAGAAAGGAACAAAAAACTAAGTATCGTAACTCTTATATTACTGATAATGTTGTTCGAGGGAGGAATTTATGAAGCTTATAAAAGCATTGGGAGTTATTTTTGTCTTATTACTTCCGGTAGTGATTTTTGGAAATCCGAAATATGTTGAATTGAATGATTTAGCTATTATTCGTGGTGTGGGTATTTCTTGTGGAGAAGAGGTCAATTTATATTTTCAAGAAATTATTCCTGTAAAAAGTGATAATGGGATTAGTTATCAGTATGAGTATTATCAAAGTAGTGGCAAAAATATAAATACTGCTTTTCAAAAAATGAGGCTAAAAACTAAAAAGAAACTCTACTTATCTAAAGTAGGGTTTCTAGTGACTGATTGTACAAAAAGTAACAAAGCCATTAAACAATTTGAATTGGAAAATATAAAAATATATCATGTACAAGCAGATGTTTTTCATCGATTAAAGAAGATTAAGGAGTAGATTCACTACATTCAAAATAACGATTTGTAAAATATATTTTTTGATTAATTAGTTTGTCATTGAAGTAGTTTTCTTTTAAATCTTGATTACTAGGATTTCTATCAATGATGTCTTGGTTAATAGTTATTATAGTTTGATTTTCTGTTTGCTCTATTATCACACCTTCTAGACTTTGAAAATAGGAAAGTTCCATCGAAGGCAAAAGATCATTTTCTATGGTATTAATTACTGAGTATTCTGTTGTTGGAGTTGTTGTATACGTGATTTTTGTTTGATTTACTTTTGAATTAATATATCTAACTTCTACAACTTCTGTTGTTTGTTCTTCTGCATAATTTCTAGTACAAGTTAAGAGAGTTATTTTATCAGTGTTTGTTGGTCTTGTTTCTTCTATTTTAGGAAATAATAGACGAAACAATGGTGGTAATATAATTAATAAGGATAATATTATGATTATAATAAATGCTCTGATTGGATGAAATTTTTTATTCATTATTATCACCTATTTCTTTTATTGTTTTATATTTGCTCCAAAGAATATATGTTACTAAAAATGGAAATATTGGAAGAATAATCCATAAGAAAATTGGTAATTTACTCTCTTCTAATACATTATACTTTCTTAATGGTATTAATTCACATATAGACCAAATCAACGTATATCCTGAATAAATGGAGAAGACGATACCTAACACTTTTAGTAATATTGTATCTTTTTTGATAGATGTAAGTTTTTTACTTTTTAGTATCATTATTATTGTCACCAGGACTAGTATTAATGTTATTGGTAAAATTATATATAAAAATAAAGTTAAGAAGATATTTTTATTTATCATTTGTACTCTCCTTATTATATAGATATATCATATTTTTTAGATATTAGCAATTAGCGAATGATAATCTGTAGGAATTTTGCTAAAGCTAAAGCTTGTTCTTCGTTTACTATTAAACCTTTCATACTAGGAATATCTATTTTAATATGATTGATATTGCAAGTTGTTAAATCAATATCTTTTAAGTTGGTTTCAAACACGTCTACTGAATCTAAGTTACAGTTTGTAAGCTGTAACTTTTTTTGTTTCATTTTGTATAGTGATGCTTCTTTTAAATTACATTCCGTGAAAATTACTTTATCTAATTCTGCTAAAGCAAAAGTAGCATAAGATAAGTTACAGTTTACAAATTCTACTTCTTTTAGAAAAGCATTAGAAAAATTAGTACCAACAAAATTACAATTGGTAAATACAACTTTGTATATAGATTGGCCACTTAGATTAAGATTGGAAAAGATAGAAGAGTTTATTTTACTATCTGTGATTTCTAAATAATTAAACTTTGAGTTTTTCCAGTCAATTTTTTCTAAAGTTGCATTTTTAATTTCTAATTCTTCGAAAGTTATATCAATTTCTTTATTTTCTAGTTGAATATCTTTTATTTTATCTATTTTTTCCATGACTACCTACTTTCTATTTCTATCCCTTTTTCTAATTTTTTAAGTTTTTTATTATTATGGTAAGCATTTTTAAAGGTGATAGGAACTCCTTTTGAATTATCTGGATCTATTCCTAGCTGAATCTGAAAATGGATATGTGGACCTTGTGTATTACCGCTATTACCTACTTTTCCTATTAGTTGTCCTTCTTTGACTAAATCTCCGATTTGAACGTTAAAAGTTCCTTTTTCGAAGTGACAAATTGTAGAATACTCTCCATGATTATGCTTTATAATGATGTGGTTTCCTCTAGGATTATCGCAATCATTAATTATTTTTCTGTCTTTTGTAATATGAGTATTTTTATATTTATCTATTATTTCTACTACCCAACCGTCTGAGGGGGCATAAACATTTTCTAAATATGAATAGTAGTTTTCATTTTTTGTAAGATCACCGTGATATGGAAGATTTTCTTTTCTTATTTCAAAGTCGTAGGCATAACGCTGACCTATAATATTCCAAGAATGAGAATTCTTCTTTTTTGTTCCGCCATATTCTATATACCAAGTCCCTTTAAATGGAAGAATGTATTTGTTTTTACTCATGGTGTTTTAGCCTTTCCATTTTTTCTCGTAGTAATTTTCTGCGCTCCTCTTCTGCTTCTTTTTTTTCTATTATCTTTTCATTTTCTATCGAGAAGATTAATCCTTCCCTGGGTTCAAATGAAAATTCTTCTTTTTTTAGTTCTATTTTTTCTTTTGTTTGTAGATTTTCGGCAATTACAAGATTGTTTTCTATTCTATCGATTGCGTACATGTTATCACCTACCCGTTTGTATCAGTTTTAAGAGTATTAATTTCTATATTTGTTCCGTCGGTAATCATTTTGATTGTTCCATCTTGATCAGTACGATATGTTGTTATATTATGGGAAGCTAGAGTATTTAATACTGTTGTATGAGGATGTTCATATTGATTATCTACACCTACAGAAATAACAGCATATTGAGGATTTACTGTATTTAAGAACTCCTCATTTGTTGCAGTAGAAGAACCGTGATGTCCCACTTTTAGTACGGTTGATTGTAAGTCACTTTTATTTAATTGTTCTTCTACTTTCGTTGAAGCATCTCCAGTAAACAAAAAGCTTATGTTTTGATAAGTTACTTTTAATACGATGGATGTGTTATTTAAGTCACTTTCTTCTTCTGTTCCTACATATAGTACTTTAACAGTAGCATCTCCTAATTTAAAGGTAGCGTTTGTTTTAGGAATAGATAAACTTATATTCTTCTCTCCTAATGCATCTAATACATCTTCAAATGTTTTGGTTGTTGTAATTACATCTGGCATGTAGAATGTCTCTATATTAAAGTTTTCTATAACATCATCAAGTCCACCTATATGATCTTCATGAGGATGCGTACCTATTACATAGTCAAAATTAGAAATATTTTGGTTTTTGAAGTAATTTACTAACTTAGGACCATCTTCATTATTTCCAGCATCTATTAGCATATAATGGCCTTCATTTTCTAGAAGAATTGAATCTGCTTGTCCTACATCGATAAATGTTACTTCTAATCTTTCTTCTGCAGTAACAGGTGCTTCTTCTATTCTTTTATTTACGTTATCTTTGTTATTTTCTATTGGATAATTTTGAAATAAGTAAAATACTCCAACAATAATTAATATAATAAATGATGAAATTATTTTTTTCTTTCTCTTCATATTCTTACCTCTATTCTATTTTAATCATATCATATTTTTTTATGAATAGTAAGCCTGTTCTTCTTAATAAAAAAACGAGAGCTAAATCTCATTTTTTTAAATGTTCGTTTTATAAATTGTAGCTATGCTGGTAATAATTGTAATTACTATATAAATTAATATGTTGTACATAAAGCTGTTGGTTGAGAAAGTTATGACGTGGTGGAAAATCATGTATGTGAATAAAAAGATTATTATTCTAAGAAAACTTGTGATGATTAATATAACTATTGTTTTTTTTAGAAAGATATCTTTATTAGATGTTCGCAGTAGTATATATTCATATGAACTATCTTGTTCATATGTTAAATAAGTAAACGTAATATATATATGACAACCAATTTGAAATAGTGCCCATAATATTTGAATACTATTTGTGATGGGTGGTACTCCCAATATTGTATTAAAGTATATCGGATTTATGGTAAGACCTATCGTAGTTATACATAGAATAATATATAAGCTTATATATATTCCTAATATTAATAAATATTGTTTTTTTACTAATTGATAAAAATTTAACAGATAGTATTTCATTTATTCACCTTGATGTTATTTGTGATTGTTCCATTATCAAAAAAATAGATTTTATCTGATAGGTTTTTTAAATCTTCTTTTATATGTGTAGAAATGATGATTAACTTACCTTTTTTCTTTTCTACTTTTAAAAGCTCACTTATTTTTTTTACGCTACTAGTTTCTATTCCGTTAAATGGTTCATCTAAGATAATTATGTCTGGATTTTCCATTAGTACTTGTGCAATACCTAATTTTTGTTTCATTCCTAGGGAATATTCTGAATATTTCTTGTCTTTTTCTTCAAAAAGATTAACCTTTTTTAAGGATTCTTCTATTTCTTTTTTTCCAATTTTTCCTTGGATTTTTGCTAGCAAAACTAAGTTTTCATAACCGGTTAATTCTGGAAAAAAGTTTGGCTTTTCTATTAATGCTCTCATATTTAATTGGTATAAGTTGTCACTATTGTATATTTTTCCGTTATATAGTATTTCTCCTGAAGTGGCTTTATATAGGCCACATAAAATCTTTAAGAAAACACTCTTTCCTGCCCCATTTCTTCCATTTAATCCATAAATGTTTCCACTTTCAAACTCCATATTAATATTTTTTAGTATTATATTCTTTTTAAAATTTTTATTTATATTTTTTACTTCTATTTTCATATATTTTCTCCTTATTTGTTTCTTTCACATTGTATTACTAATTTTTCTTTGTTTTTATATGCTAAATAAACTAGTCCAAAGGAAACTATAGCAAGTGAGAGATTAACTAATAATAAAGCTGGAATTCCGTAACTATCGTGGAACGTAAATGTATTTAATATATTAAATAGTATTCCGAATCCGCTGTTTAAAATTTTGGTAAATAATATAATTCCTATTACTGTTTCTAGAAAGATTTCAATTGCAAAATATACTGTGTATGATAATATTACACAGGGAATAAATTTTTGTTGAAATCTCGCTACTAATAAAGAAATGTTTATGAATATAATTGAACAAATTGTCATATATACGAGATAAGAAATTACGAATAATGCTGGATGATAGATAATATTACTAGACCATGGGCTTGTACTATTTAAAATACTATGACTTGGATCTAGTGTAGTGTTCATCATTAAAGGTATTATCATAATTAAAGATAGAAGAGGCAATATCCATATATATTGATAAGATATTTTGAAAAAACGTTTTAAAAAGGATTGATGACTTTCTCTTGTGCTTGTATTTATGATTGATTTAGTTTTTAAAATCTTACATATTTTATACAGTGTGGGAACTGTTACAATTAAAAATGCAAGATAATAAATATATTGAACTCTCCATACTAAAACGTCTGCAAACACGGTGTAGAAATCATATTCTAAGGATTCTGTTTTTATAGCTTCTTTGCAAAGTTCTACTTCTTCTTTATTTTGAGATGTTTTGATAATGCCATTACATTCTTCTAACATAGTTTGTCTATACTCTTCATTTTGTTTAAATTCTTGTAGAGAGATATAATCTCCATTTAATACAATAATTCCAAAAATTAATAATATTGTTATTGCTAATATATTATTTTTGATTAACTTTTTCATACTTCACCTCTTAGATTATGTAAAGGGCTTATAGAGAACTTATTCTATTGATATGTCCATCTAAACAGAACCATTGTTGGTAAAGCCGTTAAGTCAAATCTTTTTAATGTAAGATGATATTTTCCTGTGTATTTAGTAGTAGAAAGACTAAAAGCTTTTGTTTGCCCCATCTTAGCTGTAATACCTTCGCAAGGGCCATAACCTTTTCGGTATGGCTTAAACGATATTTGACAATTAGGACATGGATTAGTTAATGCTGTGTAAGCTTCAGTTACTTTTACTTTTTGTTGTCCTTCCACTGTCTTATTGATACTATATGTATCGGTATCAGAATAATGGCTTATTTCTTTTGCCATGTCTACATAGGCTGCATTTACTGTGCTAGGAAGCATTATTACCCCTAACATGAATATTGTTGCGATTGCAACTGTAAATTTCTTTCTTTTCATTGACGTTTTTACCTCCCAATATTACTTTCTTTCTCCTTACTCTCGAACAAACCCTTTACGTTTTGATTTTAGCAGGTTTGGGTTCGCTTTTTTGACAAATTCCTTCAATTGTATGTCTAGTTGCTTCGAATGGGAAAACTACGTTCCTTATTAAAATAGTTGGTTTCTCTACTTTGCTGTTTTGTTGTTTCTTTAAATATTGTATGATTCTTTTTCTATATTTAGCCTATGATTAATTTTTACGTCTCCTTTTTTTTATTGCTTCAATACCAAATCTATCTTTAGGCTTTGAAAATTTCTTTTTCGAGTTAATATGTTGGATATTTATCACTACATCATTTC
>OJRG01000930.1_pt1 | contig 12772 bp, 9 predicted proteins | sample 1599121 | NCBI WGS metagenome assembly OJRG01 (sample SAMN03922528, study PRJEB24848) | human gut metagenome | isolation source: stool sample | host: Homo sapiens | place: Germany | collected 2010-05
ACGAGATTTCTGCCTGTCTCGTGGGCTCGGAGATGTGTATAAGAGACAGGGAAAACACCCACGAAATGGTATTTGACGGCTATTCCGATTACCGTTGGTTTGCCGACCCGTATATCTATGGGGACCGTATGATCATTTCCGCGGGCCAGCTGGATGCGGATTCTCAAAACGTCCATCTGCACCATTTGTACTGGTATGATACCCAGACCCAGTCCGCCCAGCGCCTATCCATCTCCCCCCAGAACGTCCACTTTATGTTCCCCAAGTTCAACGATTCCTGGCTGGTCTATCTGGACGCCAACCTGGATGGCGGCGGGGCCATTATGGCGGTGGACCTTACGGCGGACGCCATGAAGCCCGTCAAGGTAAAGGACGTCTATGTGGGCCAGCCGGAGCCCATGCTGGACGGCAATTATGTGGCCTTTATGGACCGGACCGGCACCAAACGGGAAAAGCTCTTTGTTTTCGATCTGACCACCATGGAAAGCACGGTGATCGAAATGTTCTCCGGCACCGTATACGGCCAGAGCAAGCCCAGCCTCCAGGATGGCCGGCTATTGTGGGCGGAGCCCTCCTCCACCCAGGGGGATTCGGACCTGAGCTGCATCCGGTATATGCAGCTGGGGGACGTTGTTTCCCAGAGCGGCATCGGCGGCAACGGCATCTATACCCCCGGCACCTTTGTCCACGACCCCAAGCACTATGGCAAATACACCGCCTGGCTGTCCGACGTCCACAGCAGCGATACCCAGCTATATGGGGTGGTCAACCTGGCGGGGGACCCCATCCTGATCGACAGCGGGGTGGTGGACTTTGGCATCGGCACGGATTTCGTGGCCTATTCCCGCACGGACGCCTCGATATCCCCGGCGACGGAGGCCATCTTCCTATATATGTTTGAAACCAAGAGCATCTACCGCCTGACCCAGGATTATGAATCCGCCCAGCTGCTGGGGGTGAGCGGGGATTATGTGATCTGGATGGACGTGACCAGCCGGGAGCGGGACATCGTTAAATTCGTAAAGATCCCCTAGGAGGAACCATGGCCAAGCAAGCGAAAAGCGTATTTTTCTGCGGGGAATGCGGCTATGAAAGCTCCAAGTGGCTGGGCCGGTGCCCGGCCTGCGGCAGCTGGAACACCATGGTGGAGACCAAGGCCGTCGCGCCCCAGCCGGGCGGGGTCCTGCTGGCGGGCCAGCGCCAGGCCATGCCCCTGCGGGACGTGGCCCCGGAGGACGCCCGGCGGATCTCCACGGGCATCGGGGAATTGGACCGGGTGCTGGGCGCTTCCCAGGAGGGCGGCGGCGTGGTGCGGGGTTCCACGGTTCTGCTGGGGGGGGATCCGGGCATCGGCAAATCCACCCTGTTGATGCAGGCGGCCGCCAACCTGACCCGCCAGGGGACGGTACTATACGTTACCGGCGAGGAAAGCGCCTCCCAGCTGAAGCTCCGGGCCCAGCGGCTGGGCGTGGGGGGCGACATGCTGCTGCTGGCGGAAACCGACCTGGAGCGAATCCAGGGGGAGGTGGAGCGCACCCAGCCCGCCTGCCTGATCGTGGACTCCATCCAGACCATGTATTGCCCGGGCTGTCCCAGCGCCGCCGGCTCCGTGAGCCAGGTGCGGGAGGCCACCTCCCTTTTGACCCGGCTGGCCAAATGCACCGGCTGCGCCGTGTTCATTGTGGGCCACGTGACCAAGGAAGGAGCCATTGCCGGGCCCCGGCTCCTGGAGCATATGGTGGATACGGTGCTGTATTTTGAAGGGGAGCGCCACGACGCCCTGCGGCTGCTGCGGGCGGTCAAAAACCGCTTTGGCTCCACGGATGAGATCGGCGTATTCGAGATGCGGGCCAACGGCATGGCGGAGATCCCGGACCCCTCCGGCCTGTTCCTCACCGGCGCCCAGGCCCCGGGCTGCGCCGTCACCTGCGCCATGGAGGGCACCCGGCCCATGCTGGCGGAGGTCCAGGCGCTCATCAGCCCTTCGGCTTTCAGCAATCCCCGGCGGATGGCCGCCGGCATGGACGGCAACCGGCTGGTGCTGCTATTGGCCGTATTGGAGAAAAAGGCCGGCCTCAAGCTCTACGACAAGGACGTATACACCAACGTGGTGGGCGGTCTTCGCCTGGAGGAGCGCAGCGCGGACCTGGCCATTGCCCTGTGCATCGCCTCCGCCCTTTCGGACCTGCCCCTGCCTCCCCATACCGCCCTGCTGGGGGAAATTTCCCTCACCGGGGAGGTGCGCCCCTGCAGCCGGCTGGAAAAGCGGCTGCAAGAATGCGCCCGGTTGGGCTTTTCCCAGGTGATCCTCCCGAAAAGCGATACCCTGCCCCACCTGCCCGGGATAAAATATTCCTTCGTTTCCCATATTCGTGAAGCAATGTTCTTGCTTCATGGATGAATGTGTGCTATAATAATCCTCGCGGCAAAGTTTTGTGCCTGTAGCTCAGCTGGATAGAGTGTCAGACTCCGACTCTGAAGGTCGCACGTTCGAATCGTGTCAGGCACGCCAATACCCCGGAACGGCTATGTTCGTTCCGGGGTTTGTCTATTCAGCCCCCGCCAGGCCAACGCTCCAACGGGACGGACGCCCGCACCGACAGGGGGCGCCGACGGCAAAGCCTTTGCGCAAATCGGCCTGCACGCCCCAGGCCGCCCGGCAGCCCGCCCTGCGCTTTATGGGCACAGTCCCCGTTGTCTTACCATGCGCCAGCCTGTTGCAGAATGGGTACGGGCCAAAGCAGGGCTTATCCAGCCCCGCCCGCCGGCATGGGGGCTTGGCAGCATGGAACCGCCGGCGAAGGCTTGTGTAAGCGAACGGGCGGCATGGGGGTTACAATTGCATTGGGACCGGGCGAAAGGGGTCCACAGGAGGCAAAATATGGAGTATCTGGAGAATGCATTGTGCTATGCGGGGTATTGCCGGCTGCGGGAAAGCGTTGGCTGGACAACCCCTTCCCAGGAGCAAGCCCGGGCCGCATTGCGCAATAGCCTATATTCCGTCGCCGTTTGGGAAAACGGCCAGGCCGTTGGGATGGGCAGATTGATCGGCGACGGCATGTACCTGCTGATGGTGGATCTTGTGGTGGCGCCTGCGTATCAAGGGAAAGGCATCGGGCGCAAAATCGTCGGTATGCTCATCGCATATGCCGCAAAGGCGTTGCCGGACGGCGGGCAAATCAGCATCCAGCTGGTTTCGGAGAAAGGGACGGAGCCCTTTTATGAAAAGCTAGGCTTTACGCCGATCCCGAATGCCGGTTGCGGATCCGGCATGAAAATGGTTATCCATAGCAAAAACCAGGGGGAAACGAAAGGCTGATTTTCCATTGCGCAAATAGCCTTCGCTCTATTTTCTATTTTTATATGCTTCCCAAGCTGCCGTTGCAGGGACAGGGCGCCCGCAACGGCAGCTTTTTCATTTTATTCCGCCGCGCCGGGAGCGGATGTAGCGCCCGCCTTTTTTCCTGCGGCATCGGATTTCGCCCCGCCGCGCGGGAAGCGGCCCTTGTCTTTGCCGGGCTTCTCAAGGCACCGCCCGGGGCTGGAAATCAGTTGGACGAAGGATATATGGCCGGGTGGTACAATACCCACGAAGCCAGATCTTAAAACACGGAGGCCCGACAACAATGGAATTTATGAACGCGATAGAGCAAGTCCTGCGAAACTACGCCCAGTTTACCGGCCGCGCCGGCCGGAAGGAATTCTGGTACTTTATTCTGTTCCAATACAGCATCCTGTTTGCCTTTTCCCTGCTGGGATTCACGGTCTTTGGCCAGATCCTGGTGAGCCTGTTTTCCCTGTTTACCCTGATCCCCAGCCTGGCGGTCTCCGTGCGGCGGCTCCACGATATCGGCCGGAGCGGCCTTTGGCTTCTGGTAGGCCTGGTGCCGATTTTCGGCTGGATCCTGCTGGTGATCTGGTTCTGCCAGCCGGGCGTCCCCGGCGAAAACGAATTCGGCTCGGAATATAGCCGGTCTGTCCCCCGCTCCCCTGCTAAGTCCTCCCGTACCCTGGCCGTGAAATGCCTCTCCGGCCCGCTCCGGGGGCAAACCTACCGGATCGGCAGCGCAGGCATCGTATTGGGCCGGGCGCCCGCCTGCGGGGTCCGCTTCCCCGACGGCACCCCCGGGGTCAGCCATCAGCATTGCTGCATCCGCATTGACCAGAGCGGCCTCATGCTGATCGACCTGAACTCCCGCTACGGCACCTGCCTGGCGGACGGCAAAAAATTGCCTCCCAATTACCCGGAGCCTCTGCAGATGGGCAGCCGGTTTTACCTGGGCACCCCGGGGAACATGTGTCAAATCGTTTATCTATAATTTATCTATAATATAAAACCTATTACCCAAATCATTATGGAGGGAATGTACCATGGCAGAAATCCACAGCAAAATTAAAACCTGCCCCAACGGGCACCCCTACGACCCATCCCGGTATGATAGCTGCCCCTATTGCAGCAGCGGGAGTTTCGCCCCCACGCTGGACCCCTTTGCCGGGATGCCCGGCCAAGGCGCTCCATCCAATGAATTTGCGCCCACGGAAGACCCGCTGACCCCGGGTTCCGGGATCCCGGCGGGCGGCCCCAGCACCTTTGACCCCACCAGCATCCCCATCCAGCATCAGCTCTCCGGCCAGATGCACGAGACCATGTCCGTGGATCCCCATACCCCGGCGGGCGCCCCTTCCCCGGTGGTAGGCTGGCTGGTGGCCCTGAGCGGGCCCTGCCGGGGCAACGATTACCGGCTCCGGGTGGGTTATAACTATATCGGCCGCGTGTCGGGGGATATCTGCATCCGCGGGGACGCCACCATCTCCGCCGAGCGGGATTCCAGCGTTACCTACGTTCCCCAGACCCGGGGGTTCTACATCGCCCATGAGCTGGGCAAAAACCCCCTCCTGCTCAACGGCAAGCCGGTGATCCGGGAGGCGGAGCTGAAAAACTACGACCGGATCACCATCGGTTCCACCAACCTGATTTTCATCGGGTTGTCCGGCGAGCACTTCGACTGGAGCGAGGATTAACACCATGGCCATTGGCATGTCCCTCATCCCAAAATGGGCTGCTGCCGTCGGGCTGGAAGCCTTGGAGGGCCTCTCCCCCTCCTACCAGGCCTTCTATGCCTTCCTCGGCCGCTCGCCCTGGTTCCCCGTTGCGGTCATCTGCCTGTTTGCCGGGCTGGTGGCCTGGATTGTGGCCCTACTGGTCCTGTCCCGGCGCAAGACGCTGGCCCTGCGCCGGCTCTGCCCCGCCGGCAGCGCCGTCGCCGCCGTGGAGGTGGGCAAGGTCCATGGCCAGGGCGCCCGGGAATACCAGCAGGATAGCTTTGGGGTCTCCGACCCGGCGCGCCTGCAAAACGACGGCGTCCTGGCCGTGGTGGCGGACGGCATGGGCGGGCTCCAGCACGGGGACAAGATCAGCGCCGCAGTGGTAGAAACCATTTTGGACGGTTTCCTCTACCCCCAGGGCCAGAGCACCCCGGAACAGGTGCTGTTGACCCTAACCCAATGGGCGATACAGAAAGCCAACGCCCTGCTGGGCCCCGGCCAATACCGGAGCAGCGGCTCCACCCTGGTCATGGGCTTGATAAAAGATAGCGCGTTGTCCTTTGTCAGCATAGGGGATAGCCGCATCTGCCTTTGCCGGAACGGCAGCCTGATCCAGCTCACCCGGGAGCACGATTTCAAGCAGGCTTTGGCCTTGCAGGCGGTCAATGGGGAGGTCTCCCTGCAGGAGGTCTACACCGATCCCCGCCGGGATGGGCTTACCAGCTTCCTGGGCATGGGTCGGCTGGAGCAGCTGGATTTTCCCGCCGGGCCCCTCGCCCTGCTGCCGGGGGATCAGGTGCTCCTCATGTCGGACGGGGTGTATAACGCCCTGAGCCAACGGGAGCTGCTGGCCGCCCTGGCCATGGGTCCGGAGGCGCCCCAAGCCCTGGAAGCTGCCATTCTGCAAAAGGGCTATCAAAACCAGGACAATTATACCGCCGTGATCCTAACCTGCAAGGCGGAAGCGCCATCCGCTAAGCCCAAAAACAACAGGAGGAAGGCTACATGATCGCTTCCTTTTCTTATTCCGATATCGGCGGCCGGCCCTGCAACGAGGACGCCGTGCGGATCAAGGCGGCGGGAGAAGAGCGGGTTTTGGCCGTGCTGGCGGACGGCCTGGGGGGCCATGGAGGCGGGCAGATCGCATCCGCCCTGGCCGTGGACACGGTATGCGACGGCTGGGATGGCGGCGAGCTCCCCAACAGCTTGCCCGCCCTGATCCAGCAAGCCCACCGGAAGATCCTGCAATCGCAAACCGCCGCCCGGAAAATGAAATCCACCATCGTGGCCTTATCCCTTTCCTCCGGCTATGCCGAATGGGCCTATGCCGGCGACTCCCGGCTTTATCGTTTCACAAACGGGGCTTTGGTTTACCAGACCCGGGATCACAGCGCCTCTCAGGTGGCGGTATTCCTGGGACAGATCTCCCCGGACCAGGTTCGCTTCCACGAGGACCGCAGCCGCATTTTCCGGGCCCTGGGCCAGGAGGGCGGCCTAAACGTGGACGTGGGCAGCGAGCCCCTGCAGCCGGGCGACCACGCTTTCCTGCTGTGCAGCGATGGGTTTTGGGAATATGTGTACGAGACGGAAATGATAGAGACCCTGGCCCAAGCCCAATCCCCGGAGGATTGGATCGGCCGGATGCGCCAGCTCCTATCCCAGCGAGTCCCCCCCACCAACGACAACAATTCCGCAGCGGCCATCTGGCTGCGCGTACCTGAAAGGAGTTAACACAATGCATCGAAAATGGTTTCCCCGCCTGTTTGCCCTTTTGCTTCTAGCGTGCCTGGTCTGCTGCGGCTGCGAGAAGAAGTCGTTTACCTACGTGGACGCCAAGCAGGGCGTCGCCCGGGTCTATTGCACCATGAAGGGGATGGACGGCTCCTATATCGTGGATTCCAGCGGTAGCATCGGCTCTCGGGGCAGCGGGTTCTTCGTAGGCGCCCCGGACAAGGATCCGGAATATCTGATCACCAACCACCATGTGGTGGAGAATTATATCGAAGAGGGCCAAGGTGAATGGGTGACCCGGGCCACCACGGATGGAGGCTCCGTGACCCTGAAAGCCTATGTGGATATCTATTTCGATGAAGATACCTCCCTGCCCGCCACGGTGGTGGCCTATAGCGAAACCGCGGACGTGGCCATCCTGCGGCTGAGCACCCCCACGGACCAGCGGATCGCCCTTTCCCTGCTGCCCCCCACGGAGGATATGATCGGCAGCCAGGTTTACGGCATCGGCTTCCCCGGGCTATCGGATAACCTGGCGATGGACGCCGTCACCCAGAACGGCCTGCAGGATATGACCGTCACCAGCGGCACCATCAGCCGGCTGCTCACCTCCTCCGGCTCCGGCGTGCGCCGTATCCAGACCGACATGGTGATCCAGCACGGGAATTCCGGCGGCCCCATGGTCAACAGCGACGGGGCGGTGCTGGGCATCAATTCCTGGTCCATTGCCGATGCGGAGGCCTTGGAGCAAAACTATTACGCCTGCAACATCCAGGAGGCCATCGATCTGCTGGATCAGTACAGCATCCCCTATACCCTGGCGGGCAGCTCCGGTTCCTTCCTTCCCTATATCATCGCCGGGGCTGTGCTGGTGTGCATCGCAGGGGTTGTAGCGGCGGTGCTGCTGACCCAGGGCAAGCGGAGCAAGCGCACCTCCCAGCCGGTTCAAGAGCATAGCATTCCCACGCCGGAGCACGTCCAGCAAGGGGGAATGACGCCCGTTGTAAATCCCCAGGATTCCGGCTACCGGCTCCAGGGCACATCCGGCGCCCTGGCGGGCAAGCGGTTCCTCATACGCAAGACGGATCCCCTGATCCTGGGCCGCAATAGCGAGCTGTGCAATGTGGTGTTCCCCAATACCCCCGGAGTAAGCGGAAAGCATTGTGCAATTTGGTTTAAACATGATAAACTTTTTTTACAGGACCTTGGCTCCACCCATGGTACCTTCCTGAAATCCGGGACCAAGCTCTTTGCCAACCAGGCCATCGAGCTGCATTTGGGCGAGGGCTTCTATCTGGGCTCTCCCCAGGAGTCTTTCATAATCACGGAAAAGCGAGGAAGCTGACATGGAAACAATGGAAACCAGCCTGCCTAGTGGGCATTTGCTTCAGGGACCCCGGCATGTCTACCTGCTGGGCGCGTGTCTGGGAAAAGGCGGCTTTGGCATCACCTACCGGGGCCAGGAGATGGCTACGGGCTTCCTCGTGGCGGTGAAGGAATACTTCCCCAGCCTGTGCAAGCCCGTGCGGATGCAGGATGGCTCCATCGTCCCCTCGCCCCAGTTTCAGGCCGCCTTCGCCAAGGGGAAAAATAGCTTCCTCAACGAGGCTGCCATGCTCAAAGCCCTGGACGAGATCCCCTCGGTGGTCAAGATCCTGGATTTCTTTTCCGAAAACGGCACCGCCTACATGGTGATGGAATATCTGGACGGCTCCACCCTGCGGAGCCGGGTGGAGCAGGAAGGGCCCATTCCCATCCAGACCCTGCTGCCCCCCATGCTCTCCTTCATCCAGGATATTTCCGCCATGCACCAGCGGGGGGTGCTGCACCGGGATATCGCCCCGGACAACATCATGTGGATGCCGGACGGCTCCTTCAAGCTCCTGGATTTCGGCTGCGCCCGGGCCATGGAGGACGGCCGCTCCATGTCCGTGCTGCTCAAGCCCGGCTTCGCCCCCTTTGAGCAATACCAGACCCGGGGCCAGGGGGATTATACCGACCTGTACGCCCTGTGCGCCACCATCTATTATTGCATCACCGGCCTGGTGCCCCCCCAGGCGCCGGAGCGGATCTTCGCCCTCCACGACGGCCAGCCGGATCCCCTGCCCGCCCCCAGCAAGGTGGGGGTCCGGATCTCCCCCGCCTGGGAAGCCCTGCTGATGTGGGGCCTGGCCGCGGATCCCCATCAGCGGCCCAAGACCGTGGCCCAGTGGCTGGAACGGCTGGAAATCGTCCCGCCCGTGCCGGACGACGACCCGCCTTTGCCCGATCCCGATGATGATCACCATATCGTCTGGCCGAAAAAAACGGACCTATCCCCCCTGGGCTATGTGATCCTGGGGCTATGCGGCGCAGGGGGGCTTGCCATTCTCGCGTTTTTGATCCACTTACTGTAAACGACCACATGTGAGGCTGCCATCGTGAAAACCAATCGGAAGAATTACTGTCCCTATTGTATGACGCCCGTTGCAGAGGAAGGAAGCTGCCCCAGCTGCGGCTTGACCGCAGGGGCCTATGTCCCTGCCCCCCACCACCTGCGGCCCGGCACTGTGCTGATGGATCGTTACATGGTGGGCCGGGTGCTGGGGGAAGGCGGGTTTGGCATTACCTACATCGGCTGCGATCTGCGGCTGGAGCTCAAGGTGGCCATCAAGGAATACTATCCCGTGGACAAGGCCAGCCGCAATGCCGCCATCTCCCCGGAGCTGATGGGCTATAGCGTAGGTCCCGCCCGGGAAGGCTTTGAGCGGGGCAAGAAGAAGTTCCTCAACGAAGCCAGGGCCATGGCCAAAATGGATAAGCAGCAGGTCATCGTCAGCGTGCGGGATTTCTTTGAGACCAACAATACCGCCTATATCGTCATGGAATACATCGAGGGCACCACCTTCACCGAGCTGGTTGCCCAGCGGGGCGGGCGGCTTGCCCCCCAGGAGCTGTTCCCCATGATCGAGCCCCTGTTCCGGGCCCTGTCCACCCTCCACAAGGGCGGCCTGATCCACCGGGACATCTCCCCGGATAACCTGATGCTGGAAAACGGGGAGGTGCGGCTCATCGACTTTGGCTGCGCCCGGGAAAGCGAGCACGGGGACGAGACCCTGACCATCACCCTCAAGCACGGCTACGCCCCCATCGAGCAGTACCAGCAAAAGGGCCAGGGCCCCTGGACGGACGTATATGCCCTGTGCGCCACCATCTATTTCTGCCTGGTGGGGAAAAAGCCGCCCCAGTCCCTGGACCGGATCGGGGGGGATTCCGACCTGCTGCTGCCCAGCAAGCTGGGCGTAGCGATCTCCCCCCAGCAGGAGGCGGCTATTTTGCGGGGCCTGAACCTGTCCCCCCGGGGCCGGTTCCAAACCATGGATGAGCTCCACGGCGCCCTGTATGCGGCGGTGCCCCCGGAACCCGTGCCCCCGGAGCCTGTGCCCCCGGAGCCTGTGCCCCCGGAACCTGTGCCCCCCGAGCCCGTGCCCCCGGACCCCGTGGCGGATATCACCTCGGACGTGGTGGATCTCCCGGACATCCCCACCCCCTCCCGGTTCCGGCAGTACCTGGCGGGAAAGGGCCGGTACATAGCCCTGGGTGGCGTATTTGTGCTGGCGGCCGCCATCTGCCTGGCGGGGCTGCTGCTGGGCGGCGGCGCGCCGGAGCAGGTGCCTGTGGAACCTGTGGAACCTGTGGAAGAGGTTTTGGCCCAGCCCAGCCAGATCGACCCCGCCGCCGTCGACTGGGAAAACGCCCATATCCTCACCAGCCTGGATATGTCGGCCGATGGCTTCCAGCGGCTCATGCGGAACCCGTCGATTACCGCCCTGGTAGCGCCGGCGGGGCTGGAGGGAACCCTCCCCTGCCAGAAGGACGGCAGCCCGGTTTCCCTGACCAAGCCCCTGCGCATCGACGAGGGAGCCACCCTGCGGATCGAGGCGCTGATCGTGGAGGAAGGGGGCTTCCTGGAGGTCTACGGCACCCTGGACGCCCGCTATAGCGAGCTGCGGCTGCGGGGCCAGGATACGCGCCTCTTCTTCCCCGACGGCGCGGCAGGCTGCTTGCAGGCGGCGAACTGCAGCCTGTGGATGGAGACTTCGCCCAACATGTCGGCTGCGGATCTGACCTTCGCCCGGGAGGCCGGGGCCTATGTGGTGATTTTCCAGGAGGACCTGGACGGCGCCCAGGAGGTATCCACTCTGGAAGAGCTCAAGGCGGCCCAGGACTGCCGGCTGCTCAGCGGTATCAAGATCACCCAGGATATCGTCCTGGATGAAGGGCTGTCCTTTTCCTGCCCGGTGTATATTTGCGAAGGCGTGACCCTTTCCGCTGCCCCCCAGGAGCCAGGCGCGGATCTCTATCAAGCGTTATCCATGTATTCCAGCCGGGCGGTCCTTGTCAATTATGGCGATTTGTCCGTGCCTTTCCTTTGGATGGGCGCCGGCGCGTCCGCGCTGAACTTTGGCACGATAGATAGCAGCCTCTGGATGGACTCGGATGGGGATGCTTGTGTGTTCTGGAATGCCGGCCAGGCTGCGCTTGACGGCCTTCCCCGGGTTTGGAAGGGAATGTTCCTCAACGCCTGCTCCGGGACGCTGGAGACGCCGGATATGTATATCGTAAGCGGCAGCGCCCTGGTCAACCTGGGGCAGATCCTGGTCCAGCCAGTCTTGCCGGAGTTGGGCGGGGAAGGGCTTTACCTGCAAAGCGGCGCGATCCTGTATAACAACGGCTCCATCACCGTGGCGGAAAACGCCGCGCTGGTCAATTGCGGCATCTTGCGCAACCAGGGCAAGCTGGATGTCCAGGAAAAGGGTATGCTGCGCAACAGCTTCCTGGTGGAGAACCAGGGCGGCACCATAAAGGCGGCGCAAAGCGCCGAGCTGTCCGGCATGGCCAACCAGGTGCAGGGCGTCTACTGCTCCACCGGCGGCACCATCGACCTGCAATGCGACAACCTGCCCACCATTTACCCCATCCTGTCCGACGAGGAAATGGCGCAGCTCTCCGCCGCCCCCAAGGCCGACACGGCAGAGCGGCTTGCGGCCCTGCTGGCGGATCCCCAGGTGGAAGCCGTTGCCATTTCCGGCGATTTCGCCTATAACGGCCATATCACCTTGACGAAGGATCTGTATATCACTGGGAAGCTCTCCCTGGGGGAGGGCCATTTGACGGCCATCGGCTGCAAGCTCATCCTCGCCGAGGGCGGCGCGCTGGAGGCGCAGGACCTGTCCCTGCTGGAACGCGCGGTGGTGCAGCTGGAGGGCGGGACCCTATCCCTGCCCGATGGAGGCGGCCTGCTGCTGGATCAAAGCCTGCTGCTGGACAACGGCGGCCAGTTGTACGCCCCGGGCGCAGACATCCAGCTGCGGCAAGAGGCCGCCATCGGCGTCCGGGATTCCGGCAACTTCCTCTTTGCGGATGGAAGCGCCTTCCGCCTGGAGGGGCGCTCCGCGTGCCTGCTGGGGCATCTGGGCGCCTTGGCGCTGACGGATGTCAGCTTGGAAGCGGATAGTTCTCTGATCGCGTTGAACAATTATGCCATTTTCCGGAATTCCAGCATCACCCTGGAAAACCAGGGCCAGCTTGTTGGCTCCGGCGCGACCATGAACATGGACGCCTGCTCCCTGACCGTGGCCCAAAATGCAGACGCGAACCTCCGGGAGTGCAACCTGGTTTTCGCCAACACGGTGCTCCGTAACGATGGCAACCTGTTTTTCAACGGCTGGGACGAATATTCCGTCCAATTGAAGGACAGCCAGATCTACAACAACCAGTCCTTCTTCCTGTTCCTGCCCATTACCTTTGCAGGCGATGAAACCGCCATCTACAACCGGGGCGAGCTATATACCAACCGGGCGCTGCCCAGCGACCGCGTCATTGGGAACGCCCCCCGCCAGGAATAATGCCAGCCGCCCTAGAAAGCCAAGCCGCCCGGGGATGCTTCCCCGGGCGGCTTCAGCTTGTCGAGAAACCTCTGACGAATAGAAGATCGCAGCCCTTTTAGGCTTTC
>OJRG01000933.1_pt1 | contig 12750 bp, 8 predicted proteins | sample 1599121 | NCBI WGS metagenome assembly OJRG01 (sample SAMN03922528, study PRJEB24848) | human gut metagenome | isolation source: stool sample | host: Homo sapiens | place: Germany | collected 2010-05
ATGTGTATAAGAGACAGGCTTTGGTGTAAATACCGCCGCCGACACGTGCGAAGAGGGCTTGTGTCGATGCGCCCATACCGAAAGTAAGCATGGTCGTGGTGATGACACAAAGTTTAGATGTGGCATTCATCGCATCGGCTGGGATAAAGTAATCGAGCAGGAGATACCAGAATGAAATATCGAGCAGCCCCAGTCCTACGACGACGAGTCCCATGACGGCGCCGCTACGGAAAGCGATGCGCAGTCCCCGGTTGAGCGATTGCCGGGCGGCGTTGGCTGTTCGCGCCGAAGCGTATGTCGCCGTTTTCATGCCAAGGAATCCGGCCAGCCCCGAAAAGAAACCGCCTGTGAGGAATGCCACTGGAACCCAGTGATTTTGTAGATTGAACCCGTAGGCCATAATCGAAAAGAAGATGACCAGCCCGAGAAATACAAGACCTACGATCTTATATTGTTGTTTCAAGTATGACATGGCACCGGTACGCACGAAAGAAGCGATGCGTTGCATCGTTTCGGTGCCTTCGCTTTCGCGCATCATTTGCTTGAAAAAATACCATGCCAATATCAGGGCGATGAGAGATGCCGCCGGCACGATCCAGAATAGGGAAGTTTCCATAGATATCAGATTAAAGTTTGCAATAAAGATAGGAAAATTTTCGAATGAATAAACGTTTTTAGGAATATATAAGGTTTCGATTTATTGCATCTTGTTTATGTTTAAAACAAATTAAAAAGCGGCGGTATACATTCAGTATACCACCGCTTCTCTGTGTCGGAAAGTCGTTTCCTATTTGTATTCTTTCCAGCTTTTAATAGGTATGTTTTGCAGACTTACAGCGCAGAACGACTCGATGAAAGCTCCTGCCAGTCGGGCGTTGGTAATGAGTGGAATGTTGTGGTCGATTGCCGCCCGGCGTATTTTATACCCGTTTGTCATTTCATGCTTGGTATAGTTTTTGGGAACGTTGATAATGAGATCGAACGCATGCCCCGCAATCATGTCCATGACGTTGTTGTCGCGGTGTTCATCGGGCCATGAAACTTCGATGGCGTTGTCGATGCCGTTTTCGACGAGGAATTTGCGGGTTCCTGCCGTAGCATAGATTTGGTATCCTTTTTCGTACAACATGCGGCAGCCGTCGAGCAGATCCACTTTCGACCGTGCCGAGCCCGAAGAAACCATCACGTTTTTCTTGGGAATGTCATAACCTACGGCAAGCATGGCGGTGAGCATCGCTTCATTGAAGTCGTCGCCGATACAGCCTACTTCTCCGGTCGATGCCATATCGACTCCCAGAATAGGATCGGTATTTTGCAGGCGGGCGAAAGAGAATTGCGATGCTTTTACTCCGATGCAATCGACATCGAAAGCCGATTTGTCGGGTTGTGTATAAGGCGCATTGAGCATGATACGGGTTGCCGTTTCTATAAAGTTGCGTTTCAAGACCTTCGATACGAACGGGAAACTTCGTGAAGCACGCAGGTTACATTCGATGACTTTCACATCGTTGTTTTTGGCCAGATACTGTATATTGAATGGTCCGCAGATATTCAGTTCTTTGGCGATCTGCCGGCTGATTTTCTTTATGCGACGAGCCGTCTCGAAATAGATTTTCTGTGCCGGGAATACGAGTGTGGCGTCGCCCGAGTGCACGCCGGCAAATTCAATGTGTTCGGAAATGGCGTATTCTACGATTTCTCCGTTTTGCGCAACAGCGTCGAATTCTATTTCTTTGGTATCTTGCATAAATTTCGATACCACGACGGGATATTCTTTCGATACATGAGCAGCGAGGGCGAGGAACTCTTTCAGCCCTTCCATGTCGTGGCATACGTTCATGGCGGCACCAGAGAGGACGTAAGAAGGCCGTACCAGTACGGGGAATCCTACATTTTCGACAAATGCCTTGATGTCGTCCATCGAAGTCAGTTCTTTCCATGCCGGTTGATCGATACCGAGTTGGTCGAGCATGAGCGAGAATTTGTTCCGGTTCTCGGCGCGGTCTATTGAAATAGGAGAGGTGCCAAGTATAGGAACTTGCTGGCGATGCAGTTTCATGGCGAGATTGTTGGGGATCTGTCCGCCTACCGATACGACGACACCGTTGGGCGATTCGAGATCGATGACATCGAGCACGCGTTCGAACGAAAGCTCGTCGAAGTAAAGTCTGTCGCACATATCGTAGTCTGTCGATACCGTTTCGGGGTTATAGTTGATCATAATCGATTTATAACCCAATTTGCGTGCCGTTTGTATCGCATTGACCGAGCACCAGTCAAACTCTACCGAGCTTCCTATACGGTAAGCACCCGAACCGAGCACAACGACCGAACGGTCGTTTTTGTAATAAGGTATGTCATGGTCGCTGCCGTCGTAAGTGAGATAGAGGTAGTTGGTGAGGTCGGGGTGTTCCGAAGCAACGGTATCGATGCGTTTTACCGAAGGAAGTATGCCCATTTTCTTGCGAAGGTTACGCACACGTATGCTTTCCGTTTCGAGGTTACCGGCGGGATTTTCGACGAAGCGGGCGATTTGGAAGTCGGAGAATCCCAATCGTTTGGCTTCGGAGAGAACTTCTTGCGGAATATCTTCGATATGGTCGTAGCTTTCGAGTTTAAGCTTGAAATTATGTATGTTTTGTAATTTTTCGAGGAACCATGGGGAAATTTTTGTCAGTTCGTGAAGACGGTCTATCGAATATCCGCGATCGAATGCTTCGGCGACAGCAAAGATACGCATGTCGGTGGGGTTGGCCAGTTCGTCGTCGAGATTGTCGAATGTCAGGTCGGTATTCCCTACGAAACCGTGCATTCCTTGGCCTATCATACGCAATCCTTTTTGTATGATTTCTTCGAAACTTTTTCCGATAGCCATGATTTCTCCTACCGATTTCATGCTCGAACCTATACGTCGCGATACACCTACGAATTTGCTCAGGTCCCAACGGGGTATTTTGCAGATGAGATAGTCGAGACTCGGAGCAACGTAGGCCGAGTTGCTGGTTCCCATTTCTCCGATTTGGTCGAGAGTGTAGCCCAGTGCCAGTTTGGCGGCGACAAAAGCCAGCGGATAACCGGTTGCTTTCGAGGCAAGGGCCGATGAGCGGCTCAGGCGGGCATTTACTTCGATGACACGGTAATCGTCGGTTTCGGAGTTGAAAGCATATTGAATGTTACATTCGCCGACGATATCGAGATGGCGGATAATTTTGCAGGAAAGTTCTTGCAACATGGTAAGCTCTTTGTTATCGAGCGAACAGGTAGGAGCAACTACGATACTTTCACCGGTGTGTATCCCCAGAGGGTCGACATTTTCCATGCTGGCAACGGTGAAACAGTGGTTGTTCTTGTCGCGGATTACCTCAAACTCGATTTCTTTCCAGCCTTTCAGCGATTCTTCTACAAGAATCTGAGGCGAGTAAGAGAATGCGTTTTCGGCAAGAGCTTTCAGTTCTTCCTCATTATTACAGAATCCGCTTCCCATACCACCGAGAGCGTAAGCCGAACGTATGATCAGCGGGAATCCGATCGTGTGGGCAGCCTTGAAAGCGTCGTCCATATTTTCGACGGCGATGCTTTTAGGTGTTTTTACTTCGATTTCGTTCAGCTTTTTCACGAAGAGGTCGCGATCTTCGGTGTTCATGATCGCTTCGACCGATGTCCCGAGTACTTGAACATTGTATTTCTTCAAAATACCTTTGTTGTAGAGTTCGGTACCGCAGTTGAGTGCAGTCTGTCCACCGAAGGCGAGCAATATCCCGTCGGGTTGTTCTTTTTTGAATATTTCTTCTACAAAGTAAGGTGTAATAGGTAGGAAATAAACCTGATCGGCTATACCTTCCGAGGTCTGAATGGTTGCAATATTCGGATTGATGAGAACGGTTTTTATACCCTCCTCTTTCATCGCTTTTAGAGCTTGAGAACCTGAATAATCGAACTCTCCGGCTTGTCCGATTTTCAATGCGCCCGAACCGAGCACAAGTACTTTTTTGATGGTCTGTTGCATGCTATTGGGTATTTATGGAATATTGAATTCTGGGAAATCAGTCGATACGGATGGGCTGTCCGATTCTCAATGTCCGTTTCGGACTTATTTTGTTCAGTCGGCACAATGAGTTGATCGATGTCCTGTATTTACGAGCTATCGAGGTAAGGGTGTCGCCTTTTCTTACTCGATATACCGAATAGGTAACTCCATTGGAGTAGTAGGTTTCTGTCCCGGCCCGATAGGGTGCCGATCGGAATACGAATACATCGTTGCGTATTTCATTGTTTTTGAAATCGAAAATTTCGTTGGGATTGAGGTCCAATCCCAAAAAACGGATTTCGAAATGCAGATGGGCTCCTGTCGAGCGGCCGGTATTTCCTCCGAGGGCGATCGGATCGCCTACTTTTACGATGTCGCCCTCTTTTACGAGGAAGCGGGAAAGATGTCCGTAAACGGTTTCGAGACCATTGGTATGGCGCATGACGATATAGTAACCATATCCGCGGCGTTCGTAGTTGGTGAATCGTACTTGTCCTGCAAAGGCGGCACGTATCGTGTCTCCTATCGCCAATTTCAGATCTACGCCCCGGTGCATGCGATAACGGCGGAAACCGTAATCGGAGGTTTTACGACCGATGATAGGCATACAATAATTGGCTACATTGATAGCAAAAGTGTCGGGAAGTTGTATCCCCGCACGGCGGTAGGGGTTGATCCAGCGGTTTACCCATACGTCTCCGTAGAGTTCGCTGGCCGGAGCGATGCCGTATTCTTGTTCGAGGCGGCGACTGTATGTGGCCGAGTCGTCGATGCTAAGCATCGACGGTAATTCTTTGTTGATTATGCTATTGCGTTTCTGAGTAGCAATATGCTTTTGTATCGAGAGGTCTATTTCCTGAGCTTGCCCCGAAAGCGAAAATATTCCTAAAATTAAGAAAGAAAAAAGTGCGGGGAGAAAACGTTTTTGTCTCATTTCTGTTAATCGTTGTTTCATAAATAGCTGAAATATGCGATTGTTTGTTTCCGAGAAATTCTTCAAATTAAAAATCGTCGGGGCATAGATTTTCCAAAGGTAATGATTTCTGTTCGATATATCGCTCATGTGGTAAAAAAAATTATAATGGGAAATGAAAATATAAAAATAATATTATATATAATATATTGTAAATTAGGAAAGTAATTGGGCTTTCTTGTGGGCGATTTTTGTTATTACTGTTTTTTGTATTACTTTTGTTTATAGCAAAAATCGAATATGGAAAAGTGTGTTATAGTGGTTGCCGGGGGCAAGGGGTTGCGTATGGGGGGAGATATACCCAAGCAGTTTCGGTTTATCGGTGGCCGTCCAGTTTTGATGCATACGCTCGAGGCTTTCTGCCGCTATGATGAGAGTATAGGCCTCGTGGTAGTTTTGCCCGAGGCCCATTTTTCATATTGGAGGGAGCTGTGTCGGCAGTATGCTTTTTCTCTTCCCCATACGGTCGTAGCCGGAGGAGCGACCCGTTTCCATTCGGTTTTTAACGGCTTGCAAGCCGTTCCCGACGAGGTGCGTCTTATTGCCGTGCATGATGGTGTACGACCTTTTGTTTCTTGCCGCCTTGTCGCCGACGCATTTGCGGCGGCCGGACGTTTCGGCGCGGCAATTCCCGTTACACCGGTTATCGAGTCGTTGCGGCATATTAAGGACGATGGCGCTAATGAGGCCGTGCCCCGTGCCGAGTATCGTAGTGTGCAGACACCGCAGGTTTTCGACTCCGTCGTTTTCAGAAATGCCTACCGGCAGCCTTACCGTGATGATTTTACCGATGATGCTTCCGTTGTCGAAGCGGCCGGATACCGAGTAACATTGGTCGAGGGGGATATTGATAATATAAAGATTACCACACCGCTTGATTTGGCGGTGGCTGAGATATTATGTGCCGATGAGTGAACTTTCGATGAACGATATAAAGTTCCTTCCCGGCGTCGGTCCTAAACGGGCGGAGTTGTTCAATAAGGAGCTGGGTATTTACTCTTATGAGGATCTGTTGTATTATTATCCTTATAAGTATATCGATCGTTCGCGTACTTATACCATACGGGAAATCAATGGGACGATGCCTTATATACAACTGCGTGGAAAGATTGTGCGTTACGAGACGCAGGGCGAAGGTTACAAACGTCGTCTCACCGCGATTTTTGCCGATGCCACGGGTACGATAGAGTTGGTCTGGTTCAAAGGAATCAAGTATATCCAAGACCGATACAAGCCCGGAACGGAATATACGCTTTTCGGGCGTCCCACTCTTTTCGGCAGCCGCCTGAATATCGCTCATCCCGAAATCGATCCCGTCGATGTGGAAATCGACGGAAACACAGGCTTGCAACCGTATTATACGACGACCGAGAAGATGAAGTCGCATTTTCTCAATTCGAAGGCGGTGCAGAAAATCATCGCTACGTTGTGGAAAGTCATTCCCCGTTCTCTTCCCGAGACGCTTCCGGCGGCCGTAATCGCCCGGGCTCATGTGATTTATCTCAGCGAAGCGCTTTATAATATACATTTTCCCCAGTCGCCCGATGTGCTGCGTAAGGCACAATTCCGATTGAAGTTCGAGGAACTCTTTTATCTGCAACTCAATATATTGAGGTACACCCGCCAACGTATGCGTCGTTTGGGAGGTTTCCCGTTTGGGACGATAGGCGAGCATTTCAACCGTTTTTATCGCGAATGTCTGCCTTTTGAGCTGACGGGTGCGCAGAAGAGGGTATTGAAAGAGATCCGGGCCGATGTGGGCAGCGGTCGGCAGATGAATCGTCTTTTACAAGGTGATGTGGGCAGCGGCAAGACTCTTGTTGCTCTTATGGCTATGCTTATGGCGGTGGATAACGGGTATCAGGCATGTATGATGGCGCCTACCGAAATTCTGGCTACGCAACATTATGAGACGTTGAGCAGTTTGCTTCGTCCCATCGGAGTGCGTACCGAGTTGCTTACCGGCTCTACCCGCAAGAAACAACGAGAGGAGATACATGAGGGATTGGTATCGGGCGATGTGAAGATTCTGGTCGGGACGCATGCTCTGCTCGAAGATACGGTCGTATTTAGTAATTTAGGCTTTGTCGTCATCGATGAGCAGCACCGTTTCGGAGTCGAGCAGCGTTCGCGTCTGTGGCGGAAAAACTCGCGGCCGCCCCATATCCTTGTAATGACGGCCACTCCTATCCCGCGCACGTTGGCGATGACGGTTTACGGCGATCTCGACGTGTCGGTAATTGACGAATTGCCACCCGGTCGTAAACCGGTAACGACGATACACCGGTACGATAATCGCCGGGCGGAACTTTACGAGTCGATACGCCGGCAGATCGAGCAAGGGCGTCAGGTGTATATTGTTTACCCGTTGATACAGGAAAGCGAGAAAATCGATTTGAAAAACCTCGAAGAGGGATTCAAACAGATTCGCGAAGTGTTTCCCGAGTACACCGTGTGCATGGTGCATGGGAAAATGAAGCCTGCGGAGAAAGATGCCGAGATGCAGCGTTTTGTCGGTGGCGAGGCGCAAATCATGGTTGCTACTACGGTGATAGAGGTGGGGGTGAATGTGCCGAATGCCACGGTGATGGTTATAGAAAATGCCGAGCGTTTCGGACTTTCCCAGTTACACCAGTTGCGCGGTCGTGTGGGGCGGGGAGCCGATCAGTCTTATTGCGTGCTGGTAACATCGCATAAGTTGTCCGAGGATACGCGAAAACGTATCGAAATCATGACCCGTACTAACGACGGTTTTGAGATTTCCGAAGCCGATTTGCAGTTGAGGGGACCCGGCGATATGGAAGGGACGCAACAAAGCGGCATCGCTTTCGATTTGCGTATCGCCAATATTGCCAAAGACGGCCAGATATTGCAACTTGCACGCGATATAGCCGGCGAGGTGCTCGATGCCGATCCCGATTTGGCGAAACCCGAGAATGCCGTATTACCTCGTCGGCTGGAAAAACTTTTCCGTCGGAAAATCGATTTCAGCTTGATAAGTTGACAGCCTGATTCCGTCTCGGGTCAGGCTGTCGTTTTACCATGAAAAAAAGTTACATTTATCTATTTATCAATATTCTATCTCTTTTGGATTTTCTCCCCATTGATTTTCTCCGGGTTCACTGTCTAAGCACATTAATACAGTGAGCCAGATGGCGCCTATTATGGGTATGAGATAGATGAGGTACCACCATCCGCTTTTTCCGATGTCGTGTAATCGGCGGATATTCACTGCTAAACCGGGGAGAAATACAGCCACGGCATACAAGAAAAAGATGATTGGAAATATGAGCCATAGCGTGCTCTCAATCATGACTATTTGTAGAATATAAAGAAAGAAGATAATGATATAGTTTATCAACGAGAATATCCAATATTCTTTACGTCGAGCCCTTCCTGAGAAATCGGCATATTGTTTCCAACATTTGAGATACCAATTCATGATTTATGTATAAAAGTTGTGTCCCCTACTCTTTTCCGGATTTTCGGTTCCTCCGTTTTGGTAGATGATATTTCTGTCATTTTCTACAAAAATAACATTAATAAATAAGAATAACCATTTTTAGGATATGTTGTGTAACAGAAAATATCTTGGAGGAATTTCTCCTCTGAAAAAAATGATGCTGTTTTCTCACAAATGAAAACTCTGGCAATATGGTTGTTTGCATCTTGTACCTATGATGTGGTACCGAAGAGCGATTTTTGTATAACGAGGGGGAGACTTATCCCGCCCAATTTTCACGGTCGAGATTGCGGTAATTGATGGCTTCGGCGATGTGGGAGGTTTGTATGGTTTCGCTGCCGGCCAGATCGGCGATGGTGCGGGAAACTTTCAATATGCGGTCATAGGCGCGAGCCGAGAGGTTGAGTCGGGTCATGGCCGTGCGCAGCAGGGCGAGTCCGGCATCGTCGGGTCGGGCGTATGTGTTGAGCAATCGGCTGTTCATCTGTGCATTGCAATATATGCCGGGTATCTCTTTGAAGCGTTCGCTTTGTATTTCCCGGGCGCGGATTACCCGTTCGCGAATGGCCGTGCTGGGTTCTCCCGGACGGCCGTCGGAGATTTTCTCGAACGGAACGGGAACGATTTCTACTTGTATGTCGATACGGTCGAGCAGCGGACCCGAGATGCGGTTCAGGTAACGGTGTACCGCTCCGGGCGGGCAGATACATTTTTTCTCGGGGTGGTTGTAATATCCGCAAGGGCAGGGATTCATCGAAGCGACAAGCATGACGCTTGCCGGGTATTCGATGGTGTATTTCGCTCGTGCGACGGTGATTTTCCGGTCTTCGAGGGGTTGGCGCATGACTTCGAGTACTTGACGGGAGAACTCGGGCAGTTCGTCGAGGAAAAGTACGCCGTTGTGGGCCAGCGATATTTCACCCGGTTGGGGAAAGGTTCCGCCACCTACGAGGGCAGCACTCGATATGGTATGGTGCGGTGCCCGGAAAGGCCGTTGGGTGAGCAATGAGCTGTTGCGTTCCATTTTTCCAGCGACCGAGTGTATTTTTGTCGTTTCAAGAGCCTCGTGCAAAGTGAGGGGCGGAAGTATCGAGGCGATGCGTTTTGCCATCATCGATTTTCCCGCACCCGGCGGGCCTATCATGATGAGGTTGTGCCCTCCGGCGGCAGCGACTTCAAACGCGCGCTTTACACTTTCCTGACCTTTGACATCGGCGAAATCGAGGTCGAAATTATTTTGAGCCGCAAAAAATTCGGCACGTGTGTCGATGACCGTTGGTGTCAGTTCCCGCTCTCCGTTGAAAAAATCGACTACCTCGCAAATATTTTCCACTCCGTACACGTGGAGCTTGTCGACGACAGCAGCTTCTCGCACATTTGCTTTGGGGACGATAAGGCCATCGAATCCTTGTGCCCGGGCTTGTATGGCAATGGGTAGGGCGCCGCGTATGGGCAGGATAGAGCCGTCGAGCGACAGTTCTCCCATGATCATGTAACGACTTAGTTTGTCGGCCGAGATCTCTTCTGCGGCTGCCAGTATGCCGATGGCCAGTGGCAGATCGTAGGCCGAGCCTTCTTTGCGCAGATCGGCCGGTGCGAGATTGATGATGAGTTGCCGGTGCGGGAATTTATATCCGTTGTGTTGCAGTGCCGAGCGGATACGTTCATGGCTCTCCCTGACGGCCGTATCGGCCAGACCCACCATGTAGAAATGAATACCTTGCGAACAATTCACTTCGATGGTTACGGTGAGGGCATCGATGCCCTGCATGGCTGCTCCGAAAACTTTGACCAACATACGCGCTTGTGGAAGAGATTATTTTTTTGAGGAGGATTTTGGGGAAGAAGATGATTTTTCTCCGAAAGTTTTGTCTTCGCCTACCTCTGCTACCGTTTTATCGACCGTATCGATGAGTTCTTCGTCATAAATATTTTTGGCGACGATACGGCCTGTCCCGTTGAGGATAAATGTGGCCGGTAGGGATTGTATCCCCAGATTCTCGACCTGATTGGCATTCCAACCTTCTTTCAGAATGCAGTGGGCCCAACCTTCGAGCGTGTCGCTGTGCAGTATTTCTCTCCATGCTTTTTCGTCGGTGTCAAGCGATACGCTTACGACATTGAGATAAGGTGCCGAATATTTTTCACGGATTTTGCGCACGACCTGCATTTGTTGCCGCGATGGTGTGTCGTATGAGGCCCATACGGTAAAAAGCGTGGTACGGCGTCGGAATCCGCCGGTGTTGATGACGCTGTCGCCGGGGGTGCGGAAAGTCATGTAAGGGAGCATTTTTCCCTCCGGGTTTTTCCGGAAGTCCGAAATGTATAGTTCTGCTTTTGCCAATAGCGATACCGGCTTGGCTTCGGGGGCGAGGCGGCGCAACAGGGTATCGGACGTTTCTACTGTTTCGGGCGAGAGCAGGTAATCGTAGATAAGAATCGTTGATGCGTAAGATGAGGAATGAGCCAAAGCAAAGTCGATGACTTGTGCGTGCAACGAGTCTCTGTAAGCGATTGTCTCTTTTTGATAGGAAGTGTCTCCGATGTGTGAATAAAAATCACGGTCGCTGTCGGTCAACCGTTGGAGCAGGATATGATTGTCGTTACGGAATTTCCCGATTTGCTCTTGTTCGATCGGGCCTGAAAAAGTGATTTCATAAGGAGTTTCTACACTGCCTTTCAATTTTATCTTATCGCCGTTTTTCACATAGAGCGATAGTACCCGTTGTCCAGCTTCGGTACAAATCTCGATGCGCGATAACTCCCCGCAAACGCCTTTATACACGGCTTTGCCTTTTTCGGTCAGTACCGAGTCGACGGTGATTCCTTTTTTATGCTCTTCCTGCCAGAAGTAGAGATACGTTTGGTCGGGTACGTCGAGTTCTACGGTAAGCGTGAAACCCTCGTTTTCCTTGTCTCCTCCGCAAGCGGTGAGTAGGATAAGCAGTAAAAAAATGTAAATCGTTTGTTTCATAGGTAATGATAGATGTGCGGAGTTATGAAGCATCCATTTTTACAAATGTACGGAAAAATTCGGATACGCTCTATACTCATTCTGATTTTTCAGCCTGTCCTTTGGAAAGTATTTTTGTGAGGAACAAAAATCACAGCCCCGCTGATTTCAGTGGGGCTGTGATGCATATATATGAAAACGGTTATAATCTATGGGTACCGATGTTATTTTTTATGAAACGCTACTGTGTATTCACTGTCTTCCGGATCGGTAAGCGTTAACTCGTTTTTAGAGATGGATATATTGTAGGTCATGGTATACCCTTCTTCGGTGTCGGTTATATGCAGTTTCGATGAAGTTTCGTCGAATACGTAAGTGCCCGAGATATGTTCTATATCGATTTCGGACGTTTCACTGTCGATGTAGGTAATTTGTCCGATGAATGACTTGTCGGAGTTGAACGTGAAAATGAAGGTTTCCGTTGCATATTCGTCGAAATAATAGCCTGTCCAAGTTCCGACAAGCGGATTTTCGTCTTCCTTGTCGCAACTGCTTACAATCATGGTCGATACGAGTGCGATAACCAAAAGTTGAAAGAATTTAAATGTTCTCATTTTTACGAATTTTTAAATTTGTGATTTTGTTGCAAAGATATATTATTTGCGACAATAAAGAAATCTTTTTATGAAAAATTTTTTTAGCGTAAAATGGAAATTCGGCAGGAGGGTTGAAAATTCATATCGGTAGAGATTCTCCGATGTTCGGAGCGGTATTGTATCGACAAGAGGTGATAAGAAAACTTCTGTTGTGTATATAGACGTCGTTTGAAATTCTTACCAGTATTGATAAAAAAGCGATAGCTTGAGAGGCTATCGCTTTGAAAGAGCGTGAGTTGCATTTTGAATTTAATTCTTTTTGAATATCAGAACACTGTCTTCACTTTCGTTCTGATATTCAGATAAGATCAATTTTTCATCGATGATAGAAATTATGTATGAAAAAGTGGAGTTATCTGTAACAGAGGTAAAATATATTTTTGAGTTATTGCTGTCGAAAAGATAGGTTCCTGTTATGGTTTCATCTTTGCTTGTATTTGGAGTCGAGTAAGAGGTTATCCAAGTAAATGTGTCGTTGTTATTCAATGATAATAAGTTTGTTATGGTATAAGAACCATTGTTTTGCGTGCAATACCATGTGCCGATTAATTGTTTTTCCTCTTTTTGACACCCTATGGTTGCGAAAAGAAGAAGGGGCAGAAATACTAAAATTGGGATAAGTCTGTGTCTGTCTCTTATACACATCTCCGAGCCCACGAGACAGGCAGAAATCTCGTA
>OJRG01000934.1_pt1 | contig 12737 bp, 12 predicted proteins | sample 1599121 | NCBI WGS metagenome assembly OJRG01 (sample SAMN03922528, study PRJEB24848) | human gut metagenome | isolation source: stool sample | host: Homo sapiens | place: Germany | collected 2010-05
ACGGTGTTCCGTGCGCCACACCGCATTTCACGACCGCAAACCGTCATTTTTCCAGATGCCGGAGGGTGTCGGCGTCGAGCAGGCCGCGCAAACGTTGCAGCATCTCGTCCGCACGGAACCACTCCGCCCCGTACCCCAGATTGAATTCGTAGTTGAAACCGGAAGGGTTCTGCCCTTGATTGTGTTGCAGAATGGTTTCGGCCTTGTCCAGCGCTTTCACCAACTTCGCTTCGGGCGTCCGGCACGCCTCGTACTCCTCCCACACTCCGCGCAGCTCCCGTCCCGCCCCTTCGGGCAGGCAACCGGCCAACCGCTCCACAGCCGCGCGTTCCACGCGCTCCTTCGCAGCGGGATCGCCCTGCGCTACGGCCGGAATGTCCCCGTCGTAGGTCTCGCCCAAATCGTGCACCAGCGCGAGTTGCAGCACCCGCAGCCGGTCCAGCCGCGGATATTCGCCGCACAGCACCATCGCAAGCAACGCGAGCCGCCACGAGTGTTCGGCCGTGCTTTCGCGCCGCCCGCTCGTCGTCCAGGCAGTCCGCTCGACCGATTTGAGCCGTTCGACCTCGCGGATAAAGCGCAAATATTTTTCAAGACGATCTTCCATTCCAGACGAATTATTCGAGGCACGAAGATACGAATAAGCGGGGGCAATGTCAAATTTATTTGAACATTTGAACATTTGAACATTGCCGAACGCGGGTATCTTCGGCCGATGCCGAAGATACGAAAAGTCGAGCGCAGAAGCAACCGTCCGTCCGATTCTGCCGTAACAAAGCATTCAAGGCGGAGCCAAAGAGTAGGAAAAGAGAGAAGATTTGCGTAACTTTGGCTGTCATAAAAACGGTAAAGATTATGTACGACGAACTCCGAACAACCGTCGAACGGGCGTGGGACGACCGCACCCTGTTGCAGGACGATACGACCAAAGCCGCCATCCGCGAAGTGGTGGAACTCATCGACAAGGGGCTTCTGCGCACGGCCGAACCCGTCGACCTCGCGCGCAGCCAGTGGCGGGTCAACGAGTGGGTCAAGAAGGCCGTGATCCTCTATTTCCCGATCCAGAAGATGCGCACGATGCGCGCCGGCGAACTGGAATGGTACGACAAGATGGACATCAAACGCGACTACGACCGGCTGGGCGTACGCGCCGTGCCCCATGCAGTAGCCCGTTACGGCGCCTACATCGCTCCGGGAGCCATTCTCATGCCCTCGTACGTCAACATCGGCGCCTACGTGGGCGAAGGGACGATGATCGATACGTGGGCCACCGTCGGGTCGTGCGCCCAGATCGGGAGCCACGTCCACCTCTCGGGCGGCGTGGGGATCGGCGGCGTGCTCGAACCCGTGCAGGCAGCGCCCGTCATCATCGAGGACAACTGTTTCATCGGTTCGCGCGCGATCGTGGTCGAGGGGGCGCACGTCTGCCGCGAGGCGGTGCTCGGCTCGAACACGGTCATCACCGGTTCGACGCACATCATCGACGTCACGGGGGCCGAACCGGTCGAATACCGGGGCTACGTTCCGCCGCGTTCGGTCGTAATTCCGGGAAGCTACGCCAAGAAGTTTCCGGCCGGAGAGTACAGCGTGGCCTGCGCGCTCATCATCGGGCGGCGCAAGGAGTCGACCGACAAGAAGACCTCGCTCAACGACGCGCTGCGCGATTTCGGCGTTGCGGTGTAAAGGGAGGCGCGTTTCTCCCCGGCCAGGCCTAAGAACGAACGGATAAATTCTCAATTTCGCCATGATCTATCATATTGCGGAGACGACTTCGACCAACGACCTCGCGTGCGAGGAGCGTTACGGCCACGGCGACGTGATCTGCGCCGAACGGCAGACGGCGGGACGCGGGCAGCGGGGGCATACATGGACGAGTCCCGAAGGGGTGAACCTTCTCTTTTCGGTCGTGCTCTGTCCGACGTTCCTTCCCGCGGGCGAGCAGTTCCTGCTCTCGCAGGCCGTGGCGCTCGCGCTGGTCGACACCCTCGGCACCTGCGGAATCGACGCCCGCATCAAATGGACGAACGACATCTATGTCGGCGACAAAAAACTGGTCGGCATCCTCATCGAACACAGCTATTCGGGCCCGACCCTCGCGCGGACGATCGCGGGCATCGGCATCAACGTCAACCAGCGTGCGTTCGACCCCGCACTGCCCAACCCCGTGTCGATGGCGGTCGCTAGCGGCCGCACGTTCGACCGCCGCGAGGTGCTCGAATCCTTCCATGCCTGCTGCATGGGCCGCTACGACCAGCTCGTACGGGGCGAAAAGGCAGCCTTGCAGGAAGAGTACCGGAAGCGCATGTACCGGCTGGGCGAAACACACCCTTACCGCCGCCCCGACGGCACGCTCGTCGAGGCCGTCCTCGAAGGCGTACGCCCCTCGGGCGAGTTGATCCTGCGCCACGCCGACGGCACGCGGCACGCATACCTCTTCCGGGAGATCGAATTCGTGATCGCCGGGAAAAGCTGAATTGCCATAATCATTAGAATCGATCGCAAAACTCCCGGAGGGCCGCACGCTCGAACAGGCAACGTCAATTCCACGGAGCAGGTTTCAACGCTTCATCCCCGGGATTGCGGGGCCCTGTCGGCACCGTCAAGTCCGGAATTTCAGGTTCCGATGACGGATATTGAAGGCGTATCTTCGAAAAGTTGACAAAACTCATCCCATGCATAAACTGCAATTTCCGGCCGAAAAGATTAACGTCCCATTTCACATATCGCTTGAGATTTTTTTCCAGCAATGCGAATTTGGATGGCGGAATAGCCAACATACAAGGAACATAATCTATTGTAAACGAAACTTCTTCCGTAACACCCGCTGGTGAAATGACATAACCTATTGTAAGAACGGCTTCTGCATCTGTTCGCAACAGTTCATACTCCTCCCGCGTAAAAGTCTCTGTAAAAGCCTTTTCCACACATCCGGGGATCGTATTCGCAACGGCGTATTCTTCGAATTCCGGTTCGATAGGGCTGCCATCCTTATAAACTTCCGGTGCATTTTCCCGGGTATTGGTTATATTGGCCAAAGATAGAATTACGCCCTGGTAGACAGAAGCCAAAAATGTAATCCCGTCTGCAGTAATACGATCCCGGCCCGTATAGTAATCCTGAGCGGAAACAGTTGATCCAAGCCCCAAAATAATAATGATGCTAAACACTCTTTTCATATGCTATTCATTTTTATATTCCGGACAATCCTCCATCATTTTCATTAAAACATCGACGTTCACAGCATCCTCGGAAAAAGGATATAGCGTAACATCCGCGTATGAACGGCTCATACTCCTTAGCAAGGACGCGGCATTCCGATATTCTTCTCGAAAATTATCACTTTTTATATTTCCGGCCATAATATATTTACTCAAAGTTCCAAATATCCGTCGCCCCTCGCCTTCACTGATATATTTACTGACTCCGTTCATATTCCCGATTTTCAACCGATACATATACCAGCACAGTTTGGCCTCGATCTCGTTATTGAGCCGCATGCCCCTGTACTCTTCGGGGGTTTTGCCCGAACATTGGTGCGTATGGAAAAGCTCTTCGAGCAAAGTGATATCGTCGAGCCGAGACCCCATCCTGATCTCGAAATCGTCCCATACGGTACCGCCTTCGAAAGTATAGGCAGTCGGGATCATCACCGAACTTCCGAAAAAACCGGTGCGGATCGTTACATTCCCCCGGATCGAACCGATAATCTTCCCGGCCATGCAATCCTGGCGCAACGAATCCAGCAACGGTTCCAGTTTTTCCCTGCTGTCGGAAGCAAGCATTATATTTTCATTTTCCCGATAACGGGTGTTGGCCGGACTTCCCGGATTAGAGGAGGCACCGCCACCGCCGCCACCGCTGCCCGAAGGGCCCCGATCCTCTTCGGTAGGCTTGACGGGATCCGTATCCGAACGCTCATATTTGATATGGTTTACAGGGCGCTTGGCAGAAACCACAACCGCCTCTATACCGCCGCCGTCAACCGGCTCGCTTTTCTCTGACTCCGCCTCCGCACGTGTCACCGCTGTTTCCCGGCTGCACACGACACTCAGGCCATCCAGCATTTCGCCCAGGCGGGCAGTATTTTCCGCCTGTGTCCGCGACTTATCGTAAAGGAACGCTTCAGCCTGGCATGCTCCTCCGGCATAACGAACCGCATGAACCGGAAATCCGTCGAGCGAGGTGTAAACCGCCAGCCCGGTGAAATCCCCCTTGGAGCCGCTGTTGAGCAGCCTGTCGTAGTCGTCGGCCGTGCGCCCCGCGGCATAGTCCGGATCGGGAACATAAAAACGCAGATAGCTGCTCATGACACCGCTGCGGGAATCCTTTACGACGACCAGTTTGTGGTAGATCGGGGTAAAACGCGGTTCGCCGTACTCGTCGATCCGATAACGAAAATAGCGGAACTCGCCCCGGACAGGCACATCGGTACTGGAAAGCACTTCCCCGGCCGAGACCGTCGCCAGCGACCAGTCGGGCATATAAGTCCCGAGCGTCAGCGTCCCCTCTTCACCCCCGGCTCTGGTCGGTGCCGCAACACGCTCGAAATAACGGCGTGCCTCGGCCACGGACATAGTTTCCGGATTTCCGGCCTGCGCGGTATCATTCGCCGCATGATCGGAACAGGCCGAAAGGGCATACAGGACAACAGTACATCCTGCGGCAATCAAATAGGATCGTTTTTTCACAGGTTGTGGTTTCAGGGTTTCCGTCGTGACGTAAGTTGTTTTAAAATTAACAAATATTTACGACATCCCAAAAACTTCGGATACCCTTACGGTTATTGAGTTAAAAATATAACATAAATCCTTGCTGTTACGGAAATAACAGTTATATTTGCAATGAAAAAACCGCATTTGAATTTTAAACGATAACCACACCATGAACGTACCCGCAAATCTGAAATACTCGAACGACCACGAGTGGTGCCGCGTCGAGGGCGACACGGCCGTAATCGGCATCACCGACTTCGCACAGAGCCAATTGGGCGACATCGTCTTCGTAGACGTGCCGACCGTAGGCGAAACCCTCGCCGCGGGCGAAGTATTCGGCTCGATCGAAGCCGTAAAAACCGTGAGCGACGCATTCCTGCCCATCGGCGGCGAGATCCTCGAATTCAACGACGCCGTGGACGCCGACCCCGCCATCGTCAACAAGGACGCATACGGCGAAGGCTGGCTCGTCAAGGTCAGGATGTCCGACCCGGCCGAGTACGACGCACTGCTGAGCGCCGCGGATTACGAAAAGCTGATAGGCTAAACACAAAAAATAAAAAGCTATGTCTAAAGTTACAGTAGTAGGTGCAGGTGCCGTTGGCGCAACCTGCGCAAATGTGATGGCTTGCCGCGAAGTTGCGAGCGAAGTCGTCCTGATCGACATCAAGGAAGGTCTTTCGGAAGGCAAGATGCTGGACATGTACCAGTGCTCGACGCTGATGGATTTCGACACCAAGCTCGTGGGCGTCACCAACGACTATAAGCAGACCGCCAATTCGGACGTGGTAGTCATCACCTCGGGTATTCCCCGCAAGCCGGGCATGACGCGCGAGGAGCTGATAGGCACCAACGCCAACATCATGAAGGGCGTGATCGAGAACGTGGTGAAATATTCGCCCCGCGCCATCATCATCGTGGTCGCCAACCCGATGGATACGCTGACCTATCTGGCGCTCAAGGCGTCGGGCCTTCCGAAGAACCGCATCATCGGCATGGGCGGCGCACTCGACTCGTCGCGTTTCAAGTGCTACCTGGCCAAGGCTACGGGCGCCAACATCAACAACGTCGACGGCATGGTCATCGGCGGCCACGGCGACACGACGATGATTCCGCTCGTCTCGAAGGCCACCGTCAACGGCGTACCCGTTTCGCAGTTCGCATCGAAGAAAAAACTCGATGAGGCCGTAGCCAACACGATGGTGGGCGGCGCGACGCTGACCAAACTCATCGGCACGTCGGCCTGGTATGCCCCGGGAGCCGCTTCGGCCATGATGGTCGAGGCGATCCTCAACGACCAGAAGAAAATGGTTCCTTGTTCGTGCTACCTCGAAGGCGAATACGGACAGTCGGACATCTGCATCGGCGTACCGGCGATCATCGGCCGCAAGGGCATCGAGAAGATCGTGAAGATCGACCTTTCGAAAGAAGAGGCCGAGAAATTCGCAGCTTCGGCCGACGCAGTCCGCAAGACCAACAACGTGCTCCACGAAATCAAGGCGATTTAATTCCGCGCTGCGACAGATACGAAAAACGTCCCGGAATCCGGGACGTTTTTTTATCCGGGATCGGGAGCCGCGAAAAAGCGCATGCAGCATAGCTGCATGCGCTTTTTCGTATTCCCTTCGGGACGCCGGACGGCCTCCTTTGGGGCATCCCTCTTTGCGGATCAGAAACTGAACTTCGCACCGACGAACCAGCTGCGGGGCAGCGACGGGCCGTAAATGTAGCCCGAATCGCGGTCTACGCCCTTGTCGAAATCCTTCTGGTAGGCGTTGAACAGGTTCTGCACACCGCCATAGAGCTGCATGGTTATCTCCTTGTAGATACGCACGTCGTACGACAGGCGAATATTCATGTCGAAGAACGACGGGGTCGAGACGGCCACGTCCTGCGCGACGCCCGACCCGGCCATGTGCTGCACCAGCATCGACCCGGTGCAGGTTCCCGACAGGTCGGCCGTGAAATTCCGCACCGGTTTGAACGACGCGGTGAAATAGCCGTAGGCATCGGGCGTGCGGAACATCCGGCGCACAGGCGGCACCTCTGCGTCCTCGCTCCAGAATTCGGGCTCCTTGTAACGGCTCTGCTGAAGCGTCACGCCCGCCTGCAACTCGAACCAGCGGGTAAAGGCCGCGCGCCCCTCGACATTGAAGCCGCGCACCGTGGCCCCCGAACCGTTGTAGCGTTCCTTGACCTTACCGCCGTCGGCCGCATCGTCCATGTCGCGCAGGGCGAACACGTCGTCGAGGATCGTATAGAAACCCTCGACCAGCAGGTTGGTCTGCACCTTCCCGAACGTATGGTAAAGATCGGCCGAGAGGCTCACGCTGTGCGAGCGCTCCTCCCTCAGGTCATCCGCCAGCCGGATGCGCACCCGCTTACCGCCCACGATGGCGATGTGCATGTCCTCATCGAACGCCTGCGGGGCCCGGTAGCCCCCGGCGTAGCTCACGCGCAGGTTCACCGCTTCCGACGGGTTGAAACGCACGTTGACGCGCGGGCTGAAAATCACATGGTCTACGAGGTTGTGCTTGTCGAGGCGGCCGCCGACAAGCAGCGACCACTTCCTGGTCTTCCACTCGTTCTGCAGATAGGCACCCACGATATGCACCGTCTGGTCGGTGTGGATATCATAGCCGATCGAACGGTCGCCCAGGTCGTCGTAACTGTACTCCGTACCGAAGGTCAGTTCCGAGGGCATGAACAGCAGCTTCCTGAACTCGTGGATATACTGCATCCCCGCCGCTACGGTCAGGTCGTGCGTCGTCCCGTAGGCATCGGGATCCTGTTTGCTGCCGTAGTAGCTCTTGCGCGCCGTATTCTGAAACGAGGCATAGGCATTGAAGCGGTTGCGGCGGTCGGGCGACGAGATGTCGAACGAAAGGCTGCCCCCGTCGATCGAATGGTCGATCTGCTCGGCGATCAGCGCCTCGTGGGGCGGCCGGTCGAGCATGTCGCCCCCGCGGCGGAATTCGTTGATATGGTGGTACTGCGCCGTGATGCGCGAATAGGCGCCCGTACGGAAGAACGTACGCATGCCCATCGACTGGCTGTTGATGACGGGCACTTCGGTGAAGCCGTCGCCGTCGTGGTCGTAGCCCGAACGGTGGCGGCTCTGGCCGAAGACGCAAAGCCCCGCCCGGCCGCTCTCGGTGACGAGCGAAGCATTGAGCATCGTATTGTTGTCATAGGAATTGCTGCCGCCGATCGAAGTGAGCGTATGCGACATCTGCGCCGAATTGCGCGAAGGCTCCTTCGTAATGACGTTGATCGTGCCGCCGATGGCCGACGACCCGAACAGCGCCGAGCCGCCGCCGCGCAGCACCTCGACCCGCTCGATCATGTTGGCCGGGATCTGTTCCAGGCCGTATACGCCCGTCAGGGCCGAGAATACCGGGTGCGAATCGACCAGGATCTGCGAATAATGGCCGTCGAGGCCGTTGATGCGCACCTGCGTGAAGCCGCAGTTCTGGCAGTCGTCCTCGACACGCACGCCGGGCTGGAACGACAGCCCCTGTGCCAGGCACGAGGCATTGGTCTTCTCGAACAACCCGGCGTCCAGCACGCTCACCAGCGCAGGCGCCTCCCGGCGCAGCCGGGCGGAACGGCTGGCCGATACGACCACCTCGTCCATCGAAATGCCGCTCTGCACCACCTCGAAATTCAGTTCGGCCGTCTGCCCGCGCCTGAGTGTCACCTGCTGCGTCTGCGAGGCATAACCCAACGCGCGGACTTCGAGCGTCAGCGCGCCCTCGGGCAGGTTTTTCAGGAAATAATGCCCCGAAGCGTCGGTCGTGGTGCCGAATGCCGTGCCCGTCACGGCGATGGTCGCATAGGGAATATGTTCATGCGTGTCGCGGTCGACCACATGGCCGAAGATATTGGCGTCGGTACTTTTCTTCGGCGCCTCGACACCAAGTACCAGTACACACCGGCACATGACGAGTGCCAGCAAAATATATTTTTTCATTGCTTGTCAGATAATAAATAGTATGGGCCGGGCTGCATGCACCCGGAATATGAATCAGGAAAATGGAGGGGATCGCCGGTTACGCGACAGGGGGCGCACGCAGCGAAATGCCCGACGCCTGCTCATAGAGTTTGCAGCGGGTTGCCTCGGGCAGCAGCACGGCCAGCATCTCTGCATAGAACGAGTGCACGGTCGGCGCGATGTCGAGGTAGGGGAAGAAATAGAAATCGTCGATGATACACCTGTCGACGATGATCGTATGGGCACCGTTGTCGGGCACCAGATCGCCGCAGTGCGCGGAGAAATGCGCATGGTCTTCGTTGTAGATATGCACCTTCTGCCCCGCGTAGGCCGCGAGCAGAACCAACAGCAGCAAAGCCGCATACAGTCTTTTGGGTGCGTAGCGTATCATCTTTCCGAGCCAAAGATAGCAATAAAAAAGGGCCGTTCAAAACGGCCCTGCAAAAATACCCTAAAATGGGGATATATGTCGTGTCCACGTACCCGGATGCCGGGAGGCGGACGATGGGCGCCGCCACCCTGCGGATCGGGCGCCTCAGATGCTGATGTCGAGGATCTCGAAATGGATCGTCCCGGCAGGCACCTCCACGTCGACGCGGTCGCCTTTCTTGTGCCCCAGCAATGCCTTGGCGATGGGCGTACCGATCGCCAGCTTGCCTTCGCGCAGGTTCGCCTCGTGCTCGGCGACGATCGTGTAGGCCACCTCTTTCTTGGTGTTGTGGTTCAGCAGCGACACCTTGCTCAGTATCTGCACCTTGCTCTTGTCGATCTTCGACTCGTCGATCACGCGGGCATTAGCGAGCGAATCCTCCAGCTTGGCGATACGCATCTCCAGCAGACCCTGCGCCTCACGGGCGGCGTCGTACTCCGCGTTCTCCGAAAGGTCACCCTTGTCGCGCGCTTCGGCAATAGCCGCCGATATCGCCGGACGCTCGACGGAACGCATGTGGTCGAGCTCATCCTTGAGTTTTTTGTAACCCTCCGCTGTCAGATAAATAATCTCTTTTGCCATAATATTAAACGAGTCCGACGCACTTGAATTTCATAACGCTGCGAAAGATTCCGAACATGGGGCCCGTCGAACTCACATTAGGCATCCGCAGATGCCCGTCCCACATCCAAAATCCTCCTGTATTCCCCTTTGCAGCGGGGGAACCCTGTAAAACAAACAACGTAAAAAAATAAGAATCCTGACCGGTGAAGGCCAGAACCCTGTTTCCATTGTATACAGCAAAGATAAAAAGTTATTTTCTAATTTCCAAATCTTTTTTCGCGGCGCATGGCACGGAGTATGCGCCTCGCGCGGGATATGTATATCGTACTCCTGCTCCACTTAGCCTGGGCGCTCATGGCCGTCCCCGTCGTCACGCGCCAGCAACGCATCCCCGCCTCGGCAGCGACCTGGCTGGCGCTGATCCTGCTGCTGCCCGTCGCCGGCACGCTGCTCTACATACTGGCCGGCTACCGCCGCAACGGCCCCGCGGCGGATTGCCCCGCCTGCCGCGGCGACCACCTCGAACAGATCATCGCCCACGGATGCGGCACACGCCCCACCCGGTACAACCGCGTCGGGCTGCTCCACAACGGCAACAACGCCTTCACGGCACTGATCGCCTCGCTGCAACGGGCCACGCGCTCGATCCACATGGAGTACTACATCATCCGCGACGACCGCATCGGGCACACCATCGCCGAAATACTGATCCGCAAAGCCCGCGCGGGGCTCGAGGTGCGGGTGATCTACGATGCCGTCGGCTCGTGGCGCCTGAGCCGCAAGACACTGCGCCGCATGCACGACGCGGGGGTCGAGACTGCGGCTTTCGAACCAGTTCGCTTCCCGTGGTTCACCACGCGCGTCACGCACCGCAACCACCGCAAGATAGTGGTCACCGACGGCAAGGTCGCCTACCTGGGCGGCATAAACATCGCCAAATACTACCTCGACGGGGATTACATGGGCAAATGGCGCGACGAACACCTGCGCGTGGAGGGCGACGCCGTGGCCGACCTGCAACGGCTCTTCATCGCCGACTGGGCGCGCGTACGCGGCGAATACCTCGACAGCCGCCGCTACATCGCCCCGCACGGCATCCGGCGGCGGCTGCCGATCCAGCTGGCCTGGGCCGAGGAGGGGCCCTCGCGGCTGACCATCGCCGACGCCTTTGCCTCGGCCATCGTCCGGGCGCACCGCACCGTACGCATCTCCTCGCCCTATTTCCTGCCCCCTGCCATGTTGCTCGACGCGCTCCGGCTGGCAGCGCGCGGCGGGGTGCGGGTACAGGTGATGATCCCCTCGTGCAGCGACTCGCCGTTCACCGACCTGATTTCCGACTCCTACATCGGCGACCTGCTCGATGCCGGGGTCGAACTCTACCGCTACGACAACGGCTTCCTGCACGCCAAGCTGCTGATCGTCGACGAGGACACCGCCTCGGTCGGCACGGCGAACATGGATTACCGCAGCCTGCTGGACAACCTCGAAGTCACGGCTTTCATCCGCGACCGGAGCGTCGTGCGGGCACTCTCGGCCACCTACGACGACGACCTGGCCTCGTGCCGCCGGATCGCGCGGGAAACATGGCGGCCCGCGGCGTGGCGGCGCACATTGGGCGACGCGCTGCGGCTGGTCTCGCCCCTGATGTAGCGCAAGCCGCGGATCGGCATTTCCGCACCGGGCCCGGCGCGCCGTTCCCCTGATTTCCGTAATTTTTCCCTCTCGCCGCCTGTCTGACCCCACCGCCGGGCAGAGGCTCCCCTCCGTCCGCCACCGGCGCCGGAAGCACCTCCGGCCACGGATTCGGATGCCGCCGTGCGGCATCCCGGGAGGCCCGCGGGCCTCCCGCCCGGGCGAGAGCGGGAAATACGGCGCGGCACCTTATTGTTACGCACAATAATTTTTTTTGGAAATCGTTAATTTATGCGTAACTTTGTGCGATAAAGCGCCGTAAAAGATTTATCAATGAAGCAGACTTTTTTATACGCCGTGTGCGGGGTGATTCTGGTCACCGCATTTAGCGGATGCGCAGGCATCAACTCCCTGCTCAAAAGCGGACAACCCGAACTGATTTACAGCAAGGCGCTGGAGTACTACCAGAAAGAGAAGTGGTCGCGTGCCTCGACGCTCTTCGAGGGCGTCCAGCACTACTACATCGGCACGCCGCGCGAAGACAGCGTCTCGTTCTTCAACGCCCGCTGCAAGTTCAAGAACCGCGACTATGACACCGCCTCGGCCCTGTTCGACGATTTCCGCCGCAAGTTCGGCCGCAGCGCCTTCATCGAAGACGCCGAAGGCATGTACGCACTCTGCTTCTACTACCTCTCGCCCGGCCCCTCGCGCGACCAGACGATGACCGGGCAGGCACTGATCGCCATCAACGAGTTCATGTCGCGCTACCCTCACAGCGACCGCGTCGAGGATTTCAAGCAGATCAACGGCGAACTGACGCAGCGCCTGCACGACAAGTCCTACCTGAACGCATACACCTACTATAAGATAGGCCGCTACAAATCGGCCATCGTATCGCTGAAGAATGCGCTCAAACAATTCCCGGACAGCAACCACCGCGAGGAGATCATGTACATGATCGTGGACGCCAGCTACCGCTTCGCCAACAACTCGGTCGCAAACAAGCAGACTGACCGCTATCTCTCGATGCTCGACTCCTACCTCTCGTTCAAGGAGGAGTTCCCCGAATCGAAATACACCAAGGAGGTCGACCGCATGGCCAAGCACGCACGGGACTACCTCGACCGCAACAAGAAGGACGAAGACAAAGACAACAACATATAACAATGGAAATCAAGAAGAACATCCCCAACAACACCATCACGCGCAAGCTGGTGGATCTGGACAAGGAAACGGGCAACATCTACGAAACGGTGAACATCATCGCCCGCCGTGCCAACCAGATCTCGACCGAACTGAAGACCGAGCTCAGCCGCAAGCTCGCCGACTTCTCTTCGCCGACGGACACCATGGAGGAGACCTTCGAGAACCGCGAGCAGATCGAAATCTCGCGCTACTACGAACG
>OJRG01000939.1_pt1 | contig 12664 bp, 10 predicted proteins | sample 1599121 | NCBI WGS metagenome assembly OJRG01 (sample SAMN03922528, study PRJEB24848) | human gut metagenome | isolation source: stool sample | host: Homo sapiens | place: Germany | collected 2010-05
TCTTTCCGGGTTGCAGACGGCCTTTTTCCTTGATCTCGTTAGGCTCGAAATCCATGACGCCGACTTCGGAGGCCACGACCATCATGTCATGTTTCGTGATCAGGTAGCGGGCGGGGCGGAGACCGTTACGGTCTAGCATGCCTCCGGCGTAGCGTCCGTCGCTAAAGAGCAGGGCGGCAGGCCCGTCCCACGGTTCCATCAAGATGGAGTGATATTCGTAGAAAGCCTTTAGGTCTTCGGAGATCGGGTTCTTCTCGTTGAAACTCTCCGGTACCAGCATCGCCATGGCATGCGGCAGGCTCATCCCGGAGGCCACGAAGAATTCCAATACGTTATCCAGTGAGGCACTGTCACTCATGCCCGGCTGGATGATCGGGCGTATATCGTTGATATCCGGGATTCTGGGGGAGGATAGTACGCTCTCCCGGGCCTCCATCCATCCCCGGTTGCCCCGTATCGTGTTTATTTCCCCGTTATGTGCCAGTAGGCGGAAAGGTTGCGCCAGACTCCAAGTGGGGAAGGTGTTGGTACTGAAGCGTGAATGTACCAATGCCAGTCCGCTAGTGAAATAAGGTTGCGTCAGGTCCGGAAAGTAATGGCGTAGCTGCATGGATTCCAGCATGCCTTTGTAAACGATGTTTTTGGTGGAAAGAGACGCTATATAGAAATCATCCTTGGCCGGAAGGTCGGTGGCCGATACCCTTTTCTCGACCCGCTTACGTATGAGGTATAGCTTTAGTTCCAGCTCTTGCTGATCGTTACAGCCGATGATGAATATCTGCTTGATATCAGGTTCGGTCGCTTGTGCGTCCTTTCCCAAGATTTCCGTATGAACGGGAACTTTGCGTAAGTGCATCAAGGTTAATCCCTCTTTCTCGATCTCTTCGATGAGGATACTGAGGATGCTTGCTTGCTGTTCCTCGTCTTTGGGGAGGAAGATTAGTCCGGTGCCATATTTGCCTTTTTCGGGAACCGGAATTCCTTGCAGGAGGATGAACTCATGCGGGATCTGTAATAAGATTCCCGCTCCGTCACCCGTTTTGTTATCGGCTCCCTCGGCGCCTCGGTGCCTCATGTTCTCTAGTACCTTAAGGGCTGATTCGATGATGTCGTGCGATTTCTCGCCGTGGATATTTACTAACATTCCTACTCCACAAGCGTCATGTTCATAAGACGGGTCGTATAATCCTTGTCTGCTATTAAAATGATTTCTGTTTGTTTTCATTTGTTGACCTTATGTTTGCGTATAAATGATTATTGCGTCAATTTGTTTCGCAAATATAGGTATTAATGGCATAATGTAATTACTTGTAGGAGCGAAAGAACGGAGAAAAGATAAGAATATCTTATCTAATGTTTCTATTTGTAAGTATTCACTGGGTTTATTCTTTTTATTTGAAAGATATTTGGTTGGTTAGTTTGCTAAATGAAAGATGAACTAAAAAAAGAAGCACCGTCACGTTTTGCGACAGTGCTTCTTTTTCTCCGGAAGCGCTGTCACGGATTGTGATGTCGCTTCCTATCTGTTTTATCTATCGGGATATTCTCGGATGAAATAGCGGGATAGGAATTTCCAATTATCTTGTATGATCGCCTTGCCACGTTCCGGGCTGGTAAGGCTTTTTGTTTGTGCGTCGGCCAACATACCTCGGTCTACCAGCTCTTTCAGGAAGTAAACGCTGCAATGTTTCACGATGAAGAAAGAGAGCGCTTGCTTGGCGGCACGGTTGGCGTCGTAGAAGGGATTGTTCTCATCCTTGATCAACTCCACGTCACGGGTGATGACTTGGGCGCCTTCCTCGGGCGTGGCGTAGATCGCCAGCTTCTTGCCTTGCCAGTCCTCGGGAAGATGGAAGTTCTCGGCGGGGATAAGGCCGGAAGTCTCCGTGATAAATGTTTGTGCGTCTTCGGTCTTGTCGAAATAGAGAAGCAGTTTGTCACCTGCGGCTTTGCGGAAAGTCTCGTATTGTTGGCGGTTTTCCTCCAGCATATCGTCGGGCAGGGTAGCTACAGACTCGTCGGCGGTGTTCTGAAATACCGCATGGTCGGGATGCTCGGCGGGCAATATCTTTGCCAGCCATTGCGGGGAGGTCAGGCCTAGCAAGGAGGTCTTGCTGGTGTAGGCCATCATGCCGTGGCTGTTGACGAGCAGGTTGTTAAGCTGCTCTTGGTTGAGGTCGGGCTGCTCCTTCCAGCGGTCGTGGGCGAAGTCGCTCAGTTCCCGGGCCGACTCAGGCAGGATATAGGATTCGTAATGGAACCATTGCAATAGACGATCGTAATCCTCTTGCCGCTCGTAGCGGGTATCAAGGGCGAAAAGCTTGGCCATGCGGGTATTCTCCGGCGCCGTGGTCCACTCTTTGCAGAACAGGTCGTAGATAAGCATGCCGGTGGATTCGTTGGCAGGGTTGTCTGGACTGACGAAAGTGCCTTTACGATAGCCGTGATACTGCTGGGTATAATGCCAAAGGAGGAAGCGCACGTCCTCAAGGTTCACCTCATCGTCGTAATAATGATCGTCCGGAGTGTAGAAGGGAAGGTATTTGCCGTATAGCTCCTTATGGGTAAGGATGAAGGCACGCCAAATCCCCATGCCGGAGATCACGTCCTCGAAGTAGGCGGCCATGCGGATACAGATCTGCTTTGTTTCCTCGCCCTCGAAGGAGTTTACCAACTCGGTCTTCTCCATGATATCGTAGATACGGTTCGCTATTCCGGTATAATAGGAATCCACGGGAGTGCTTTGTTTATAGGGATGCAACTGCAACCAGTCTTTCGGAAAAATTTTAATGTTCTTCATGTTATTAAATGTCTTTATGCATTCAGGAGTGCAAATGTAGTAAAAATACGTTAGCTATGTCAAACGATAAGGAAAAGTTGCGGTCTTAAAAATGTAACATTTGTAGTCTTTATTGTTATCGGATCTAAACATCTTTGAAATATCGCCCCCGTACTTTCGCGTCGAAATCAAAGATGAAATAATAAGTAGTAAGATAATGGGAAAGAGTTTAAGGGGCAAAAGATTGAAAAGGTTAGGGCTTTTCTGGATGGGAGTTTTCCTGTCATTCTCTCTATGGGCACAAACAGGGGTTATCTGCGGGACGGTTACGGACGCTAAGATGAAAGAACCGTTGATCGGCGCCTCGGTCGTGATCGAGGGGACTACGGTTGGCGCTATCACGGATATAGACGGTAATTTTCGTATCGAGAACGTGAAGCCGGGTACTTATACGGTAGCCGCCTCTTACGTGTCGTACCAAACGCAAACGGTAAAGGATGTTCCGGTAGTCGCACGCCAAGAGGCGGTGTTGAATATCGAGCTTTCCGACGCTAACCTCCAATTACAGAATGTGGTCGTAGTGGCCCAACGGAAATTGGGAACCGAGATGGCCGTATTAAATACCGTACGCAAGAGCCTTCCGGTCGTGAATGGTATCTCCGCCCAGCAAATCAGTAAAACACAGGATAGCGATGCCGCCGAGGTACTACGCCGTATCCCGGGAATCACCATCGTGGACGACCGTTTCATCGTGGTCCGGGGTCTGGCGCAACGTTATAATAATGTATGGCTGAACAACGCCACGACCCCTTCCAGCGAGACGGACAGCCGTGCCTTTTCGTTCGATGTGCTTCCTTCTTCCTTGATCGATAACATGATGATATATAAGAGCCCTTCGGCCGAGCTTCCGGCGGATTTCTCCGGCGGTTTCGTACGGGTGCTGACAAAGAATATTCCCGAGGGTAATACGCTCAACGTCTCCTATCAAGTCGGGTTTAATACAAACTCCGCTTTCCGAGATTTCCAACTGACGAAAGGTTCCGCCTTGGATTATCTGGGCTTTGGTGCTGGCTCCCGAATGTTACCCTCGAACGCCCCATCTCATTTGAACGACATATCGGCAGCGGATGCGGCGGCGTTTACGAAGCGGGCGAATACGGGATGGAACGTGTGTCATTTCACGGCGATGCCGGAACAGAAACTGACGTTCACGATGAATCGTACCTTTGATATCGGTGACATGAAGATCGGTAATATCACCAGTGTGAACTATAGCACGGGCTATGATTATTACGAGATGAAAAACAACAACTACCTCTCGTACGACATGGCCAAGGATCAATCCTCATACCGTTACCGCTACGATGATGTACAATATAAGAATACGACAAAATTAGGAGCCTTGTTCAACTGGTCGTTGATGAAGGGAACGAGCAAATATGAGTTCAGGAATTTCTTCAACCAGCGTGGAACCTCTTCCTTATCGCAACGAGAGGGAACGGATTTCTACTCCGACCAAAATATCCGGAAATGGGAATCCCTTTATACCGGACGCACTACCTATTCCGGCCAGCTAAGCGGGGTGCATAAATTGAGAGAAGATATGAATAAACTGGATTGGACGTTAGGTTATGCTTTCGCCGCTTACAAGGAACCGGATCGCAAGGTGGTAAAATCTTTGGAGAGTACGACGGATGGTGACTCTCGTTATTACGTGTCCGACCCGACTCGTTATTATCAAGACTTGAAAGATAACAGCGCTTCCGCCGCCTTGAATTACGAGCATAAGTTCGACGTCTCGGAGATGTTTACCCCTGTCTTGAACACGGGGGTATATGGAGAGTTTAAGAAACGTAACTTTGATGCCCGTCGTTTTGTCTATAATATGCTGGGAAGTGGTTATGACCGTTTTGCCGAATGGGACTACAGCTCGGTCTTCTCGGACGCAAATATATCGACCGATCGTATCTATATGAAAGAGAGTACGAACAAGAGCGACTCTTATACTTCCGATAATCTGCTGGGTGCCGCTTACGTAGCCGCTAAACTGAACTGGGGAGAGAGGCTGAATGCGAACGTAGGTGTACGTATGGAGTACTATCAATTGAAATTAGATGGTTATGAGTCGGACGGTATAAAACCGGTGCATCTGGATCAGAACGCTACGGATTTCTTTCCTTCCGTCAACATCGCTTATAATTTGAATGAGAAGCACCAAGTACGCTTGGCTTATGGACGTTCCGTGAATAGGGCGGAGTTCCGGGAGATCGTACCTTACGTATATTATGATTTCGCCTTAGATGCGAATATCACGGGTAACGTAAACTTGAAGAACGCTTATGCGAATAATATGGATCTGCGTTATGAATTTTACCCGGCTCCGGGTGAGACGGTGACGATCGGCGGTTTCTACAAACGGTTCGATAATCCGATCGAGCAAACCTATATGGAAGCGGGTTCCGGATTGCAGTACACATACCACAACGCCGATCATGCGAATGCTTTCGGCGTGGAGCTGGATATCAAGAAGAATCTGGACTTTATCGGTCTGAAAGGCTTGAGCTTCGTATTCAACGGGGCTTATATCCATAGTAGGGTGTATTTCGCCGAGGGCTCTTTCGAGCGGGATCGTGCGATGCAGGGGCAATCCCCTTACTTGATCAATACGGGCTTATTCTATCAGAATGACAACGCAGGAATCTCAGCCTCCGCCTTGTATAACCGGATTGGCAAGCGTATTGAGACGGTAGGCGTACCGAAGCAGAACCCGAACGATGATATTCCCGATATCTATGAGATGCCCCGTAACTCCTTGGACTTGAGTTTCTCGAAGAAGATCGGTAAATACGTGGAGGTCAAGGGAGGCGTAAAAGATCTATTGAACTCAAAAGTAGAATATAAACAATTCCTAGAGTTAACAGAGGCTTCCGGAGAGAAACGGGAGGTTGAGCAATTAATCCGTAGCTATCGTCCGGGTGTGACCGTGAATCTAGGTGTAGCCGTGAAGTTTTAATTTGAATTCACTCATATAAACTAAATTCGTTTACTTATGAACAAGTTATTATTAAAAGGTGTGGCCGCCGCTTTCTGTATGGCCACGATGTTTGGAACAACCGCTTGTGGCGACGATGATGATCTCGTAAATGTAGAGCCGCCTGTAGAGGAAACTCAAGATGTTATATTGGAAGGTGAGATTACCTCGGATATGACCTTGAAGGCTGCTGATAACAACCTGTTGAGAGGTTTCGTATATGTGACGGATGGCGTGACCTTGACGATCGAGCCGGGAACGGTAATCAAGGGGGAGAAATCGTCTAAAGGCTCCTTGATCGTCGAGCGTGGCGGAAAGCTCATCGCCGAGGGTACGGCGGAGAAACCGATCGTGTTCACTTCCGACCAACCGAAAGCTTCTCGTACCTATGGTGATTGGGGTGGCTTGATTCTTTGTGGCAAGTCTATCGTGAATAATACGGCTGGCGAGGCTCAGATAGAGGGCGGTCCTCGTTCTTACTACGGTGGAAAGGATCCGGAAGATAACTCCGGTATCGTGAAATATGTCCGTATCGAGTTCGCCGGTTATCCATTGGAGCCAAATAAGGAGATCAATGGTTTGACTTGCGGTGGTGTTGGCCGTGGCACTACGATCGAATACGTGCAGGTCTCTTTCTGTGGCGACGACTCATTCGAGTGGTTTGGCGGTACGGTAAACGCAAAACACCTGATTGCTTACAAAGGTTGGGATGATGAGTTTGATACGGACTATGGATTCCAAGGTAAATTGCAGTTCTTGTTAGGCGTTCGCGACCCGAAGCACGCTGATACGTCCAAGTCCAATGGCTTCGAGTCTGATAACGACGCTGATGGTTCCAATAATACTCCACTTACCACTCCGGTCTTTTCTAACGTGACCTTGATCGGTCCGTTCTATGGTGAATCAGCTGGTAAAACGGAAAATGATATCTTTTATGTTACGGAAGACGCGGCTAATGGCGCTAAGGGTGGATCATTCCAAGCCGCTATGCACATCCGCCGTAACTCTTCCTTGAATGTGTATAACTCGATTTTCGTGGGTTGGCCATACGGTTTGTATCTGCAAAACGCAAATGTGGGTGCGGTTGTTAAGAATGTGATCTTCGCCGGTATGTGGGAGAATTTCAAGGATGAAACTAGCCAAAATTACTTTCAGACAGCAGACTTGAGCAACCTTACTTACGCTTCCAGCAATGATATCATCGCTAAAGATGGTGACTATACATCGATCGTAGCGGATAAGATTGACGGAGCGGATTTCTCTGATACGGCTTTGAACGACGCTTTCTTCGAGAAGGTATCTTATAAGGGAGCTTTTGATGGCAAGAATGACTGGGCCGCTAACTGGACCAACTTCGATCCGAATAACACTGAATATTAATTTAGCTTGACTTTGAATAGGCTGTGAATTTGTTTGGGGCACTGAGGTATCCGGAAAGATCCCTCGGTGTCTTTTCGCATATAATTTAGATAAGAATGTATCATGAATAAAAAGCTATTGTTATTTTCTGCTTTTATGGCGGGGGCCTCATGGACCGTACAAGCGCAAGACTTGGTTTTAAGCGAAGGACAGTATTATACCGATGCCACGCAAACCACTCCATATACGGGTCGTTATACGGAATTTTATGACGATGGTATGCTTAAGATGGAGTTATATTTGAAAGATGGCCGTCCGGAGGGAACTTACGTGATTTATTATCCGAGTGGCAAGATCGCCGAGGTGCGTTCCTATTATCATGGGATCTTTCACGGAGAATGGCGTACATATAATGAGAACGGACAGCTGATCGGCCTGGCTTCTTATAAGGAAGGGCAAAAGGACGGCCCTTGGCGTATCTGGAGTGATAAGGGAAATTTGTTGTATGAGATGTTCTATACGGCAGGGAAGAAATCTGGTGTCTGGCGTAGCTGGGATGAGGAGGGGAATCTGCTTTCCGAGGAGAATCAATAGGGATAATTGCCGTTTACATACCGTTGTAACGCCATTTACCTCTAATGGTAAATGTTTTTTCCTCTAGAGGTAAATGGCGTTACATCAGTATGTAAACAGTTTTACCTCTAGGTGAAAATACTTTTACTTCTTGATGAAAATATTGGTAAATGTAATTAAATGGAAATCAGCATGCTTACTACTCTTCCTCTTCTCCAAAGTCGAACTCGAAATCGAATCCGTCATCCATGAATTCCGGCTCAGTGAATTGCTCCAGTTCACGACGGTCTTTCTTGGTAGGACGTCCGAGACCTTTCGCACGGTTCACGAAACCGGAGATACGGTTCATCTCCAGAATCTCATACTGATCCGGGGTTGTCACGTTCTCCAAGTAATTCGGGACGAGCTTCGCGCCCACACGATTCTCGATCAATCCGATTACCTTAAAAGAGAAGGTGATCGGCGGTTTACGCACTTGGATCACATCGCCAACCTTGATCATGCGGGAAGGTTTGATCGTTACTCCACCTATCATGATACGCCCTTTCTTGCAAGCTTCCGCGGCTATCGTGCGGGTCTTAAAGATACGGGTCGCCCACATCCATTTATCGATACGTACCTCGTTCATATCTGTATTCTCAGTCTCTTTTTATTTATTATTAAATTGATTCATCGTAATCTGGATGCCGGCGAGGCAGAAGCTCTTGATGATCTCTGTCGCACGATCCAATATCTCTGGCATCAATTGCTATTCCTCTGGGGGAAATTTCCCTAGCACGTAATCGATCTGTCCGCCCCGTGGGAAATCGCTGCCTATGCCGAAACGAAGGCGGGAATATTCCTGCGTATTCAATAACTGGGCGATATTCTTCAACCCGTTATGCCCGGCGTCGCTACCCTTTGGTTTCAGACGTAAGGTTCCGAATGGCAATGCCAGATCATCTACGACGATCAATAGATTTTCCACGGGAATGTTCTCTTTTTGCAACCAGTACCGAACGGCGTTGCCGCTGAGGTTCATAAAGGTATTCGGCTTTAGCACGATCAAGTCACAGTTTTTCACCCGTATGCGTGCGATTGCCCCGTATCGCTCCTCAGTGAAATTGCCTCCTACGCTCTCTACCAGATGGTTGACAACCCGGAAACCTATATTATGGCGGGTTCCCCAATATTCGGAACCGATATTACCAAGTCCTGTTATCAAATATTTCATTATCCTCGAATCTATAAAAGAAAGGGGAAGAACATTCTATGAATATCCTCCCCTTCATGTATTGTAATAATGTTTTTACCTCAGATTATCCTTTAGCCTGAGCACCACGAGCGGCACGAGTCAATTGAACGGCGCAAACAACAGCGTTTTTAGCGTTCATCAATTCAAGACCTTCGAAGTGCAAAGCACCTACCTGCATAGTCTTACCTAAGCCAAGGTGATCCACATTAATCGTCAACTTTTCAGGGATTTGATCGTATATAGCTTTCACTTTCAGTTTTCTCATTTGAAGAGACAACTTACCACCGGCTTTAACACCTTCTGCGTGACCTTCCAAAACAACCGGAACTTCCATTACTACGGCTTTGTCCTTAGATACTTCCAAGAAGTCCATGTGAAGGATTTCGTCAGTTACAGGTTGAAACTGCATGTCCTTAACGATTGCCATCGTCTTGTTACCGTCAATGCTTAACTCAACAACGAAAATCTCCGGAGTGTAAACCAACTTACGAACGGCTTCTTTTGTAACCGTGAAGTGAGTTACTTTTTCGCCACCGTATAATACAGCGGGAATTTCATTGTTCTTACGCATTGCCTTCAAGGCTCTTTTCTGATCAGCGGAACGAGCGACGATCTCTCTTCCTTTTCCTTCTAACTCAAATGTCTTCATTTTCTTTAATTTTTGTGTTACTCAAAATTAGTTATTTTGCTTCCTAATTTCCCATCACACGGTACGGGGCTAAAAAGCGGTGCAAAGATACGATTTTTGTTTGATGTGACAAATATTTCGCATGTTATTTGTCGGATTATCGATCTAGCTTCACTAATTTCGTGGTTCGCATGATCCAACGGACAAGGCCGTGGGGGAGGAGCATTACGAGGGGTGTGCATATTTTGTTGAAGAGGCCCGGTAATAGGGAAGCCCGGTGGTGAAACAAGGCATTAATCCCTTTTTTAGCCAGTTTTTCCGGACGCATCATGATACCTAGGCGGATCGCTAAGGTCTTTAAGTTGTCGCTTAGGTTATATAAATTCGTGGCGACGGCGCCGGGACAAAGTACGGTTACGCTTACTCCATAATCCAGTAACTCTGAACGCAAGCCTCGGGAGAAGCTTTTCAAGTATCGCTTGGTGGAAGCGTACAGCGTAATTCCCGGATAAGGTAGCCAACAAGATAGGGATGACATATTGAGGATATATCCATGACGCCGTTTCTTCATCTCTTGCCCGAAATAATAACAAAGCTGGGTAGGAGTGGTCACGTGGAGGTAGAGCATTTTCTCGACGATGTTGGCCTTAGCTTGTAAGGTCTCGCAGAAAAAAAACATACCGGCGTTATTGACCAATACCTCTATTGGGATGTTTTTCTCTTGGCAAGTATCATATAGCTCCTTGGCCGCCCCGGGGATCGCCAAATCACGATAAAGCGGCAAAACTTCTATACCATATTTCTCGGAGAGAAACTCACCTTTCTCCCGGATCGCCTGCTCCTCATTGCTGACGATCACTAACTGATAGCCTCGTGAGGCTAGTTCCTCGGCATAGGCGAGACCTATTCCGGAGCTGGCCCCCGTGACTAAAGCCCATTTCTTTTCCATTATTTATATTCAAGCCTTTTGATTTCACGTACGATACATTCCGGAAGACCTTTCACGTTCTTATGACAGACCATATCCTCACTATACATACGGGCGATACAATAGTTGCTATGCCCACAATCGCAACGAGCGTGCTCGTCTTCTTTCATACGGTTGACGAAGCCCGGCTCGTTCACCAAGGCACGTGCCATGGCCACAAACTCGAACCCGTCGTTCAGTACCTCCTCGATCTTGTCTCTGGAGACCAATCCTCCTACGTAAATAAGAGGTAAATGTAAGGCTTTGCGGAATTTCAACGCATCTTCAAGGAAGTAAGCCTCCTTAAACGGTTCCGAGGGAATCATATATTTACCTACCATGCGGATTCCAATCGGTAGATAGCCGCGAGGCATATAATACGCCATCGTACGGATCGGCATTTCTCCCCGCATTACATACATGGGGGCACGGCTCACGAATCCGCCGCTTAGTACTAAGGCATGCGCTCCGCATTGGTCTTGGAGTGTACGGGCTACTTCTAGGCATTCGTCTATTTCAAGTCCTCCCTTGAACCCGTCCCGCATATTGGTCTTTACGGTTACGGCCATGTCGGAACCTGCTGCTTTCATCACCTCTTCCATACACATTCTCATGAAGCGCATACGGTTCTCAAGGCTTCCTCCATATTCGTCTTTCCGGTGGTTGGTATACGGGGAAAGGAATTGGCTGATCAGATAACCATGCCCGGCATGGATCTCGACAGCGTCCATACCTGCCTCACGTGCCAATCGTACGGCCTCGCCGTAGGCACGAGCCATGGAAGCGATCTCGGATTGTCTCATACCTCGTACGATCGTGGGAGAGTAGAGGTTGAAACCGCTGGACGCTGAAATAGGCGTGCATCCGCAAATCCGCTTATGCGACATATTACCACAATGGCCTAACTGGATGGAAGCGGCGGCTCCCTCTTTATGGATAGCGTCGGTGAGCTTGCGGAGGCCGGGAATAATATCCGGACGCATCCACAGCTGACGCTCGAACGACAAGCCGCTTTGCGTCACGGCGGCATAAGCTATGTTCGTCATGCCGATCCCTCCGGCGGCTACGGATGTGTGATAGTTGAATAACTGCTCCGAGGGAGCGTTTCCCGGGCACATACTCTCGAATGCGGCGGCCCGGATCGTGCGGTTCCTAAGTGTTAGCGGACCGATCTTACCGGGTGTAAACAGGATTGATTTGTCCATATCAATAGATTAATATAGTTGTTTCGAAAAATTAAGTTAGATGGTTTTCTCTATATTCCAGACGAAGGCCCGAAGCCCTTGCGCTTCCGTTTCCTTGTCTAAGTTGTGTAGGATTTCCAGAAAATGATCGACCTTCTCGTCTTCTACCATCGTAAGGATAGCTGAATTCAAGGTAGGCCAAGCGTGATTGCCGTAATGTGGCTCGCCTGTTTTACTTCCCCGTCCTTGCACGACATCCCAATAGGTAAAACCTTTAAGGTTATTACGGTCCATGATACTGACGATAGCTTCGTAATACGCTTGATTGAAAGATATAAATATCGCTTTCATATAGTTGTTTTTATGAGATCGCATATCCGTAGGGAAGCTTTTCTTACGATGGGCATTCAAGACAGCTTATAATGGGCATCGTAAGCACCTTACAATGGGCATTGTTATGACCTAACAATGCCCATCGAGGTTTGCTTGGCCTCAGCTTCCCTATGGTACGCAAAGATAATTAATTATTTCGTAATGCCTTCCTTATTTTACGGCGTCTTCGTTTTACGCCGTTGGCAGCGAATACGGCATAGACCGTCGGAACAATAATCAAGGTAATCAAGGTGGATACGGAAAGACCCCAAGCCACAGTCATACCCATCGAGCGCCACATCTCGGAACCCTCGCCGGTTCCCACCGCCATCGGGATCATACCCAAAACGGTCGTCAACGTTGTCATCAATACCGGACGGAGACGGGATTTACCGGCAGTCACTACCGACGTGATAATACCCATGCCACGCTCCCGGCATAAGATCGTATAGTCGATCAGCACGATACCGTTCTTAACCACGATACCCCTGTCTCTTATACACATCTCCGAGCCCACGAGACAGGCAGAAATCTCGT